>Ga0114994_10004343_pt1 | contig 10305 bp, 5 predicted proteins | sample ArcticOcean_MG_C_9_FD_87043 | JGI IMG/M metagenome (GOLD analysis project Ga0114994, IMG submission 87043) | Marine microbial communities from western Arctic Ocean - ArcticOcean_MG_CB2_152 | ecosystem: Environmental > Aquatic > Marine > Oceanic | place: Arctic Ocean: Canada Basin | collected... | reverse complement strand
TGATGGATGCCAGTCTGGCCCTCTTAAGTATATGTTTTAGTTTCATATTGGATTTTGATTATAAACGCCACCGACAAGACACAGCATGAAGTCGTCTCTGTCTAGTAGTTTTAAGGACTTGGCATATTAAATGCTCAGGTATGCTTGTTCACTGGTTGTGGAAACGGGGCGTTGAAGTGCTGTTTTCATCCCGAGGAGTGGCTAAAACAACACAAAATTGCATTTATCTAGGAATTCACGATTCCTTAAGCGTCCTTATTAACCTTTAAGTCCGAATTTTATTCACAGCCTTATCGTTGTAAATAAGGGGGTTGTGAGAGGGGGTTGAAAATAATGATAAATTGATGCAGAAAGATCTTGCGGAAATTGATAAATTAAGTAGGTTCCGCCCGCCGCTCCAACGGAGGGCACGCAAGAGACAGTAAGTCGACCGCGGACAGAGCTTGAAAGAGCAACGTTTACCGGTCGATTTTTTATCCTCAGCGTTGAAGTGATCTTTTACAGAGTGGTCCTGCTTACAAGGCGGATAAAGTGATGAAGGTATAGCCACCACGGTTATATTGGAGCGATATTCGGACGGTGTAGTCAGGATGGAAGAGGAAAGATTGAATTGTGCGCTGCGCAACTGTTGAAAAATGGTGCGCAGATATGTAGAGAGTAAAAGCTGGATCTTCGGATTTGGTGATTAACTTTACTACTGTCAATTTGGTAAACGTAAATTTACGCCTTATAACGATGTTAAAGTCGCGATAAGGAATATAGAATATACAAAGCCTATAACTGTTTAAAGAAGTCCATCTTAGGATGGCAATTTATACGGAGAGTTTGATTCTGGCTCAGAATGAACGCTGGCGGCGTGGATAAGACATGCAAGTCGAACGGAAACACTGATTAGTTTACTAAGATGTGTTTTAGTGGCGGACGGGTTAGTAACACGTGAGCAACCTGCCTCGAAGCGGGGGATAGCCTTCCGAAAGGGAGATTAATACCGCATATGATCTACGGATCAAAGGAGCCCCAGTTAAATGGTGGTTTCACTTCGAGATGGGCTCGCGGCCTATCAGCTAGTTGGTGAGGTAAAGGCTCACCAAGGCAACGACGGGTAGCTGGTCTGAGAGGATGATCAGCAACACTGGAACTGAGACACGGTCCAGACACCTACGGGTGGCAGCAGTCGAGAATCATTCACAATGGACGAAAGTCTGATGGTGCAACGCCGCGTGGAGGATGAAGGACCTAGGTTCGTAAACTCCTGTCATATAAGAGTAAGACATATTGGGAATAATACCCTGATATGTTTGATAGTATTATAAGAGGAAGGGACGGCTAACTTCGTGCCAGCAGCCGCGGTAATACGAAGGTCCCGAGCGTTATTCGGAATCACTGGGCGTAAAGAGTACGTAGGCGGTTTGGTAAGTCAGGTGTGAAATCCCGAAGCTCAACTTCGGAACTGCATCCGATACTGCCAGACTAGAGTAATGGAGAGGCAGGTGGAATTCTCGGTGTAGCAGTGAAATGCGTGGATATCGAGAGGAAGACCAATGGCGAAGGCAGCCTGCTGGACATTTACTGACGCTGAGGTACGAAGGCTAGGGTAGCGAAAGGGATTAGATACCCCTGTAGTCCTAGCAGTAAACGGTGCGCGCTTGGTGTAGGAGGACTCGACCCCTTCTGTGCCGGAGCTAACGCGTTAAGCGCGCCGCCTGGGGAGTACGGTCGCAAGACTAAAACTCAAAGAAATTGACGGGGACCCGCACAAGCGGTGGAGTATGTGGCTTAATTCGATGCAACGCGAAGAACCTTACCAAGGCTTGACATGTATTGCTAAGCACGTGAAAGCGTGTGACCCTTCGGGGACCTTACACAGGTGCTGCATGGCCGTCGTCAGCTCGTGTCGTGAGATGTTTGGTTAAGTCCAGCAACGAGCGCAACCCCTGTGAATAGTTGCCAGCACGTAATGGTGGGGACTCTATTCAGACTGCCCAGGTCAACTGGGAGGAAGGTGGGGATGACGTCAGGTCAGTATGGCCCTTACGCCTTGGGCTGCACACGTACTACAATGCCCAGTACAATGAGAACCGATACCGCGAGGTGGAGGAAATCTGCAAAACTGGGCCCAGTTCGGATTGGAGGCTGCAACTCGCCTCCATGAAGTTGGAATCGCTAGTAATGGCACATCAGCTACGGTGCCGTGAATACGTTCCCGGGTCTTGTACACACCGCCCGTCACATCATGGAAGCCGTTCGCACCCGAAGTATCTGCGCTAACTATTTATAGAAGCAAGGTCCTAAGGTGTAGATGGTAACTAGGATGAAGTCGTAACAAGGTAGCCGTAGGGGAACCTGCGGCTGGATCATCTCCTTTCTATGGAGTAATTGGCAAACCGTTCTCACGGTCACTGCCGAAGGTCGACACCTAAAGTGGGTTAAGCAATTAACTGACAATGGTGTCTTAGTGAATTGGCGAAAGCTGTTCACGACTTATTAATTATTATAGCGCATCATGTGTAAAACATGCGTGCAGCGTGCAATTCAATCTTTCAACGGTAAATTCAGTAATGGATGAACCACTCTTCAATATCAACCGCCCTCATTGAGGAAACTTTAAGGGGGGTATAGCTCAGTTGGTAGAGCGCCTGCTTTGCAAGCAGGATGTCATCGGTTCGAATCCGGTTACCTCCACCATCATAACTAAATGGGCCTGTAGCTCAGTTGGTTAGAGCACGCGCTTGATAAGCGCGGGGTCGCAAGTTCAAGTCTTGCCTGGCCCACCATTTACTTAAGATGGTAGAAGGATGATATTAGCAAACACACTGTAAAAAACGAACGACAGAAAACTAGTTCTTTGACATCTGTAGAGAAATGATTTTGGGCGAGCCTCACTTACCTATTACCTATATGGTAATACATAGTGAAAGTCTGAAATCATTGATATTTCCTGTTCTGTATAGACCTGTCTAAGCAATTAGACGGTTCTAAATGAATAAAATACAATTTTGATTATGAGCTTTGTCTTGCAGTCCTTGGAAATACTCGAAACCAACCAAACTGTATCGGCCTTCCAGCCGATACAAAACCAAACACGACCAGTGAGAAGCAGCAATGTGGATGACTGGTCATGATTAACAAAACTAACGATCTGACCATCATGTTAAAGTGATGTGAAGAAAGAAAGAACCAAAATTCTGACGATCTGATCAGCGTGTAAAAGCGATGAGAGGAAAGGAAGAAACAAATTTATGGCAATAAATTTCGTTACCATCAGTGTTAAAACTGATGATAACAAAGCTGAATTTCGAAATAAGAATCAAGCTTTAAAGGGCACATAGTGGATGCCTTGGTGCTAGAAGGCGATGAAGGACGTGATAAGCTGCGATAAGCTTCGGTGAGCCGCAAACAGGCTTTGACCCGGAGATTTCCGAATGGGGTAACCTGGTATCATTAATATGATATCGTTCCATCCTGAATAAAATAAGGATGGAAACGCAATACCCGGTGAAGTGAAACATCTCAGTAACCGGAGGAAAAGAAAGAGAAATCGATTCTGTGAGTAGCGGCGAGCGAAAACGGAAGAGCCCAAACCGGGGGATTTATTCCCCGGGGTTGTAGGACCCCGCTGTGGGACCAGAGAAGATAGGTGAAGCTTTTGGAAAGAAGCGACAAAGAGGGTGACATCCCCGTAACCGAAATCTTCGATGGCCCTAGGGGTATCCTGAGTAGCACGGGACACGTGAAACCCCGTGTGAATCTGCGCAGACCACTGCGTAAGGCTAAATACTAACTAGCGACCGATAGTGAACAAGTACCGTGAGGGAAAGGTGAAAAGTACCCCTGTGAGGGGAGTGAAATAGAACCTGAAACCATGTGCCTACAAGGTGTAAGAGCAGCTTCGTGCTGTGATTGCGTGCCTTTTGCTTAATGAGTCTACGAGTTAGTGTCTGTGGCAAGCTTAAGATCTTCTGGATCGGAGGCGTAGCGAAAGCAAGTCCGAATAGGGCGACAATAAGTTGCAGGCGCTAGACCCGAAGCGGAGGCGACCTACCCATGGCCAGGTTGAAGCGACAGTAAAATGTCGTGGAGGACCGAACCGATGTGTGTTGAAAAACGCTCGGATGAGCTGTGGGTCGGAGTGAAAGGCTATTCAAGCCCCGTGATAGCTGGTTCTCCTCGAAATGCATTTAGGTGCAGCGTTGCGTGTTGATGAGTGGGGGTAGAGCACTGAAAGGGCTAGGGGGCATACCCGCCTACCAACCCCTATCAAACTCCGAATACCATTCAATAGAGCGCAGCAGTGAGACAGTGGGGGATAAGCTTCATTGTCGAAAGGGAAACAGCCCAGATCAGCAGCTAAGGTGCCAAAATCATGCTAAGTGGAAAGGAGGTGGGGTTTCTTAGACAGTGAGGATGTTGGCTTAGAAGCAGCCACCATTTAAAAAATGCGTAATAGCTTACTCATCGAGAGACCCTGCGCCGAAAATGATTGGCGATAAGTATAATACCGAAGCTCTGGATGTCATCGTTCTGCGGAACTTTGGCGTGGTAGAGGAGCATTGTCAGCTGGATTGAAGCGGAAGGGCGACCGACCGTGGACTGCTGACAAGAGAGTATGTAGACATTAGTAACGATAAGCCGGGTGAAATCCCCGGCCGCCGTAAACCCAAGGTTTCCCGGGCAACGTTTTTCGTCCCGGGGTTAGTCTGGACCTAACCCGAGGCCGATAGGCGTAGGGGATGGTAAGCTGATTAATATTTCAGCACCTGCAAAGTGAAGGGGACGCTTTCCGAATTGTAACCAAGTTATTGAATTCTGAGGGGAGGCTTTATGCCGAACCGTATTACATGAAAGAGAGCCAAGAAAAGCCGACACGATTAAACGCAGCCAGTACCGTAAACCGACACAGGTGGGTGGGTAGAGTATACCAAGGCGCAAGAGTGAAACCTGGTCAAGGAACTCGGCAAAATAGCTCCGTAACTTCGGGATAAGGAGTGCCCCTCTTCGGAGGGGCCGCAGTGAAATGGGTCAACCGACTGTTTAGCAAAAACACAGCATTGTGCTAAGACGCAAGTCGATGTATACGATGTGACACGTGACCAATGCCAAAAGATTACGATGAGATGTTAGCCCCCTTTATTGGGCGGCAAAGCTTCGAGTCCAAGTCCTGGTGAATGTCGGCCGTAACTATAACGGTCCTAAGGTAGCGAAATTCCTTGTCGGGTAAGTTCCGACCTGCACGAATCGTGCAACGAGTTGACCACTGTCTCGACCAGGAGCTCAGTGAAATTGTAGTGCCGGTGAAGATGCCGGCTACCCGCAGAAGGACGGAAAGACCCTATAGACCTTAACTGTAAGCTGTTACTGTTTATTCGATTTTAATGCTCAGCATAAGTGGGAGACTTTGAAGGGTGCGTTTAGGCGCATCCGGAGTCGTCAGTGAGATACCACCCTTTGACATTGGATAATCTAACCTCGAGCCGTCATCCGGCCGAGGAACCGTGGCAGCCGGTCAGTTTTACTGGGGCGGTATCCTCCTAAAGAGTAACGGAGGAGCGCGAAGTTTGGCTCAGCACGGTCCGTAACCGTGTGTTGAGTGTAAAGGCATAAGCCAGACTAACTGTGAGACCTACAAGTCGAGCAGATACGAAAGTAGGCCTTAGTGATCCGGCGGTAGAAAGTGGAATTGCCGTCGCTCAACGGATAAAAGGTACCTTAGGGATAACAGGCTGATCGCGCCCAAGAGTTCATATCGACGGCGCGGTTTGGCACCTCGATGTCGGCTCGTCGCATCCTGGGGCTGGAGCAGGTCCCAAGGGTTGGGCTGTTCGCCCATTAAAGCGGCACGCGAGCTGGGTTCAGAACGTCGCGAGACAGTTCGGTCCTCTATCCTCTGTGGGCGCAGGAAAATTGAGAGGTTCAAACCCTAGTACGAGAGGACCGGGTTTGACGCACCTCTGGTGATCCGGTTGTTCTGTCAAGAGCATCGCCGGGTAGCTAAGTGCGGCACTGATAAGCGCTGAAAGCATCTAAGCGCCAAGCAGTTCTCAAGATTAATTTTCCCTGAAAGACCGTGGAAGACCACCACGTTGATAGGCTGGGGGTGGAAGTGCAGCAATGCATGTAGCTCACCAGTACTAATCGTCTGTATGGCTTGATTCTTCGAAATTTTAGTTTCTTCTTTAAACAAGAACTAAAACGACGAGATCAAAACGATCATTTATGATCGAGATCTTATAGATCGAAATTCAAAAAGTTTGGTATGGTATAAAGCCATATGAAACGAGTAAACCAAGGACAAATAGACAAAGCCAATCAAAGTTGTTTTGTTCATCAATATATAATCGGAAATATCATTCTCTACAGTTGTCAGCGAACAGCATTTATGCTGCCGTTGATCTAAATAAGATAATCTTAAAAAGGTCACTTCAACTTATCTTTTCAAAACCAACAACACATACTCAATCATCTAAGCATCACCAACATGGCAGCTAAGATCGTTAGAGGTCGATGTTCAAGCATGACTCCTGTCTACTGAACATCGGCTTCTGGTGACCATAGCATGGTGGAACCACCCGGTCCCATTCCGAACCCGGAAGTGAAACACTGTTGCGCCGATGGTAGTGGGGCGATAGGCCCTGTGAGAGTAGGTCGTTGCCAGGTCTATGCCCGGTTCTTTCCCAAAAGGAAGGAATCGGGCTTTTTTTGTGCCCAGATGTTGCACTCTTTGAGGAATACGCAGATCACTCAACTCAGTAATAAAATGGCAAAATTGGATTCTGCATTAGGCTTACACTATGGGCAGCAAGGAAAGTTATTAGATCCTGCCAATTGGTAAGATGGATGAGTTGGAAAAGCTAGTAGTTGATCCATCTAAAACAAGAGAGCTTTTGGAGGGGCAAGATAATGTTCGAGTTAATCATCCCGCCCCTTTAGATATGGTAACTGCGCTGTAAAAGGAGCAGCTATTGCTAGCCCGTGATCTCGATAAGTTTAAGATAATGCTCAACGAGCGAGTGATCACTGTACTTGATGAATAGTCGCCTGGATCAGGTGGGGCACTGATCAGTAGAATCACGGTATGAAGGGGCTTTTGGCCAACTTGGGGGTAAACTTCGTATGATGACTGAATTCTTTGAAAAAATCAGACAACTTTTCCCTGAAAAGGCGTTTAATTGGTTGTAGAAACGAAGTGTTACCAACGTATTGATTCCTAAGATACGTGAGTATGCTAATCGACTCTATATTTCAGCCCTATTTTATCCTCTATATCTTCCAAAAGTATCCAATTGATTCAAACTATGAAAACAAAGTTCCAAAATAAATCGTCCTCTCACTTAACATCCATCGCCAACATGAGTCGGTCCGGTTTCACATTACTGGAAATGGTGATCGTTCTTGGTATCATCGCCATGATTATGGGTGGGGCTATTTTTACCATGACCAAAATATCCGATAGTGGAGCAATCACAGTAGTCGATGGTGATTTTTCATCGATCAACAACGGCCTGCAGTCCTACAAAACCAATGCTGGTCACTATCCATCTGAGCAGCAGGGACTAAAAGCCCTTGCCGAGAAACCAACGTCGGCACCTAGACCAAGGCGCTGGACGCAAATCATGGATAACGTACCTATAGATCCGTGGAATAATGAATATCTTTACAAATACCCAGGAACAAAAGATCGATCTCGTCCAGAGTTGATATGTCTCGGTAAAGACGGCCTTGAAGGAACTGAGGACGACATGTCGAGTCAGGATCCTAAGCAATAATGGAAAACGGCAAATGCCATAGAAGGGGGACGCAAGCTGGTGGCTTCACCCTCTTGGAAATCGTCTTTGTGCTCGGCATGGTGGCAATGCTAGTCACATGGCTGACGCTAAGTATCGGCACAGTTGAAACCGAGCAAAAACTGCGTGAAGCCTCAGGGAGTATCGAATCGCTGGCTAAGCGCGGACGCAATATTGCCGTTAGGCAACAGCGAGCCTATCAGCTGGTCATTAGTAAGGACTCAATTTCCATTGCTCCCCAATATGTAATAATGGATAGCGATGAGCACTTCACGGAGCCCGAAGAGGGAGACGCTGAAATACCGAGAGAGAATTTTGAGGACATCACAGCCAGCGAAAATACTGATGATGAAGTTACCTATGAAATCAAACGTTGGCGATCGGATGAGTGGCAATTAATTGAGGGCGACAAGAAAATCATCCTCACTCTCGATCCAGTGGGTCTAGTAGAGCCTATTTCGATTCGCTGCAGTATTGGCAAAAGCTGGTTGATTCGTGAGTTGCACCCACTTACAGCAGGTGTTCGGGACGAGGAAATGAGTGTGGAAAACGAGTGATATGAAGTTACCAGTTACAGCTTATAAATTACCAGTGGGCAAGAAGCTCCGCGGAGTCTCCACGCAGCTCCGCGCAGGTTCAAGAAAGCTACGCGCAGGCTATGTCTTGATGGAGATCGTGATTGCGCTTGGGCTCTTTTCTGCGGTTGCTGTGTCACTGGTGAAGGCGTTGCATATGACCAGCGAGACAGCAGCGACTATTCAAGACAGGATGCGCATTGATCGCATTCTTCGTAGTGCGATGACCGATGCTCTGAGTAATCCCAATCTTGAAGAAGGTAGTGAGACCTTTGACCTGACAGAGATTACAGGAGACGAAGAATCATTTTTCACTGGTCAGATCGAAACCATTATCGAACCCATGGAGCTTGAGAACGAAGACGGGCAACTTCTGCAGAACATGTTCCGGATTGAGGTTATTTTTTACTGGCAAGCTGAGGGTGGGTGGCAGGAGCAGAGCGCCGAAACGTGGCGTTATGGCAACCTCTATCAACCATAGCGAATCCAATAGGTAATAGCGTATGAGAACCAAACCAAATCAAAAAAGCAAATTGCGCAGCAGGGGATTCACCCTGTTGGAAGTGGTTGTTGCGCTTGGTATGATGGCTATGCTGATTGGTGGGATTTTTCAGGTTGCAAGGACGTCCCTGCAGTTGAGTCAAATTGTGGTGGAGGAGCAAAACTCCACTATGGAGCGTAATGCGTTTTTCAACCTGCTTAAAAATCACTTCGAGCAAATGCCAGGAAATGCAGTTGTCCGCCTGGAGAGTTATGATTCGAGTAATGGTGGTGTATCACGCACTCTATTCAATCTAACATTTCAGAATGTGCCTATGTCTTTTAACTGGGGAGATGTCCCCATGACTGCCGAAGCAATCGAGTTGGCTACTGTTGAACAGCGTGATGGTTTTGTCGATGTGGTGTTAAGGTTTTATGATGTGGAAATTCTTGAAGATTCAGATTCGACGGGGGATTTGGAGGCTGAACCAATTGCTGAAATTACATTGATAGAAAATCTTTGGATGTGTGATTGTGAGGTTGTGGATGGAAGAACGTTGGAACATGTCACTGAGTGGGACAACAACGGGCAGTTACCCTTGCAGGTGAAATTTTATTGTCGGTTCGAGCCTACTGCAGATATTATGCAACAGACATTTTGGGTAGTACCGAAGCAAAATCCAGAAGTTATTTTCCGCCAAATCATGCAGCAGAATCCAGCGGGACCTCAGGGGACTACCGGAGCTGGAGGTAATGTTCCTCCTATAACAATTAATCCTGGTCAACCAATTCCAGGCAGCGGTGGTGGGCGGCCAGGAGGTGGAAGCACCCCTCCCGGTGGAATACCCAGTGGTGGTAGATAACATGAGAACATACGATACATATTCAGCTGTTGAGTATTCCTTGCCAAAGGAATCGAAAAGCTGTTTCGGTTCCACAGCAAAGGGCAGCGCACTTGTTGCTGTATTCTGGATCATGGCCATATTGGCCCTCGCTGTTTTTTCTGCAGTAAGAGTGGTGTATTTAGATGCTGATATAGCCGCCTCCCAGATCAATGGTTTCGAAGCTCTGCAAGTAGCGGAGATGGGGATCGCTGTTGCGGTTAACCCTGCAGTGGAAAAAATGGATCCTATTCTGGACTGGTATGACGAGGAACGAGATATTTCATACAGAGCACGTATTCAATCTGAAGCAGCGAGGTTAAACATCAACGTGATCCTCATGCGCAAAGACAAAACTTTGCTGACAGATATTTTTACCGACTGGGGTATGGAGCTTCAAGAAGCACAGATGCTTGTTGATAATCTAACCGACTGGGTGGATGCTGGTGATCTGGTGGAGTTAAATGGAGCCGAGCTCGATTGGTATGAAGATCAGGGGCGTCCGAATCATCCGTTTAACCGGCCTTTTTACAACCTTGATGAAATGCGCCTGGTAAAAGATATGGAGCTTCTCGAAGCTGTTAATCC
>Ga0114994_10004342_pt1 | contig 10305 bp, 14 predicted proteins | sample ArcticOcean_MG_C_9_FD_87043 | JGI IMG/M metagenome (GOLD analysis project Ga0114994, IMG submission 87043) | Marine microbial communities from western Arctic Ocean - ArcticOcean_MG_CB2_152 | ecosystem: Environmental > Aquatic > Marine > Oceanic | place: Arctic Ocean: Canada Basin | collected... | reverse complement strand
TAGACCCCAGATGTCCAGTTGTTTCCTGATTGCTAACAAAGAGGACTCCATCAATGGTATTTATGGAACCCTCACGGAGTGTGCACAGATTTCTAAATGGGCTGGTGGTATCGGTATGCATATTCATGATATTAGAGCTAATAAGTCTCGTATCAAAGGTACAAACGGTCAGTCTGATGGTATCATCCCAATGCTCCGTGTCTTCAACGCAACAGCTCGTTATGTAAATCAAGCGGGTCGTCGGAAGGGGTCTATCGCGGTGTACATTGAACCATGGCACGCGGATATCATGGATTTCTTAGAGTTACGTCTCAATCAAGGTGATGATGAAGCGCGTTGTCGTGACCTCTTCACGTCTCTATGGATCCCAGACCTCTTCATGAAGAGGGTTGAGGAGGGTGGTAAATGGTCCCTCTTTTGTCCAGATAAGGCTCCAGGTCTGTCGGATGCTGTGGGTGAAGAGTTTGAAGCCCTCTACACCAAGTATGAAGAGGAGGGTCGCGCTAATACCACTGTACCAGCTGCCGAGGTTTGGAAGGCTATCCTCAAGTCCCAAACTGAGACTGGTACACCCTACATGCTTTACAAGGATGCATGTAACAAGAAGAGTAACCAGAAGAACTTGGGAACAATTAAGAGTTCCAACTTATGCACAGAGATTATAGAGTACACAGATAAGGATGAGACCGCCGTATGTAACTTAGCCTCAATCGCTCTACCAAAGTATGTAGATAGGGAGAAGAGGACATTTGATTACGAGAAACTCCACGAAGTCACCAAGACTGTCACTAAAAACTTGAATCGTGTTATTGATAGAAACTTCTACCCCGTTGAGACTGCCCGTAAATCTAATATGAGACATCGCCCCATTGGCCTAGGTGTCCAAGGTCTCGCAGATGTATTTATTCTCTGTCGGCACGCATTTGATTCCGACGAAGCCAAAGAGATTAACGCGCGTATCTTTGAGACGATGTATCACGCTGCCCTCGAAGCGAGTTCCGAGCTTGCAGAAGTTGATGGTTCCTATGAGACCTTCGAGGGATCCCCCACTTCCCAAGGTGTATTTCAATTTGACATGTGGGAGGGGGAGACGAAACTTCATTATGATTGGGATGCGATGCGTGAACGCGTGAAAACGAAGGGTCTCCGAAACAGTCTCTTGATGGCCCCAATGCCCACCGCATCTACTGCTCAAATCTTGGGTAACAACGAGTGCTTTGAACCCTACACGACTAACATTTATCTCCGACGTACTCTAGCTGGTGAGTTTGTGGTAGTAAACCGACACCTCGTGGATGACCTAAAGAATATTGGTCTTTGGTCCAAAGATATGAAAGATATAATGGTGAAGGCGGGTGGTTCTATCCAAAATATCGCGGATATTCCTGATGACATTAAGAAGTTGTACCGCACGGTATGGGAGATTAAGATGAAGGATATTATTGATATGGCGGCGGATCGTGGTCGTTTCATAGATCAATCCCAATCTATGAACCTCTTCATGGAGAGTCCAACGATGTCTAAACTTTCCTCGATGCACATGTATGCCTGGAAACAAGGACTTAAGACAGGTATGTATTATCTGAGATCTAAGGCTAAGGCTCGCCCCATTCAATTCAGTCTCGAACCTGATTGTGTGGCCTGTTCAGCTTAAAGTTTTCACCCCATAATAAATTAGTACAAATGTCTAAAATTACCGACGCTATAGAAAACCTGGAAATTGCCGAGTTTAACAATAGAAAAATTGTATTGTCTACGAAGGATGGAACTCCAATGAGAATCCAATTCCCGCGACTATACATGCCATTTGGTGTTTCTGGTTTTACACCCGAAGTCGGACCAACTAAATATAATATTGATTTGGCTCTAAAAGGGTATGATGAGGATGGAAGTTATGTGAATAAGTTTTATCATTCTCTCCGAACTATTGAAGATAAAATTATGGATGCGGTTGTTAATCAAAGTCAGAGGATTTTCGGTAAGAATATGACGAAGGAAGAAATTGTACCCATGTTCAATTCTAATATTAAGGAGAGTCTAGGTCGTGAACCAAAGTTTCGCGTGAAGGTTGATACAGATCATACTAGTATGATCAAAGCAGCTGTATATGACGGCGACAAAAACCCCATCAAGACTGAAGTTTCAAATGGTCTCTATGCAAGAAACAGTGGACATACTATTGTTGAACTCAATAGTGTCTATTTCTTGAACAGAAAGTTCGGGTGTACTTGGAAACTTTATCAACTTGTTGTATATGAACCACAAAACCTCAAGGGGTTTCAATTTCAGATTTAAGGGAGACGTGTCACAACTTTAGACCCAGGTATATTCGTGTACTTTGGGATTGGGTTGTAATTTCTATACCCACCCGGCATACTAGTGAAAGTCTTACCTCTACTAGTTAGAAAAATACGACGCTTATTAGTATCAAGAAAATTAGTATTCATTGCCGCTTTTTTAGCGCGCGTGAGTACGTCCATCCCTATTTATTACCGTTATTTTTATTCAAAAGGAGAATAGAATATATAATTTGCGCCTCCTTAAGGAGTTTACCCTGAATCTTGGTGAACCTCTTAGGGTCCAAACCTAATTTAATCTTAGCTATACGCACAGACTCGTTCCACTTAGTAAGTGTCATTCTTATATTACAATTATATTTTTTACGCCATCTTCTTCATCTTCTTCTTGTAGTCCTTGGTACCTTCCTTAGGTTGGAGCTTGAAGCCACTCTTCTTTGGCTTGAAGACACTGGTGAGGTGCTTTTTACCTTCATTCTTCATACGAGCAAGGGCAGCCTGCTGGGCAGCAACACTCTTGATTTGACCATCCTTGGGATCCAACATAAGAGCCTTCTTGGTGAGACCACCCGCGGTCCTGTCAGCAGTTCCGTGGAATACTTGAGCGCGACTTCCGATCATTTTGTTTATACATTAGGCTTTGAAAATTTTCTTGATGTCCAGAATTGAAATCTTCTCTGTAGTTCTCTTCACTGGAATTTGTTTTTCAATTCTCTCATCATTTAGAACCCTGGAACATACAATAGATTTATGACCCTGGAGAGCTAGAATCTCTTCCTCAACGCTGACAAATGTATCCGACTCCTTATAGATCAATTTTTTCACATATACCGTTTTTGTCTGCCCAGTTCGGTGACTCCTACCGATTGCTTGTAACTCGGTCGCAGGGTTCCAAGATGGAGCAGTGATGTACACCCGAGTAGCTTCTTGGAGGTTCAGACCTTGACCACCCGACTTGATTTGGATGATGAACACCGCACCAGGTGCGGCCTTTTTAAATAATGTAATTTGTTTGTCTCTCTCATCTTTGGGAACCGAGCCATCGATGCGAAAGGTAGGACGATTCACATGTTTTTGGATGTAGTTCATCTCCCCCACAAACTGACAGAAGACCAGGGACTTTTCATCGGGGTGAGACATAATCATACGAAAGAGGGTTTCCATCTTGTTAGATCTCCCAACCCATTCCTCCGCCTGTGTCTCGTTCTTTTTTGCCATACCATCCAAGTACATTTGAGGCCAAATCATACATTGTCTCGCTCTCAATAAGCACTCCAAAATGACCATATTCTTAGAATTGAGACTGATTGCATTCTTGAAAGCTTCTCTGATTGTATCTTGAGCATCTTGGAACACGAATTGATACAACTGTTTCTCATCTGGAAACATATCAAGTTCAATATTCTCAAAGTGACAATCTGGTAATCTCAAACGCTCACTGATTTTTGCAATATCATCCTTGGTTCTTCGGAGAATGTATATATCCTTGATCTTGTTAGTCATCCCTTGTACCATTGACTTATCAATACCTAGGAAAGCACATAGGGACACAAAGTCTTCCATAGAGTTGAAGACTGGAGTACCCGTCACAATCCATTTAATCTCAGCTTTGATACGATTGACACCCTTGAAAAGTTTTGATCTCTTATTGCGAATCTCATGGGCTTCATCAAGTATGATTCTGTCCCACGACTTCATATGGATAACTGTCACTTCGTTTGTAGACAGTAGGGAATACGGCATTATCACAACGTCCGCCTCTTTGAGATACCTCTTTGGTCCATCGAAGATGTGCACAGAGAGTTGTGGGGCGAACTTTCCAATTTCATTTACCCATTGTGTGATAATAGATTTAGGTACGACGATCAAAGTACTTTTGTTTGGGTTTCCAAGTATAGTGGCAACCAATTGTACAGTCTTACCTAGACCCATTTCGTCACTGAGGAATCCACCCTTTGGTCCAGAGTCTTGATTTTCCATCGTAAGCATCCACAGAACACCCTCCCTTTGGTAGGGTGCGAATAGCCTACCATTCAGGTTGTCTTTAGCACGGTTATATTGTTCTTCAATCTTCATAATAGTCGTCTTCGTCAGATAATATTGCGATTTCGCACTTAGGTGGATCAACTTCCTTTTTAATACGGGTCTTCTTCAACTTAGGTTTTGGAAGTTCATCAATGTGTTCCCGGAAATACAGAACTTTTTCCCAAAAGTCTTTCATAATTGGGAAGTTGGTTTTCCACCAATCACGATCTCTCTTAACATTCACAACGTCAAACTCTTCAGGTTTAGGCCAATTAGTCGCCGCGGGTTTATATTGAATAAAGTCTGCTTCTTCTAAGTCTAAAATCTCCATACAGAGTTGTAATTGTGGCATGTAATGAATCGGAACCTCACCGGGTATAATCTGTCGCATCGGAGGGCATTTAATCTCTACCAACTTTCCACTTTCACTGACACCATCTGGACTCCCACCGAGCCATGAATGTAACGGGTGTGGACACAATCCAAGTTCATGAACGACCTCGTTATGTCTCTCTTCATATAAAATACGCGCCTCGTCCTCATAAAGTTCACCATGTCTAGTAGCAGCATTACCAGTAAATTTTTCACCGAGTCCACATTTCTTTAATAAAAGACCTTCAGGTGTTTCATATTTATTCACACCAATAGCTGTAGCTGCATCACTCGCAGTCAACATTTTACCACGGAGGGCTAACCATTCTTCCGACTTCTGGGCCGCATACTCACGCTCTAGGAGAGCCTTGACATTGGGGTGCATATTAAATTACTGTGGTGTAGTACTTTTAAGTACTTGAAAAAATATCATGGCTGCATTTTGTTCAGCTTGCTTTTTACTTTTTGCATACCCTCTAGCCGCATATTCGTTATTGATGTATGCATCAATAAAAAACACACCATCTTCGTGAGCATGCACTCTATATTCAGGTAAAGGTAGAGTCATGATTTGACAATATCTCATGAGGTGATCCTTATAGTTATCATCAATCATAATGGAATTAAGATTCACGTATTTTGGATTCTTGTAGATTCTGAGAACAAACTCTTTTGTATGTAAAAGACCTAGATCCATATAAATAGCCCCAACGAGGGCTTCAAAAACATCCTCAAGAATCTTTGGATTATTATTCCAACCATTGCGCATACCCTTCTCATCCATGATAACTAATTCATTTAGACCCAATTTAAGAGCTATATCCGCTAGAGTCTCTGAACGAACAAGTTTTGTACGAGCCTTTGTGAGAAATCCTTCCTGTTTCTCTTCATGAAGATCGAAAAGAAATTTAGTGATGATAAAACCTAATACGGAATCACCCATAAACTCTAATGTTTCAAATGAGTCTGTGAGGTGTTCATATTCTTTTATCGATGATTTATGTGTAAATGCCTTTTGGTAGAAAGTTAGATCTTTAATCTTTGTACCAATAAGTTGTTCAATTTGCTCTTTTGAGACAGTCATTTATTGTAATTATAGGTTATTTTTTAAGCCTTTACAGGTTCTTTCTTCACGTAGTGGGGGGAGAGATACCTTTGGAGGTTAAGGTAAGTGACAATGACGTCAGCGGGAGGCTGTAGAAGCTCCTTTAGCTTATCGTCAAGGATGAGTTGACGACCGTTATCAGGGTGTTTGAGACCCTTTTCGGTGATGTATTTGTTAATGAACTTAGTCACCTCAGAACGAGAGATGAGCTCATCTTGGGGAAGACCAAGAAACTCACGCAACTTAGGTGTAATTTCCTGCTTACGGTTGAAACCGTTGTTGGCGGCACGAGCCTTAGCCTTCTCACCATCAGGATCTTCTTGAGTGTTCTTCACTTTGCGAACAATCTTAGTGAGGGATTTAACATCAGCACGGAGAGCGGCAAGTTCTGTTTGAATGGTTTCAAGAGACATTATATATTTATTACTCTGTTAATCTTTAAGTAAGATACGTAAGAAACAGGATTGAGAACATGATCAAGAAAATAAGTATGTATATTTTTGGGTTAAACTCGTTGTTTTCATAACTAGAAGGACGTTCTATGATCCGGAACGGTTCTCTGGGTGTTAAACCTGTTACCTGTCCCGGGCACCCACCAGCACAACAGTCTTTCTCTGGACACTTCGCCACATGAGGACCCCGTCTCACCCCACAGAATTGAGACTTCTTGGGATCGGCGACATCATCGTACGCGAAGCACCTACATTCATCTATTATACTACAGACCATATTATTATATGATATTATAATAATGGACCCTGATATTTATCCAGAAGCAGCGATTAATAAGTTTTTGGATGAAAACTTATTGTTCAAGGATGCCAAGTTGAAAAAGTATTACGACAGAAATGAACAGAGGGACCTTGGGAAATTCAGAAGTCGTGTTCACAATGTATACAGTAAAAAGGATTTTGACAATATTGTGTATCTTTTGGTTACAAATTCCTTGAGAGACATCATTTTGCAAACGGTTGGTGAAATTTCCGAATACATGAAGAACATGGGTGATCTCATCGTGAGTGGTGGTGAAGCCTTCAACCTGTATGTTGAGTACAAAAACCGTATCATCACCACCGATATTGACGCAAAGTTTGTCCCACGGTTGCCTGTCAATCCAAAGTTTTTTGGAAAACTTCAAGCAACCAAGTTAATTCTTTGGGACAAATTGGGTGAAATTGCAAAAAAGTTAAACACTCGCGTCAGAAAGCGTCTTATGTCTATGAAGAAGAAACACCCCAAACTCTTCAAGTTCTTGGGTATTAATTTACCCCCTACAGGTCCAGCTGTGACTCGTAGATATACTCTCATCAAAAAGAAAAAGTCGGGTTCAGGGAACGTCCCCAAAAAGGGAGATGTTTTCATTGACGTAGAATTGTTTGCACTTGATTTGAACATACGATTTTACACCCCAAAGAATGGTAAGATTGAGAATATAACTCTCGGTGGTATTCTTGACATCCCATTCATGAGACCTAAGGAATTTGGATATGAAGTTGTTCTCACGAGGCGTAAGGGTGTAACATATAAGGATCAAAATACAGGTAAACTCGTTAGAAACAACACTATATATGTAGCCAGTAAGGAGTTTTTGATTGAAGACATCTATCTGATGAGTAAACTCAAGCTTCGCCCAGAAAAGAAGGAGAAAGATCGTCAACGACTTATAAGACTTGCACAACTCATCGATAATAAGGTCAATACAGGTAACAATATTGATGAAATCTTCAAACGTATAAAACCACGTATTATTAAGAGAGGTGTACCAGTTTCCAAGAAAAATGCACGCGTTCCTGTATCTCAGGCTGCACGCGTAGATCCATTCAAGTACAAGAACTTTACAACCAAACCTTCAGAAGATAAGTTATCTAAACAAATAGTTCACGGATTGAAACCTGTAACGAAGACTACCAATGTAAACGGTTACAAGAACTCTTCAGGAAACAAACGTTTGAATCTAAAAAATTTGAAGTGGAAAAATGTTAATAACAACTCGTACGTGAAAAACGAGTTCAATTTAAGACCTGAAAATCCCAAGAAATTACCAAACAATATAAACTTCGCAAACACCTTATATGGTTACAATCCCAGGAGAAATAGTTGGGTCCCAAAAAATATTATAAATAAATCAGGAGCTATACCATTTGTTGGTTTAAAGAAATGATACCTAAATTACATATAAATGCTTTACAACGCCCCAATTAAAGGTGAAGATGGACTCTACTTCGTTAAAGCCCTCAACGATTCTAAGCGTAAATGCCTCGTTCAATTGAATGGGGTGAAAATGACTGATGTATCAGGGGACATTGTAATGGATCTCACATCTGAATCGAACACTGCTAAAATTCAGACAGTTGATGAACATAATCTGAGCGCCGCGGTTGAGAATGCAGAAACTTGGTTCGGTAAGAAGCTTTCAGATAAGGTTGTTGAAGGTGCTTACACTCCTAGTATTGCTGATGGTCAAGTCACAGGCGAACGTATTCATGTTACAAAGGTTTTCAACTCCGACCAGGAAGAGGTTGATTTTGAGAATGTTCAACTCGATAAGATATGTGATGTTATCTTAGAATTTTCAGGTCTATGGTTCGCCAAGAAATCTTTCGGCTCCTCGTGGAATCTTGTCCAGGTCAGACTCCATCCAGATCCTATCCTTGATACTTACCCAGAAGAATATGCTTTTGTTGAGGACGAGCAATAAAAAAATTGTTAACCTAATATAAAACATGATGAAGAAGGGCCGTACCCAAAACCTCTTGATGGTAGCCGCTGTTGCGGTGTTGGTATATTTGCTATTCACCATGAACAACAAGTCTGAATATTCTATTAAGGAGCGTGAGTATAGCGCGATCACTATGGCACCCAGTGCTGCTGGACCAGCCACGGCAGGTAAAGCAGCTGCCAATGGGTGTGCGATGGATAGGGGTGTTGGCCTCGCGTCTTCGCTTCTCCCCCGTGAAGTTGCCTCTGCCGAGGACTTTGGTGAATTTGCCCCAGAAGACATACTCGCTGGTCAGAACTTCCTTGAACCTCGTTCCCAAATCGGTTTCCCAGAGACTATCGGTGGCGCTCTCCGTAATGCCAATCAACAGATTCGCGCCGACCCCCCCAACCCCAAAGATCCATTTGTGTGGAACAATTCTACCATCGTCCCCGATGGCATGACGCGCTCTTTGTGCTAATTTCACTTAAAGATTATACACGTAGTTTTATATAATAAATATGTCAGTACCAACCGAACTTTCTGAGAGTGTCTCTAAACTTGTGGATCTCTCAAAACAACTCACGGAAGCAAAATCTGATATCAAGATCCTCAATCAGGAAGAGAAGCGATTGAAGGAATCAGTCAAGAAACATATGATTGATCAGGGTATTGATACCATTAACCTCAGGAAAGGTAAAATTAGTATACGTAAGTCGGTACGTAAATCTGGGATGAGTAAGGATGCCGTTAAGGATGGACTTCATACGTTCTTCGGTGGTGACGAAGCTAAAGTTGAAGGTGCTTTAAACGCGATTAAAGATGGACTTAAAACCAAGGAATCAACTTCGCTCTCGTTAACCGGTATAAAAGAGAAGCCCGAGAAAGAAGATAAGTAATAATCATGGTTTGGAGCCAATACGTATACGAAGCCACCATTGGTTTTGAGACTTCTCATGCCAGTGATGACGAAGATTTGACAGATGACACTCCTCTTAATGTTGAAGACTGGGAAGTTCAATATTCAGATGAGTTATGGTACATGTGGGGTATGATGAATACACTCCTAGAGGATGCCTACATTGAACATACAGGGAAGTTTTGCGACTTTGTTGAGTTTTGTTACATGGAGCATGAGTGTGTCGTTTGGGAATACCAGGAAGAGAGACTTTCCCATATTTGGAAACATCTCAGGCGAGTTGTAAACCAAAACGGACACCACAAAGAGATGATGCGAGGTGCTACATTTTACCACTTTGTTGACTACGCTAAAAATTATATGTGCATATATTAAATGCTCCCCGATATCACCTCTAACAAAGTTGCTATACCAGCCGCCCTTTTTCTCGCGCTCAGCCCCGGTGTTCTCTTGACCACCAACGGTAAGAAGATCGCTTTCCGCAACGGAAAGACCAACCAAATGGCGATTTTCTTCCACGCCCTCGTGTTCTTCCTTGTGTACAGCCTCATCGCGCGTGCTATGGGTCTCGTTCTCACCAAGACTGATCTGATTGTGGCCACCGTTCTCTTCTTGGCCCTCAGCCCAGGTCTCCTCTTGACTCTCCCCCCCGGTTCCGGTGGTGTTCTCAAGTCGGGTCAGACCAGTATCCCCGCCGCTGTTACCCATGCGGTTGTGTTCGCGGTTGTGTTCGCGCTTTTACGCAAGCAATTTCCTCAATTCTATTAAGTAAGAGGATGAAATACCTTGTTTTAGGTCCAGCATCAATGGGTATATACTCAATGATTGGGAGTCTAAAAGCAATGGAATCCACTCTCGTGGATGTTAAAGAAATATCTGGGTCATCCGC
>Ga0114994_10004341_pt1 | contig 10305 bp, 8 predicted proteins | sample ArcticOcean_MG_C_9_FD_87043 | JGI IMG/M metagenome (GOLD analysis project Ga0114994, IMG submission 87043) | Marine microbial communities from western Arctic Ocean - ArcticOcean_MG_CB2_152 | ecosystem: Environmental > Aquatic > Marine > Oceanic | place: Arctic Ocean: Canada Basin | collected... | reverse complement strand
GTCGGGAGTCAGTAATCAGTAATCAGCCCAGGAGAGTGGTGTGTTGGGAGAATCATGGGTAGGCCACTTTCTGGGTGGGGTTGGACGGTCCAGTGGGCGTTGAAAATCTGGTGGAGAATGTCCGAAGTCATGAATTCTACAGGTGGGGCGTCTGCAATGACGCGACCATCTGACATACCGATGATTCGGTCGAAGTCCATCGCGGCCCAGTTGAGGTCATGGGTGACCGCTAGGATCGTGGTTTTACTTTTCCGTCCAATCTCCCCGAGCAGTTGTTGGATGGACTCGCGCTGTTTAGGATCGAGATGGGAAGATGGTTCATCGAGCACTAGGATGGGTGTTTGCTGGGCAAGAGCGGCTGCGATATTGACCTTCTGACGTTCACCGCCACTGAGTGTGGACATCGATTGGTTTTCGAGGTGCTGAATGCCAGTGCGCTCGGTAGCCTGTCGGGCAATCTGATCACCATCTGGGTCTTTGGGAATGAGTCCTCCGCTTTGGGCGTGAGCATAGCGACTCATCATGATGAACTCTAACACGGTGAATGGTATGTCATGATCAAGCTGCTGCGGGACGTAGCCAATCATGCGGGCGATTTCTTGTCGGCTTAGCTGTGTGAGAGGATTTTCATTGAGTTTGATCACCCCTGATTCGCCGTAGATGAATCCTAAAAGGCATCGTAATAGAGTCGTTTTTCCTGCTCCATTGGGCCCGACGATGGCGATGCGTTCACCCGTATCCGCGTGTAGAGACACGTCATCGAGCAATAGACGTTTGCCTATGCGGAATGAAAGGTTTTGGACGTGAATGGAGTTCATAGAGTAGGGTAAGTTTGTAACTTGCCGGCAGGATGGGAGCGAAGGATGTGGGCTTGGGTTGTCGGCAAGTTACAAACTTACCCTACTTTGAGGCAGCATGGGCGAAAATTTCTAGCGTGTCGATGAATCGTGGTCCTGGGATCATGTGTTTGTGTTCGTGCAGGAAGATGATGCGCCCTGTTTTGACCGCTTTGAGTTCACTATAAGCCTGCCATTGTTTCATCAATGCCTCGCGGCCTTTCTCTTGCCACACATCCTCATGGATGAGTTCGATGATAATATCGGGATTGACGTGAATGAGTTTTTCTCGAGAGAGCAGGGGATAGGCGACCGGGCCCTGGTAGGCATTCAGCCCACCGACCATGGTGATGTATTCTTGGTGGACTCCTTTATTGCCGGCGGCGATGACTCGATCGGGAAAAGGTGAATTCGTGTCGCGTTCAATACAGACGAGGATGCGGGGTTTCTTACCTGTATCCCGTGCTTGTCGAGTGAGGGTATTGACCCGAGTTTGCATGGCATGAACAATGTCATCGGAGAGGTCTTTTTTATGAAATGCTTTTCCGAGTATGGAAATAGATTCGATCACTCCACTGGTGCTGGCGTGATCAACGATGATGGTATGAATCCCCATGGTTTCCAACTTTTCGGCAAGAGTCCGCTGTTCTTCTAACAGGATTACACAATCGGGCTCAAGCGTGAGCACGGCTTCGTAGTCGAGATCAACGTAACCGCCCACCACGGTTTTTTCTTTCGCCTCAGGGGGGTAATTGCAGAAACGGGATACGCCGACGAGTTTGTCATCTTGCTTGAGCTGATAGATGATTTCTACAATACTCGGTGAGAGGCCAATGATGCGTTGGCAGTCGGCTGATTTTTCTGATGCAGTAGGCTTATTGTTTGCGGATGCACTGATCCACTTACGTACGAAGTGAGAGCCGAGAAATGCGATCACAACGGCAAGCACGAGTAGGACAATTCTGCCCTTAATTTGTGAGGATGGCTGTGAGGATGATGGGTTGGAGGGCATATTGGGAGAGGGGGTTGAAGGCCGCCCGGGTTACACACACGATACCGGACGACCTTGTTATTTCGTGGACCGTATACGATCCAACGAAAATTACTAGAAAGCTATGTTACCACTTGATAGTGACACCACCAAAGATGCCTCGTCCACGTCCTGGGTAAACATCACCGGAACCACGTGCGTAATCGTAGCTTTCGTTAAATGCGTTTTCGAGACGGACGTTGAGGGCGACGTTATCATTGACTTGATAGTTGCCGTAGAGGTTGACCAATGTGAAAGCATCGACGGTTTCACCGAAAAACGCTCGATCGTCGAGGTAGGTGGCTACCACGCCTAGGTCGAGTTTATCGGTGACCTTGCCGTTGATCCTAAGGCTGAGAGAGTGCTCAGGCATTTCGGCGAGAGCGCGGTCGAGCCATGTGTAGGATAGTTGGATACCGAGACGATCTTCGAAGTAATGAGCTTTGGCTGACACTTCGATGCCGCTGGTTTTGGTTGCACCACTCGCGTTGATGTTGAAGCCTGGGGTTGGGAATGGCTGGGACACGTAAGTAATAGCGTCTTCGATCTGGTTTTCGAAGTAGGTGATACCCACGATATATTGACCGTCGCACCATGCTTGTTCGATGCCGAGGTCCCATCCGAGGGATGTTTCAGCCTGAAGTCCAGGGCTAGGTGTTTGGCCGCCAAATCCGTAAAGGTCAACAAACGATGGTGGACGGAATCCTTTGCCAACGCTTGCGCGTATCGTGGTGTTAGTCTCATCAAATGTGTAGGCACTGGAAACACGCCAGGTAACTTCGTCGCCGTAATCATCATAATCCTCCCAGCGTAACCCTCCGGTCAGGTTGAAGTTTTTGGTAACATCCCAGATATGGTTTAGATGAAATCCATACTGGTCACGTGTTCTGGCATCCTGACTGAGGCCGAAATATTCGCTTTCGTAGGAAAAGTCCGAGCTTTCATACACAGCCCCAACCACCGTGGTGTGGGAATCGTTCCATGACAATGTGTTGTCCCAGTAGATGGCGTACTTGGTAGCATCCGTATTATAGTAAGTTGCTGGGTTGAATCCAAAGGCGGGACTTTCACTGTGATAGGTCTGATCATACATGCCGACAGTCACCTTGGTATTCCAAAGCTCGTTGACATCGTAGTCGACGAAGAATGTTGCCAGAGTGTTGTTGAATTCATCATCCAAGGGACTACTGAAGGAGCCTCCATAATGGGGTGCCTCAAAGGTGGTGTCAGCGCCTCGTAGAGTCAGGCCTAAGTTAAGGTTGGGGTTTACGGCGTAATCTAACCGAAGAGAGTATGAGAACATCTCGAAGGCATTGTTGGGTAGATCATTGTCGGTGCTTTCATGGCCCAGACTCAGCGAGTATGCAAAGTCGCCTGTTTCGCCTTGCATGGCTAACAGGGTATTCCAGGAGTTGTAGGAACCTCCTTCGATACGGAGATTTCCGCTGTAGTCGCCATTACCTTTGGTCGAGTAAATTCCGAGAACACCTCCGATCGAGTCTCCTCCATAGAGCGCGCCCTGAGGTCCTCTTAAGACTTCGAGGCGTGACAGCCCATTGAGGTTGGAAGATCCAAGGAAGCTACCGAACACCATGTTGGCATCGCTGATGCGCATTCCATCCACCACCAAGTGAGCGTGATTGGTTTTAGTCCCTCGGATAAAGAGAGATGAGCTGGATCCCCGTTGACCACCAAGTGATTCAGAAATCACTCCAGGAACAAATTTGAGAGCATCATCGAGGTTGCGGATGCCCTGTTGATCGAGCGTGCCGATATCAAGGATGGAAACTGCACTGCCCACCTTGAGAAGTGGCGTGGCTGTCCGGTTGGCGATGACCGTGGTATCCGGTAGGATTTTGCGATCATCCTCGGCATAAAGAATCGTAGATGCGAGAGCGAGTGAAAGAATAGTGAGAAAACCTGTCGTCAGTGAAGACAGGGCCGGCTTTGGTGCGCTCCAGTGGAGTGCGGGTGTTTTATTATTCATGTTATGTTGAGTGGTTCCTGTTATTCGCAGGAAGTGATCTCAACCTCTGAGGCTGGTATTCTGGCTGACCTATTTCGCATGATGCGATCTAGGATTACAGTGGCGTAACCGCTCCGGAATGGTTTCTATTTTTCAATAGTATTTCACCGGATTCCCCATCTATTTCTTGCCCGTGCTACGGGCTTCCCTAGAGGTGTCGTGCACAGCATAGGCCATGCGCGACATCTGGATGTAGCCCTAGGTGTGAAATATTGCAATGACAATGAGGGAGCAAAATAAGCGGAGTCAGTATCCAATTATGCGTAGCTTATCAGATCAGATGGTGCTATATTCGGCCTGTTAAACAACCCAATCACTATGATGACTGAAAACGAAAAAAATGAACTGCGCAAAGCTCTGGTTGGTCAACGAAATCATGTGCTCAAAGATGTCAACAGATATGGAGCTATGACGGGAGTTGGTGTTGGCGTCATTGCGGATGAAACCGAGCGGGCCGATAAGATTGCTGATAACGTGGTAGAGCACCAGTTAGGTTTCTCTGAGAGCAAGCTGCTGGAAAAAATCGAGTATGCGTTACAACAAATCGATGAGGGCAAATACGGCGTCTGTGACGTCTGCAAAAAGGATATTAATATCGAGCGACTGAAGGCTAAACCTTCCGTGTCACTCTGTATTCATTGCCAGACAGCGAAAGAGGAACAGGTGCGCTGATCGCCAAGTGGGTAGGGACGGTTTATCAAATTGCCCCTACCTCCTCTATCTAGAGGTGCTCTGGTCACTGCTCTTGTACTTCTCAAGAAGGGTGGTGAGTTCCTGTACGATTTCAGGATGTGCTTTGTGAACGTTCTTGGTTTCACGTACGTCATTGACCATATCGAAGAGCTGGATCTTGTTTTTATCGGACTTGTCAACCTTTGTCCGTCCTCCGGATCCACGACCAACAATAAGCTTCCACTTACCTTTGCGGATGGCAAACATGCCGCTGGCTGAGTGGTGGATGGTAGCCTCGCGTAATGATTTCTCTCCCTGCTTTCCAAGTAAGACGGGAACGATGCTGTAGCTGTCTTCTCCGGCGTCTTTACCGAGAGTTGTGCCTGATACATCAGCAGCCGTTGCCATGAGGTCGGTGGTGCAGACGACTTGTTTGCTGATGACTCCTGCGGCGGTTTTACCTGGCCAGGTGACGATGTAGGGAACGCGGTGTCCACCTTCGTAGGCATCGGTTTTTTGTCCTTTGTAAATGTAGTTGGGTGCGTGGCCCGTCTGGACGACACCGTATTTCTCAGGAATGGCAAAGGATGCATTGTCGCTGGTGACGATGAGGAGGGTATTTTTGAAAAATCCTTTCTGTTTCAGAGAGGCTACGACTTGCCCGATCACCCTGTCCATTTCGTGTACGAAGTCACCGTAGTCGTTGGCCTTTGTTTTACCTCGGAATTCGGCGGTGGGAACGACGGGTTTGTGGGGAGCAGGAAGGGGGAGGTAGAGGAAAAAGGGTTTGTCGGCTGATTGTGATGTAATAAATTTCACAGCTTGTTTACCAACCAGTGGGAGATAATCTTGGTGAGAGAAATCTTTAGCAATGGCTCCTTCACGCCAGTACTTGGGGTATGATGAGGCTGCAATTTTTTCAGTAGGTTGCGAGGCTACCCTATTGTTTTCGATGAGCGTGTATGGTGGCATATCGAGTGATGCGCTGATACCGATGAAGTAATCGAAGCCCAGTGTGTTAGGGCCGCGAGTGATGGGTTTGGTGTGATCCCATTTTTTTCCATTCTTGGCGAAATTCATTCCGAGGTGCCATTTGCCGATACAGGCGGTGTTGTAGCCCTGTTTTTTAAGTAGGGAGGCAACGGTTTCGCGTCCTTCTTCGATCAGGGCGGGGCTGTAGCCATTGAGGACACCACGTTTGAGCCGACTGCGCCATGCGTAGCGTCCTGTGACGACACCGTATCGCGTCGGAGTGCAAACGGACGAGTTACTATGAGCATCAGTAAAGCGCATGCCTTCAGCTGCCAGTGAATCAAGATGGGGTGTCGGGATTTTTGAGTCCTTGTTGTAGCAACTAAGGTCACCCGAGCCCAAGTCATCAGCGAGGATGAATACGATGTTGGGTTTTTCGGCAGCGTGGGCGAGAGCGCCTATAGCCAGCATTCCTGCAATGAGTGGTGATCTGAGAGAACAAAATGTCATGGAGGCTGATACTCTCCATGAAGTGGCTAGTTGTCAAAAATTGATTCCAATGTCAGTGTGTAGGAGTATCCAGTTCGGGCGAGTTCTATGCCAAAACTGGTCGTTAACCGCTGATTTCGCAGATTTTATACTGAGCTTAGGTTGAGTGTTCACCATTTTGAATGCGGAGGATATGTAATCAGTTTAAAATCAGAGTAATCAGCGGTTACTTGAGTTGGCCGTCTTAAGCTGACCATTTTCAAAACTCCACACTCCACCGTCCTTGTTTTCAAAGAGAATACGGTAAAAATACTCGGTATTGGGAGAGAGACCCTCAAGTCTGTGGGAGTGGGGAGTGTGGTCCTTTCGCCCCAATGGCATCCATGTTTTATGCAGATGCAGATTGGCGGTGACTCTCTAGGATGATAAAACTACATTATTTTGTTAACGTTTTGCCTGATGACGGCTTCTACCTGTAACGAGCTTCTATAATCACATTGTGAAAGAACCAGAGAACATGACCCAATTTATCCAGCTGCTGACTAGCCATCAGGAGGTGTTGAGGTCGTATATCACCTCGATGTTACCTAATTACCAGGACGTCAGCGATGTGCTTCAGGATGTGAATGTAAAACTGTGGGAGCGACAGAAGACCTTTGAAATAGGGACCAATTTCGGTGCCTGGGCCTGTACTCTGGCTCGTTACAGCGTCCTAAGCCACAGCTCTAAGCTGAAACGTCAGGGCTGGTTACTATTCAGTGATGAGTTGGTTGAGAAGCTGGCTGAGCCTGCAACGAAGGATTATGAGCCAAGTTATCTGGAAAAAAAAAGAAGGTCTCTGCATTATTGCCTTAAAAAGTTGAAGCCTAAGGAGCTGGAGCTTCTGAAAGTTCGTTACGACGACAATGTTAGCGTTGTTGAACACGCTAAACAAGTAGGCGGCTCGGCTCAATCATTGCGAGTCGTGCTCCACAGGATTCGTGCCGGTTTAAAAGAGTGCGTAAGGCATCGCCAGCTATTGGAAGGGGACTCGGTATGAATCAGGAGGAATTTCACCAAGCTTTATCCAGACTTGCCGATCGCGACATCAGCCCTGAACTATTTCAGAAACTGGAAGAGTATCTTCTAGAGTCAGAGGAAGCACGTAATGATTACCGCGAATTCATGCATCTGCAGAGTTTGATTGGTTTGGAAATTAATGTTCATCATGGCCAACAAAAGGTGGTGCCTATTGAGAGGATTATTTCCCGACAGAAACGCCGAGCATTGAAAGTAGCGCTTCTTTCGGCCGCTGCCGTTTTTCTCATCGGTATGGTCACGATGCGCCTGTTTTTTGTTGCTGAAAAAGTTCCGACTCTTGTTTTCGAAACATCTCCCGGCACCCAGTTTGAACTCACTCACAGTGGGGCAAGTGATGATCTCGAAGGCGCAGTTCTTGAGAACGGCTCCCGTCTTACTCTGCGTCAGGGCACGGTGGAGTTAAATTTTGCCTCCGGTGTGAAATCCATCGTCATGGCACCTGCCGATCTCACACTACATGACGACGACACCCTTTTCCTAAACAAAGGCACAGCCTGGTTCCAGGTGCCCAAGGGGGCGGAAGGTTTTACGGTGAAAACCAAAGAACTCAACATTGTCGACCTCGGCACCGAGTTCGGCGTCATCGCTACCCCCGATGACCATGACGCACTCCACGTCTTCAAAGGAAAAGTCAAAGTCACCGCCCTCCGTGTGCGTAAAGAATCAGACACTCTTACCGCGGGTCAGGCCTGCCGTATCGATCCGATTGGACGCCTGGTTTCCGTAAAACCTGAGATCGAGGTATTCTTGACGAAACTACCTACTAGCTTGCCAGCATATAGTGGGCCGATGGAGTTTACGGATGGAACACACTCTTTAGGCGAAGGAGGAGTTAGCTACACGGTTTCCTCAACGTCGGACGCATCAACAATCCAGAACAGGGCCGAAGGTGATATGGTGATTCATGCTGCCGGAAGTGTATCGGTTGAGTTTGCAGAGGCTGTCGATATTCAGATCAGTGCTGCCAACATTCCTGATAGCGAGAAATCAATTTGGAATTCCGAGGGAGATTTTGGCGATTTTTCGATAACTGAAGGATCTCGCTCCGAAGTGCATGACCCCAACGAGGAAATAGAGATCGCGCCATTATCTAAGAATTGCTTTAGTTGAAATTTTCGAAACCTAACGATGACAAGTTCATCAGCCCCTCTCTCCAGACATGGCGAATCGAGTTCAAAGGCGTTCGGAAATTTGAGCTCTCGAAGGATGCGACGTCGTCGGGGTGGTCTAGCTTCAATTTCCAGATAACCAGTCCGAGCCGCTGATATTTCACCCAACAACAATCTCTCATCACGGTAAAGAATCGTGATAAACTACAACAAAAAACAGAAAAAACATATGAACAAAACCATGAAAACAAGAAAACACATCCTACCCCTCGCCGCGGCGATGGGATCCCTCGCCCTCGCCACCTCGGCCAATGCCGCCCTGATCGGCCACTGGACATTCGATGAGGGGTCGGGGACTACCGCGGCGGATTCTTCGGGCAACGGCTATACTGCCACGCAGGTCTCTTCAACAACAGGCTCAGGCTGGGTCGCTGGCAAGGCCGGCGGCGCCTATAACCTGGCCCGCTTCCATGTTAACGCTACGGACTCGGCCGCCCTCGACCTGGGCGGAGGCACTGCCGTGACCCTCTCGGCTTGGGTGAAAGGCAGAACTGGGACCAGTTGGGAGGGGATCGCGGGCTTTGAAAATGACACAGTAGGAGATATTTGGGGGTTGAAACTGAACACAGACCCTATCGCTTGGCATGTGAGAGGCAACGGATCCCCAATCAACTCCCCCGACACCCTCGCCACCTACGCGGCCGCGAACGCGGACGGTTGGGTCCATCTGGTCGGTGCTTATGGGAAGGACAACACACACACCCTCTACGTCAATGGCTCGGCTGTCGTTTCAGGGACCAGCGCCAACGTGATTACGGACTTGACCGGCACGGCATTCGCCATGGGCACCTACAGCAATGATTCCAATCGGTCCACCTTCTCGATCGATGACGTCCAGGTTTACAATAGAGCAATCACTCCCGCTGAGGTCACCTTGCTTTATAACAACCCAGGCACCCCGCTCATGGCCGCTAATCCAACCTTCAGCGAATGGATGGCTGGCTACAATGTTGGTGCTGAAACGGGATTCGACCAGGATCTCGACGGCGACGGCATAAAAGACGGGCTGGAAGCCTGGTTTGGCACCCCGCCGGATCAATTCACAACAGGCCTCTCAATTCTCTCCACCACTGGAGCCACCATCACCCTCAGCCACCCGCTGAACGAACAAATACCAAGCGACATCACCGGCTCCTATGAATGGTCGCCCGATCTCAGTAACTGGTATGCAGGCAATGGCGTGGACGGACCCGTCAGTGGGCTGACCGTACTCATTACCGCCGCTCCCTCAGGAAACACAGCTACGGTCACCGCAACGGCCAGCGAGTCATACAGCTCAATCTTCCTCAGAGGTAGGGCTGATCAGAACCTTTAAAAACCAGAGCCGTTCATACCCAGATGTTTGGCCATCTGTGTGTTGAATCTTCTCTAACACAGATTCTCACAGATGAAGAGGATGTACACGGATAAGATTCACTTACCGCTACACCGTCGAAGCCTGCAACCTACGCCGCCGAGGCTATGGAGGTCAGGAAGGCTTCGCTACGCATGGTAGCGAAGGGCTTGCGCCCTTCGATTAGTTAGTCGCTATTTCTTCGCCGTAGTGCCTAGAATTACCTGGGGAGCATCCATGTCGAGATCTTCTTTTTCGAGTCCCTGTTGTGCTTTGGTGTGGGCGTCTACTAGCACTTTTTCTAGTGCTTTGGCACCTGCTGGAGTGACCTTGGTATTCCAGAGGTAAACTTTTTTCAGTGAACTCATGCTGTGTAGGAGTTTGATTCCTTCGTCGGTCACGGCAGTGCTGTGCAGGTTGAGAACCTTGAGTTGGTTGAGGTTTTGGATTTTTGGCAGTGAGGCATCAGTGATGGCTGTTTGATTCAGTTTGAGTGACTCAAGCGAAACAAAGGACTCGATCGCGGCGTCGGCATCATCGGTGATGGTGGTGGCGCTGAGGTCGAGCTCGGTGATGTCACCAGCGGCTAGTTGGAGGTCTGCTAGGCTGTCTTTTTTAAACTGCTTGCGGTAACTAACAGCTGAGAACGAGAGCGAGGTGCTTTCCTGCGAGATGTAGTTGAGTGAGCCGGCATACTT
>Ga0114994_10004340_pt1 | contig 10306 bp, 5 predicted proteins | sample ArcticOcean_MG_C_9_FD_87043 | JGI IMG/M metagenome (GOLD analysis project Ga0114994, IMG submission 87043) | Marine microbial communities from western Arctic Ocean - ArcticOcean_MG_CB2_152 | ecosystem: Environmental > Aquatic > Marine > Oceanic | place: Arctic Ocean: Canada Basin | collected... | reverse complement strand
TCGCAGCCGAGCCACGCAACCCCGCCCGCCAAGTCGTTCGCTAAACCCGCGCCGCGCCACGCGCCGAGCAAAAGTCGGGCCGGGTCGCGCGCCAATGCGTCGGCGCAGCGCTCGTCCGCGCCGCACGCGTCGAACGCTGCGAGCGCGTGCGAGATCGCGGCGTCGCGCGGCGCCGGCACGTGCACGAGTAGCGGCGGCGGCGCGCGGTCGTGGTAGGCCCACGGCGCCGCCGGCCCGCATGCTTCGGGAGCAACCGAAAAGCCGCGCGCGTCCGCGGGAACCGGCGCGACGAAGACGTACGTAAAGTCTACTGCGAGGCCGCCGTGTTTCCAGACGCTCTGGAGCCGCAGGAAAAGCGTCAGCGCCGGCGTCGGCAGCACGTCAGCGTCGTCGCGGCCGAAGAAGGTCAGGAAGTCCAGGTGTCGCGGCGCCAGGGCAGCGCGTCGGAGCCCCCACCAGCGGCGGCCCGGCGCGTCGTCCGCGTCGGTCCTCGCGTAAAGCGGCGTCTGCGCGTTCACCAACACGGTCCGCGCGTCGAAGCCGAGCTTGGCGTAGCGGTCGAAGTGCGTGAGTCCCAGCGCGTTCGCGTAGCGGAATTCACGCGCCAGCTCGGGCCCGACGATGACGGCGCGCACCGCCGCGCGCGCGTGCGTGGCGAACAACGACTCGAGCGCGAGGTGGTTGATGGGCGAAAAGTGGAACACCGGGTGCGCGTAGTCCGCGTGCACCTGTGGGGAGACCTAATCTGAGTTCAGGTAGGTATGCTGTCGATGCGACGTTGTCCCTGTAACTGCGTCTGCCCGATGGCGTGGAGGGTGACGAGTGCGGTCTCTCGCGTCCTCCGCGTCCTCTGAATTCCACACAGGCGTGCACGGCGACCCTTCGTAACGATGGTCGTGTTGTGTTCGTCGGCGGGCGCTCTGGCGGCTCTCTTGCGTCGTGCTCCGCAACTCGCCGCGCCCGGCGCGCGGCCCACGCGGCGGCCCGTGCGGGGTGTAGCCCCTCCGCCGCGAGCGCCGCGACCTCGTGTGGAATTTCGAGATTTGGGGCTGCCTGGTCGCCGGGCCCGCCCGTCGCGACCGGTGCACCGCGCGCATCAAAGCGCGCAGCGCCGCGGGCGACCCGCCGCCGCGCCGCGTGGTGCGCGGTGTCGCCGACGCGCGGCGGGCTCGGAGGGCTGCGGCGCGGAGGGGCGACGACGTCGGCCACGGCCGGCGACTGGCGTCGCGCCGCGAGCAGGAGATAGACCGCGGGGGCCGCGACCAAAGCGAGAAGCCACGGTGCCGACCTGGTGTGGGGCTTGCTGGTGCGTGGGCGCGCGCGACGGCCGCGAGCGGACGGCGGCGCGTGCCTCCGCGGGCGCATCCCCAAGTTTTGGCGCTCTACTTGGCTTCCATCGTCCCACCGCTTCTTTTCCAGCTGAGCTTTGACGATCTCTACGGGCTCGTGCGCTCGCCGTGCAGAACGGCTCGCTCACGACTTGCGCGGAGCCGGCAACATTTTATTCCATCAAAATTCGGGTGGCACCAGTTAGGCGGCACATACAACGGTAGCTCCTGAGATCCCTAAGCTCCACTTACCGATACCCGGACGAAACGGGTCCTAAATTTAGCTAAACAAAGCGTCGCAATTGGCAGTCCGCTAACTCGGGTAAATCGTCGAGTTAGACAATAAACCCGGTGACGAAGTGAGCCCGAAGTTCGTGATCTATCGAAGTCCCACGGGGTGCAACGGGCGTAGATGCCATCGCGGCGAGCAGGGGCCGCCAAAGTGTATTATTGACATTCGAAAGCCCTTGCTCGCGTCGGCATCGGTTGCTGTGGGGCCTCGCAGCAATAGATATCGTAGAACGTCTGCTGCTGCCCATGTAACAATTGTGTACGCGTCAAACGCCCCAAACTTCGTAGAGATAACCCCATCGCTGCGAAACGCCGAGACCATCGAATCGGCCTCTCGCGACGCTAAGACGGTCACTATGGTACACCAAACTCACTGTAGCTTCCTCCGGCCGTGCCTGGACAGCAGCTCGTCCAGTGCCCGTTTTTAGTTATCTCGCACCGAGATTTCGTGCTTACGAAGACGATTAATGGCCTGTTTCGTGTTGGGCTGCCGCAAAGCAATAAAATCGGGCCGTGGATGAGTTGCAGGCTCGTACGGCAGCACGAAGCTCCTAACCGGCCCACTGCCCAAAAGATGGCCCTCAAACCGAGTTATCGTGCGCTTTCAATTCCCCCGCCGAAAGTCTCGGCTATATTTTGAGTTACCTTAGTTACACTAGCAGCGTCCGGGTATCGGTAAGAGAGCTCGTATATGAAATGCTTACGGTAGGAACCTGACCTGCTATTACATTACAATATTTAGAATATTTATATGGCGCATATGGTCGTATTCACGCCTACGCGGTGCTGGGTAAAATTCTCTCTAGCCTTTTGGCACAGTAGCTTGGGGAGAGTGTCCCCTCGACTGTAGAGCCGGAGGCCGGTCACGTGAGCCGGTGGGGCTCAGGCTGGTTCAAGTTCCCGCACCCCCCGGCGGGCCCGGTCACGGTGCCAGTGTGTACGCCGCCCGAGTCTAGTCACAGCCGCCGGCGGGTCCTGTTCGGCCTGTCCGAGTCGGATCCCGACTCGGAGTCCGTAATGTTCAGGATGCACCCAGCTCTAGTGCTCCTGAAGGCTCTGGCTTCAAGTTGTGTTCGTGGTTTGTTCTGTATCTATCCGAGTCTACGACTCATTCGGAACTTGAAGTACTTTTTTCTTTTTTAAGATACTCAGGCTGAACTTGAACACGAGTTTCAAACTTTACCACGAATGCTTTGGATAGTGCTCAGTGAGTGTGGTCGGCAGTGGCGATGTCAAAAAAGGGCGCGGGGCCGGCAATGAGGGAGGTCCAAATCGGGGGAAGGGCAGAAAAGTAAATTCGGCGAGACTGTGCCTGCGCGTCGAGGTCGGCCGCGGCGGCGGACGCGGCTGCCGAGTCGTCGCGGTCCTTGGCGAGCTTATGGTTGTCGCGCAGGATCGCGCGCGCGTCCTCCTCGGGCATGCCCATATTGACCTGTGAGGAAATCAAAGTTCAAGTTCCCATCAATACGGGTTGTTGTCGCTTTCAGTTGAACGGAAGTCCACAGGAAACGGACGCGATCCGACTGAAGGCGATAACCTGACCCACTGGTCGTTTCCACACAGATATTGACGTGGTCCTTGACGCCGTAGTGCAGCCGGCTGAGGTCGACGGGGTCTTCAGATCCCGGGCCGGCCGGCGGCGGCGCGAGGCCCGGCAGCGCCTTGGTCTTCGGCGCCTCCGACACCGGCACAGGAGGCGCGGTGGCCGGCGGGGGGCGCCGGCACATCAGTCAGCTGGTCCGGCGCCGCTGCGCTGTAGGCCGGCGCCGGCGCGAACGCCTGCGGCTGCAGCAATGCTGGCGGCGACAATGGCGGTCGTAGCATGTCCAGGGGCGGCTGTGTCGGCGGAAGCTGCATGCTGGGCTGCCAGGGCTGCGCAGTGAGGTCAAGGGCGCCCACCATGCGCGTAAAGGTGCGCGGCGGCGAGGACCCCATCGGGACGGGGCGCGGGGGCGCGTACCGTAACGCGTTCTGGAGGGCCGCCAGGCCGGGCGTCGTTTGGCCGACATGAGGTACTTGGCCGGAAAAGGGCGCCAGCGCCGGCAGTGGTAGCGCGTGGAGCCTAGGGGCGGCGTAGGAAGGAATTGGCAAGCCTTGCACCGCCGCCGCTTCCACTTGCCGCTGGGCCATCTCGATAGCCCCCCGAGACACGTACTGCTGAAACTCGGCGTGGTAGCGCGTGTCGTGCGACGACTGCCCACAGAGAGCGCAGTAGACCAGAGCCGAGCAGCGCCGCGGGTGGACCCTTTTGCAATTGCGCCAGCCGCACTTGAAACACATGGCGACGGTGTCGTTGTTGTCTCCTGGTCTGACGCTAGCCCAAGCATGTACTCCTATACAGCCTCCATCATATCTCGCACACGGGGAGTCTCGCGGGCGGATGAGAGCCACTTTATATCCCCGCTCGGCCAGTCTCGCGAAGGCCAAGCCAAACTGCTCCCGCGGGGCGCCTCCCAACGCACAGACCAAAATAGGCGATTTCTCGTCCCTATGGTGGACCGCGCGTGCCAAAGCGTAGTCGAACAGGTCGACGATGAGAGGTGAGCGATCGGTCATGCCGGCGGGGCCCGTGTCTATCAGGTGGACGCCGGCGGCCTGTAGGCCCGCCAGCGTCGCGGCCGGCAACGCAGCAATATCGCCGTACGCCCGCGCGGACTTGACGTCCCCGTACAACGACGCGACGTTCCGCTGGACGCCTGCCCCCGCGTCGGGCCCGCCGGGCCGACACCCGGTCAGGTCCCAGAACAGCGCGCAGCCCGCGCCGCCCGGTCGGCCTGGACCCAGCGCGTTCGCGGCTGGCACCTGGTTGGACCAGGTCGCGGATGGCGATGACGGGCCGCCGGGCGCCGCGTCGTTCGCGGGCTTCCAGGTGTGCTCGGGCGGCTCCAGAGCGGGCGGGAAGGCCCTGAAGCCTGCCTGGGGCCGGGCGGCGTCCCGCGGCAGGTCGCGGGAGTACATCGGGCTGCTTCCGGGGCCTTGCCAGGAGTGTTCTCGGTCTATTTCTGTTCGTGGGCCAGTTCGTGAGTGGCTTAGTGTGACTAATCCATCTCCAAATTTCTACCACAGCACGGTAGTGTATTATGGCGTGTGCATAAATGTACCTTTTCCAAGTTTGCATAAGTTTGTTACTGTTAAGTGCTGAACGTGCTCAGTGCCTCGCTGGTGGAGGCACAAAATGAAGTACACCCGCACGAGATGAAGAAGAGATCGCGGCCGTAGCTCGTATGATGTGGAACCTCTGGTTCGGCCTGGCGGCGGCTGCCTTGGAGGAGCCGGGCTGGCGGTGTTCCTCGCACGACCGCGCCGCGCCTTGCTTCGACGTGTCGACGTGCCGAAGGGGCGCGGCGCGGCGCAAAGGCATCGTCTCGGTCTTCGACGCCCACGGCGACACGTCGGCGACGCTCAAGAGCTTTGTGGGCCACCGGGAAAAGCTGGCGAAAGCGGCACGGCGCGCTGGGGTGGACACTATCTTCATACTACCGCGGCGAGATCTGCAAGTGGTCGAATTCCCAGGGGCGGACGTGGAGAGGATGCGGAGAGCGGGCGTCGAAATCAGGTACACCGACTGGATCGTACCGCCAAACATCAGCACGGGCATCAAGATAGAAAGCGGCGGCTGCTGCGGCGCGCGCGAGTTCATGAAGTTCGTGCCCTTTGGCTACGACGAGTATGACGCGCTGATGATCGTCGACAACGACTACGACCTGGACGACTTCGACGCGTTCGGTTCGCTCTTCGACTGCGCGGCGGACGGCCACGTAATCACGACGCGCGCGCCCATGGCCATGGTGAACGGCGCCCTGATGGTCGTGCCCCCGAGCGCGGGGCTGCAGGCGGCGCTCCTCGGCGCGCTCGCGCACGCGTCCGTCGACACGACGGGCTGGAACCACACGCCCTGGGGGCCCCTGCACCATCGACTGGACGCGAGGGTCCAGGGCTTCATGTACTGGTTCTTCTACCAGCAGTACGACGAGCGAAGCGACCGGCGCTGGAAGCCCGTGCAGGTCGACCCATGCGTGTGGAACGTGCAGCAGCACCTCGTGCCGATGTGTCGGGCAGAGCTCTGCTCCAACCGGTCCCTCGGCTCTGGCCACGTCGGCGGCCTTCGAACCTACCGAAAGCACCTCTGTAAGTAGCTGCTGTCCTTCAAGTTCGTAGGTAATACTCAGTAACTTGAAGAACGCCGCTGGCACCGTGACTGCCAGTGGCAGTGAATATCCCTAGTAATTGAAGTTGATCATCATGGCATCCGCCGGCTCTACCGCCGGCTAGTCTCATGCCAGTGCTTGATCGATCGACTCGGATCGATCATCGGTCGGTCCCATAGGATGATGCACATCTAGCCTCCAGTTGCCAGTGGGGGGGGCGTGTAGCTGTAATGGTGCTAGGACTAGTGGGTTGAGCCCCGGGCCCGGGCCCCGGGGGGAGGACTCGGACACCGCGTGTCGCCGATTCGGGGGGCGGCGCCCGTATCTTCAAGTTAGCGGCATCTAGGATCCGGACGGATAGCTCAAGCATTACATATGATTTACGCCGGCGCGCTGATTGGGAGGGCCCCCGGTGGTAGATTCCGGCAGATTCCGGTCCCCCGCCAAGTTCAACTTGAAGTTGACGGCGCCGGTGCCGCCGGCCTTCCGGCTCGGCGGCCCCTCGAGCGGGAATACTGTCGCGGCCGGCCCGGGCCCGGCCGGGCGGCCGGGCCCGGGCCCGTCAGTGCTCAATGGCGGCCGGGAGTCAAGTCACGCCGGGCCTCCGAGTCAGGCTCACTGGCCTGCCTTGCCAGTGCTCGCCGGGAGCCCGCTCCGAGCCTTTGCCGCACCTGCGGGGACTTTTAGAAAGCCCGGATAATTTTCTCTTGGAGGAACCTACGCCCTTATACGTATCTGCATATACCGAACCCGAACCCAAACCCGCACCCACAGCCCTCGAGCATTAAATTTTGGCATGCATTGGCGCGTACGACCTGAATGAGTCTCGCCGCGCGCCCACCGGCTGACGGCCTGCGGGAGCTCGTGCGCCACATCGTGCAGCGCGACGTCCTGCGCGCGTCGGCCGCAAAGAGCCGCGGATGGATGGTGCTGATTCTCGACGCGGCGGCAGCGCGCGTGCTGACGCCGGCGCTGGGCCTCTACGACCTGGTCGAGGAGCGCGTGACGCTCGTCGAGTCTCTCGAGAAAAAGCGCCAGCCGTTCCCGGACATGACCGCTGTCTACGTCGTCGCCGCGACGACCGAGAGCGTCGCGCGGGTCGCTGCAGATTGGCGCGGCACAACCGCGGACCCCTACGCCGACGCGCACGTCTTCACGCTGGACGCGCTCGGCGACGGCGAAATGGCCGCGCTCCGGGAAATGGCCAGAAAGCTCCGCGCGCTCGTCGAGCTCCGCCTTGACTTCCTCGCGCTCGAGGCGCGCGCGTTCAGCCTCGACGAGCCGCGCGCCTTTCGCGTCGCGCCGGGCGCGGCGCGCGGCGCGGCGCTCGCACCTCGCGACGCCGCGTGCGCGCGCAAACTCGCGAATCTACCCGCGACGCTCGGCGCCGGCGCCGGCGTCGTCGTGCGGCACCGCGCGGGCAACGCGCGCGCGCGCGCCTGCGGCGCGCGACTGCTCGACGAACTCGCGCGGGACGGCGGCGGCGGCGGCGCGGCGCCCGTCGTGGTCCTGCTCGTCGACCGCGCCGACGACATGCTCACGCCGCTCGTCCACGAGTACTCGTACCAGGCGCTCGTGCAGGACGTCCTGCCGGTCGAGGGCGCCGCGCGCGACCGCGTGCGCGTGGCCGACGCGGCTCCGGGCGCGCCGCCGCTCGACGACGCGTATGTCCTCTCGGACCGCGACGCGCTCTGGGTCGAGCTGCGGCACGCGCACGTGGCCGCCGTCGTGCGCCGGCTCCGCGCGCGGACGCGCGCCGTCCTCTCGTCGCACCGCGGCGCCGCCGACCTGCGGCGGGGCCGCGGCGGCGACCTGAGCCTCGGCGAGATGGCCGCCGCGCTGCGGCGCCTACCCGAGTTCCGCGCGGCGACGGCACGGCTCGACGCGCACATGACGCTCGCGCGCGCGGCGCTCGCGGAGTTCCAGCGCCACCGCCTTCTCGAGCAGTCGCAGCTCGAGCAGACGCTCGCGACGGGCGTCGACGCCGACGGCGCCGAGGCGCGGCCGCGCGACGTCATCAAGGCCGTCGCGCGCCACCTTGCCGCCGGCGCTGATGACGACGACGGCGACCGGTCGCACGCGCTCCGCCTCGCGGCCGCGTACGTCGCCGCGGCCGGCGGCCGCATCGCCGAGGTCGAGCGGACGCGCCTCTTCGACGCGCTGCGGCCCGACGCGCGCGACGCGCGGCGCCTCCGCCGCCTCGCCCGGGTCGTCGCCGACGCCGGCGGCCTGCCGACGCGCGACGACGCGGCCGCGCTCGCCGCGCGCCGCGCGCGGACGGCCGCCGCGGAGGCCGCGCGGACGGCCGCGCGGCGCCGCCAATCACGCGGCGGCGCGCCGACGCGGCGGCTCGCGTCGCTCCGCGCCGCCGTGTCTGCCGCGCTCTCTGCCGCCGGGCGCGGCGCCAACGACGATGACGACGACGACGACGGCGACGTCGAGCACCGCTACACGCCGCCACTCAAGGCGCTCGTGGCCGCGCTCTGCGACGGCGACCTCGACGCCGACCTCTATCCCGCGCTCGGCGACGCGCCCAACGCCGAAACGCCCGCCAAGCGCGCCGCCGTTTCCGCGCGCAAGGCGTCGTCGCGTCGCCTCGCGCGCCCGCCGTCGGCGGCGGCGGGCACGGCCCCGCCGCCGGCGTTCTTCGGTCCGCGCGTCGTCGTCGCCGTGCTCGGCGGCGCCACGTACTCTGAACTTCGCGCCGCCTACGAGGTTTCTCGCGACACGCACCGCGAGGTCATTTTGGGAGGGTCGACGCTCCTCGCGCCCGGCGGCTTTCTCGCCTCGCTCGCTGACTAGAGTATCCACGGCGGGAGTAGTATGTGTGGGACTTACTTTGAACACTTTGTCTTCCTCGTTGGACATATTATCACGGTGTATATAAGACGCTATCGAGGAGTAAGACGGCCGGCCGTGTATATATATTCAAGTTCTTTCCCCTACCTGACGACGGCACGGGGCTTTCGTTTCTGAAAAGACTGCGCCTTGGGAAGCCTAGGGCCCGGGGCGAAAAGCGCTAGGCGCTGTGATGACACTGATGTGGACCTCAGTGTCCTACGTCCTCGCCGATTTCTACTAATTTATTTACCTCTCTGGGCCATAGCAAACGCGAAAATAATTTCGACGTTCCAGTTGCGTACTGCGCGTCGCCTGTGCGCCGCCGCGACCCCAGACCTTTTTCAACTCACCGGTGCGCCATATCACGGCGCGCGCCGTACCGCGGCGGTCACCCGCGCGCGCGGAAACACAAAGCCTCTATTGGTAAAAACCGAATGTCAGCCGTGATCTACCTACCTGACCTCTAGTAGGTTCGGGTTGGGGTCCTAGTACGCTTTTCCCCCCGCCCCCTCTGCTACTGTACCTATTCCTTTGTTTGCTTTTATTTAGCTTGGCCCGGCCCAGTGGGCCCAGACCTGGCCGTAGACAAAAGGCATCTACTAGTTCAAATTCGACGCCTGCTGAGCTCAGCAGAAATACAGAATGACAGGTTGGGCCCACCTCAGCCGGTGTTGATACCCCTCTTTTTTGGAAATGGGCAGCCTGGTTTTGAGCCCGGCCGCCGACGTCCTCGTCTACGAGGTCGTCGACGAAACTGCGCGGACGCGGGCGCGGCTCCACTACTTCCTCGTCGACGGCACGGCGGCGGTCTTCGGCGGCGGCGGGCGGGCGCCGACGGCGTTCCGACTCGGCGCAGGACCCGGCGACCGCGCGCCGCTGTTTGCCGCGGGCGCCGGCCGGAGACGGCTGCGCCCGATCGACCTCGCCCCCGGCGAGCGCGCGGTCGCGGCAGGGCGGACGTGGCGCATCGTCGACGCGGGCACCGCGACGACGCGCGAATACTACCGGCGCCTGGGTCATCCGCTGGATGCGGAGGATACGGATCTGGCGACGTTTTACGGCGACGATGGCGTAGAGCGCATCTGCGTTCGCTGCTTTCCGCGCGACGCGACGGTCGAGGTCATCTCCGCGGACGGGAAGCGAGTGCGCGTCGCGCGACGTGCGACGGAAGACGACACGCCGTTCGCTGACGTGCTCCGGGCGGCATCGCACGGTGGCGGCGTCGCGACGCTCGGTGGCCTAGCGTGCCGCCTGACGTCGTGGGACGCAGCCGCGGACGCATGGTGGCGCCGCGTCGGCGTCGGCGGCGGCGGCGGCGCGGCGCCTCCCTCAGTGCCGCTCGACGCGGGCGACGACGCGGCACCGCTACGGTTCCGGGGCCACTTGGCGGACGCGGCGGGCTCCGGCGCAGCCGTCGCGCTCTGGCGCGACGACGGCACGCTCGAGGTCGTAGACGGCGTCGCGAACGATGTCGTCGTCGTCGCGCGCGCGCGGTACGATGTCCTGCGGCCGTCGGACGACGCAGCGTCGCGTTGGCCACCGGCGCCGCCGCGGGTGCGGCTGCTCGCTCTCCGCGACCTCGCGCGCGGCGGTACCATCCGCATCGCGGTTCGCGGCAACTCGACGGTTACGATTGTCGTGACGAGCGCGTTTGACGCCGTCACAGCGGCGGAGCTCGAGCGGCGCGCGGCGCCGCCG
>Ga0114994_10004337_pt1 | contig 10309 bp, 8 predicted proteins | sample ArcticOcean_MG_C_9_FD_87043 | JGI IMG/M metagenome (GOLD analysis project Ga0114994, IMG submission 87043) | Marine microbial communities from western Arctic Ocean - ArcticOcean_MG_CB2_152 | ecosystem: Environmental > Aquatic > Marine > Oceanic | place: Arctic Ocean: Canada Basin | collected... | reverse complement strand
GCTTTATCGGATCATTACGCGGGGCAAAAATTTGTAACTGTAGCGCCTTTGGCTGAGACGTCCGAAATGACTAATATTGACCCTGAAGGTCTTAATAACACAAATTTGTTGAGCCTCTACGTTTTTGCCAATGACAAAAATGGGCAAGCAGTTGTTTGTGCTCAGCTTGATAACCTAGGAAAAGGAGCATCAGGCCAGGCGGTTCAAAACCTTAATTTGATGTTGGGCATTAATGAGGCAACGGGCTTGCTTTGAATCTTATTAAAATTACTTCTTACATAAATATTTTTATTAAATTATATAGCCTGAGATCGCCAACTACATTTTTTTATAACCTTTTTTCTTAAAATTATTTTCATCTAGACATCTATCATACCGTCTTCGAGTTCCGCTGCGTGGGCTTGAATGAAGGCCAGTCTTAGTTCAGGCTTTTTGCCCATGAGGTCGTCGACTAATCGGGCAGTTTCCCTTGCTTCGATTTTTCCGTCATCGGTATGACGAAGTGGGACGGTGACGCGAAGTAGGGTTCGGGTTGCTTCGGCCATGGCGGTTTCTTTGAGTTGGGCTGGAGGCATTTCACCAAGGCCCTTGAAGCGGCTAACCTCAACTTTACCGTTGCCAGAAAACTCTTTTTTCATCATGATCTCTTTGTGGGCATCATCCATAGCATAAAGTGTTTTTCCACCCTGGCTTAACCTGTACAGAGGTGGTAGGGCGATGAAAAGATGGCCATTTTCAATCAGCTGTGGCATCTCCATGAAAAAAAATGTCATTAGTAAAGATGCAATGTGGGCACCATCAACGTCTGCATCGGTCATAATAATTACTTTTTCGTAACGTAAATCTTCATCCCGGTATTGCGCACCTGTACCACAGCCGAGGGCCTCCTTAAGGTCACTTATTTCCTGATTCAACTGGATTTTGTCTTTAGTCGCGCTGGCGACGTTTAATATCTTACCTTTGAGAGGTAAGATTGCTTGGGTTTTGCGGTTCCTGCCTTGTTTGGCAGAGCCGCCGGCTGAATCTCCCTCGACGATGAAAATCTCTGTACCTTCTGCGGAACTCTGTGAGCAATCTGATAACTTACCTGGTAGACGTAGCCGCTTAGTTGCCGATTGGCGTTTTAGAACCTTATCTTGGCGTTTTTTCATGCGGATATTTGAGCGTTCAATAACATGTTCTAAAAGTCGCTTAGCGGTTTCGGGATCACCACTGAGCCAGTGGTCAAAATGATCGCCGATAAAATTTTCAACAAGCTTCTGAGCTTCAACGGTGGAAAGTCTCTCTTTTGTTTGACCCTGGAATTGCGGGTCTTGAATAAACACCGACAGCATAATACAAGCTCCACCGACAATATCATCCGCAGTGATTTTTAGAGCCGACTTGTTCTTAGTCAATTCGCCATAGGCCTTGAGACCTCGATTAAGTGCACTACGGAGGCCCGCTTCATGTGTGCCCCCGAGCGGGGTCGGGATGGTGTTGCAATATGAATTAAAAAACTCGTCTTCATCAATTGGCCATGCTACGGCCCATTCAACAGTACCCGAACTACCACTTAGTTTGGCGTGACCAGAAAAAGTGGTTGGGGTAACAGTTTCCCTATCTACTAAAGTGCCTTGTAGGTAATCGCTCAAACCACCGGGGAAATGAAGGGTTGCTGTTTCTGGAGTTTCTGAATCATTTTTGAGCAGATCTGGATCACATTTCCAACGAATTTCAACCCCTTTATACAAATACGCCTTAGAGCGGGCCATTTTGAAGAGAGTAGACGGGCGAAAGTGGACTTTGTCTCCAAAAATCTTGGGATCAGGGTGGAACCTTACCATTGTGCCACGCCGGTTTGAGGTGTTGCCGACATTTATTAATTTACTTGTCGGCTTCCCGCGCGCATAGCTTTGAGACCATAGCTTTTTATCACGGGCAATTTCAACGATGAGATCATCGGCTAGGGCATTCACAACAGAGAGACCAACCCCATGCAACCCGCCCGATGTTTCGTATGAATCTCCACTGAATTTACCGCCTGAATGAAGGGTGGTCATAATAACTTCGAGGGCTGATTTATTTTTGAATTTGGGATGGGGGTCTATCGGAATACCCCTTCCATTGTCGCTTACTGTTACGTAGTGATCACTCCTGAGTTCAAGATCAATGTGTGATGCTTCACCAGCAACTGCTTCATCCATGGAGTTGTCTAAAATTTCAGCAACCAAGTGATGTACAGCGCGATCATCAGTGCCACCAATATACATTCCAGGGCGTAAACGAACCGGCTCCAGTCCTTCGAGGACCTCAATGTCCTTAGCAGAATAGCTTTTGCCTTTTCCAGCGTTCTTCAGGGATTTACTATCCGACACGTCGGGTTTAGCACTTTTAGGGGCTTTCTTGGGTGCAGCGTCAAAAAGATCAATCATAAGTGATGCCTGTGTTAATTTTTTGTGTTTTTATTGTGATTATATTGTGCTTTATGATATAGTTATAGCAATATGTTGTGCCTTAGTTGATTTAGTAAGGCAAGGTTAAACCTATATAATTGAGGGAAGATCAAGATGAGTGATGCCCCAGAAGCGTTACCTGAAGGCGATCGAACGATAACGGTTGTCGCGATGCCAGCCGATACAAATCCAAGCGGTGATATTTTTGGCGGCTGGATTCTTTCACAAATGGATATTGCGGGCGGAGTTGCAGCCAGTCGACGGGCAGAAGGGCGTACCGCAACCATTGCTGTCAAGGAGATGGAGTTCCTCAAACCGGTTAGTGTTGGTGATCTCGTTAGTTGTTACACCCAGGTCCAAAAAATAGGTACTACATCGGTTGCGATTAAAATCGAGGCTTGGACAACTAATCATTATCATTCAAGTGCCCGGATTAAAGTGACCGAAGGAATTTTTACCTATGTAGCCATCGATGAAAACCGAAATCCACGCTCAATCAGAAAAGACTAGTTTTTATTTCAGCCTTGGAGAGTTCATATAATAACCATCCAAACATAACCTGCTGCAAAGAACGTGCTGAGTGCTGCTAATTCTTTAATAAATACTTTTACGGACATAGTCGATTTCCTTTTTTCTAGTTACTGTTATTCATTACTAAAGACTTTATATCAAAAGAACAAAATAGCAACATATAAATTTTATTAATATAAACCGTCAATTAAGTAGGAAGAAAACCCTCGAGTAGATTGCTTTGTTGGTGATTCTCATTGTGAAATGTTGTGCTCTAATTATTAGCCTTTTGCTCACTAGTTAAAAATTAAACTAAGAAGCTGATAATGTGGCAATGAACGATTGATTTTGAAGGTTTGATGCTTGGCCGTTTTGTTACTCAAGTTTAAGAAGAATAAAGTTGGGGAGAACCTTTACAAATAATAGTTTATACTTAAACTTATTCTTCGCTAAAGAATTGGAGTGCATGATGTGGAAGCCACCAGAGAGAATTAAATATGCTCCCCGGCCTGGGAAATGGCCAAGCGAAGCTCATGCAGCCACCTCCCTTTTGTTTAGTCCTGTTGATATTGGACAGATTCAGCTATCAGCTAGGACGTGGGTGCCAGCAATGGTACCCTGGCGTTCGACCGAAGAGGGCTTTGTCACTGATGAGGTGCTGGCGTGGTATGAGCGGTTCGCTAGAGGCCAACCCGGCTGCGTCGTGGTAGAGGCAACCGGTATTCAAGAAGTTCCGAGTGGTCCGCTCATGCGTATTGGTCATGATCGCTTTATCCCCGGGTTGAAAGAGCTTGCGGACACGGTTCATCGGGCAAGCGCTGGGCAGACTAAGATATTTATTCAATTGATTGATTTTTTGTCCATTCGCCGTCGACCCGAAGCCTCTAAATATTTTCAACGTTTTTTTAAAATTAACGAAGGACATCGCGTGGCCCTTTGTGCTGAAAACTGGAAAGAAGATAAAATTAGAGAGCATTTAAGCTCCGTTGATGATGCGGTGCTTGAGGAAATATTGACCGAACGTGAATTAGATGACTTGCGCATGGGTGCGCGGGAACGGGTAACTGATGTCCAGTTTGACCACATTCGTGATTTACCTAATGTGCTGCCGGGATTGTTTTCGGATGCTGCCGAGCGCGCCCAAAAAGCGGGTATAGATGGCGTTGAGCTTCATTATGCCCATGCCTATACAATGGCCTCCTTTCTTTCCGCTAAAAATGATCGCGAGGATAGTTATGGAGGCCCCCGAGAAAATCGAGTACGCTTGCCGCTTGAAGTTTTTGCTGCAGTGCGTGGCCGGGTCGGTGACGATTATCCAGTTGGCTGCCGCTTTCTATCGGACGAATGTATTGAAGGTGGTAACGATCTAGAGGATGCTGCTTACTTCGGAGTTGAACTCGCTAAGGCGGGGATGGATTTTCTCTCGCTATCGCGAGGCGGAAAATTTGATGATGCCAAACAGCCTAACGTGGGTGATGCGGCTTATCCCTATACCGGGCGCAGTGGCTATGAATGCATGCCAGCTTATATTTCCGATGAGTTTGGACCGTTTGGCCGTAATATTCAGCCGACGGCTTTTATAAGACATGCTGTTCGAAACGCTGGATATGACACACCAATTGTCATTGCTGGAGGCATTCATGGGTTTGAAGTTGCTGAGAGTATCCTTCAAAATGGCGAGGCTGATATAATTGGGTCTGCTCGCCAATCGCTCGCTGATCCTGATTGGTTTCTAAAAACAAAACTCGGAAAAGGTGATGAAGTGCGGTTATGTACCTATTCTAATTATTGCGAAGGTCTAGATCAAAAGCATAAAATTGTCACCTGCAAACTCTGGGACCGGGTTGAAATGGATACACCAAATGTTCGAAAGTCCTCAGATGGTAAACGTCGTTTGATCGCTCCCGATTGGATCCCCTAATTTGGTTGTGCTGTATGAGAATGCTGGTTCGGTTCTGTTTGGTTTTAGATAAAATTTAAATAGAAATTTTAAACAGCTTAAGTGCGTTTGTCCGCCCAATTTTTATGCGGTCAGGCTCGCTTATGCTAGCGCTGTCAAACCAGACGGCGGCCTCTTCAACACCCTCGAATGGGTAGTCGCTGGAAAACAAGATGCGATCGGATCCCATCTCCAATATGGCATCTATCATAGTCTGAGTGCGAAAATTTCCGGAAGTTGTGATATGAAAATTAGCATTAAAATAGTCAACAATTTTTTTCTTTGCCGGGTATTTCGGTGGCTGTTTAACCCAGCTATTGCGGTTATCGATACGCCACATGCTATAGGGTAAGCCTTCGCCCATATGGCCAAGAATAATGTTGAGGTTTGGATAGTCATCGAATAGGCCGCTACACATTAGGCGGAGTGCATGAACCGCTGTCTCTTGTCCAAACGCCCAAGTGGGACCAAGTAGCCACGGATGGCCCTCGTAGATTTGTGCCATACTGGGAAGCGGATTCCTAGGATGTAGATAAAATGGTACATCGAGCTCTTGGACGACAGCCCAAAATGGCCAGTACTGCTTTAAGTCTAAATAAACTGCACTTTCCACACTTTCAATCTGCGAGAAGCCATTAACGAGCGCACCGCAAAACCCGAGATCATTTACGCAGCGCTTAAGCTCCTCTGCTGCAGCCTCCGGGTCTTGCATTGGGAGAGCTGCTAATGCGTGAAAACGCTCCGGATTTTTCTGTACTTGTTCGGCAAGCAGGTCATTAGAGCGTTTGGCTATCTCAATGGCTTGCTTTATATCAGGAATAGCTTGAATGGCGGGTGCATTTAACGAAAGAATCATCATCTGCATACCAAATTGATCCATAAAACCGATGCGCTTATTATGGAAGTCCAGCAGGCGGCTTTTAAGTTCCGGCCAAATTCTGGGGTCTAAGAACCCGTTAGAATCCTCAATTGTATCCTCAAAAGAGAAGTGTTCTTCTAATCCAATTTTACCGTCCATGATAGCTCCCGTGGTGTGTGATAAGTTTTCCAGAAAACTTATTGTAATATATGGGTTTAATCTCTGAGATCCATAAACCTTGGTGCTTTGATAGAGCTTTCAAATTCCTGCGCTAAGGTTCCCCGCTTGAGGATAACGACGTCTGGGCTGACTTCAAACTTATTTTTTGTGTCTTCTATAATATGCCGGGCTAGTTCATCAGGATTTCCAGTATTTAGAACTTCAATTGAGAGGCATAATACATCGAGGCTTTTTTTTGTAATAATTTCCGCTTTAAAATCGACAAGGTCTTTATAGTTGAAAAGGAAGTCTTCCAATTCCGGATGGTTAATATTAACGCCGCGCACTTTGAAAAAACCAATCGTACGGTGGGCGTGTTTGACAACTGGGAACACCGAGTAGGGCCCATCTCTGTCATCCCCATACTCTTTATAGGTCACGATGTCGCCAGAGCTCCAGCGAATGAAAGGCGTGGCATTATTAGTGAATAAGGGTGTTACAACGAGGGCACCTTCTTTGCCTTCATCCACTGGCTCGCCTGTATTCAAATCAATCACTTCAATATGAAAGAGGTCTGTCCATATGTGAAAGCCATCGCGGGCTTGAGATTCTCCGCCCATCATACCGCATTCTGTCATGCCAAAGCCGTCCCAAACTTCGGCTCCCCACATGCGGCTTATTTTAGCCCTCTTGGTATCTGACATTGGCTCAGCTGAGGTTAATATTGTATTGACCGAAGAGCCTGCAAGATCAATACCTTGCTCTTCTGCCATGTTGGCCAAGTGGATACCATAGCTCGACATGCCCATCCATGTGGTGGGCTTCAGACGGTCAATCAGATCTATTTGCACTGCTGAAGGTGTTGAGTTGCCAGCGCCGGCCCAATTGACACCTATTCCTTGCTGTTGGCAGGCCCGTGCATAAACGTGGCCAACGGGATGAATGCCGAGCGGAAAAGAGACTTGTGCTGTATCTTTTTTCCCTAAATTTGGTGCGATGAGATTCCGCGCGAAAGATAAAATGCAGTAAGGCATATCTTCGAAAGTACGGGGATAGAATAACGGAATTCCGGTCGAGCCGCCCGAGCGCCATAATTCTGCAATCTCATTTCTAGGCACATTGCAAAAATCATCAAAGAATTTTTCAGGTGGAATGCTACGGAGCTCATCCTTGTCAAGTATAGGAATTTTACGCCATTCATTGGGGTCATCGAGCTTGTCTTCGTCGATGTGTTCCAATCGGCCTTTATGAAAATTTGCTTTACGTGCTTTTTGCAAAGCAATTTTTTTTCGTTCACTTTGAATCTTAACAATTTCATCACGTGAAGCAGGTATTGGAAGCGGCATTTATTTCTCCATTATTCCGACCCAGCGAGATTGTGCGAGGTAGTTGCCTTCACTGTTATTAGAGATCATTTCTTTCAGGCGAATTTGTTTTTCGGGGGTGTCTTCAGAAATTTCATCGACCGCGTCTTTCAGCATGGTCTCGTAGTCTTCACCGACTGGGCAGACATCTTGGCAACGCCGGCAGCCGATAACGGCTCCTGCGCCGCGCAAAATACTCTGCCATAAATTAAAACTATCCTCCGAGCGGACCATTTTTTTTTGTGATTCAATATCAGTTTCATCGATCATGTCGCTCAAAAATTTTGTTAAATGATTAAAGCCGTGCGGGTTGCGGTAGACGTCACAACCTTGCCAGTCGCGCTCCCACTGTCCTATGACATCTCCGGGGCAAGCGCTTAGGCAGCGACCACATTCGGCACCCGCGCAAAGGGGTTCCTCCACTCGGCGATCACATTCTAGAGGGGCCGAAGTAAGGACTGCGATGAGCATGACGCGTGGGCCATATTCTGGTGTTAGTAATTGAAGGTTTAATCCGAGCGTGCCAAGCCCGGCCTCGACTGCCGCATGGTCCATTGAGAGTAGGGGCGAGAGGTGTTTGCCGGGATTGCCGTCGTACTTCCATGGATCAACATGAGTTGGCGGTACAATAAGGGCCGGGTAGCCTTGTTCTTCCAACCATAAAACGAGTTCGAGTGCGGTTTCTTCGAGGGCCGTTATTGTCAGTTCATCATTATAAAATTTATGGCGGTTGTTCCAGGCTGGAATGCGCGCTGTACCGATGCTGAGACGGCGAGCTAAAACAATAACCCGGTCGGCATCGTGATCTGTAATGTCAGATGGCATCTTGGGATCATTAGGATAGGGTGGATTGTCATTCATCATCCCACCGTCGGCAATTCCGACGAGGTCCGCGCCTAACTCTTTGGCGCGTGCTTTAAGATCATCGGCCTTTATCGGCGCTTGAAAAATTGCAACCATGCTAGTTTATTTCCTCTTCTTTGGCACGCTCTTTGTCTTTCTGTGCTTTCTTGAACTCTTGCATTTGGCGGGCGACAATGCCTTGGTAACCATCGGGGCCCACCCAGCGAATATTCCAATCGTTTAGCCCGCTTATATCCTCGCCATTTTTACGTGCTTCTTTGAAGCCTTTGGCCTTGGCAACTTTTTCGGGTGTTTTTTCTGGAATGACTTTCTGCGGTCCGGCGAGGTGAGCGTGATAGTCGTTGCCTACCGGGCAGACGGCAAGGCAGCGAGGACAATCACCGAAGGAGCCAACGACCCTGAGCAAGCCCTGCCAGAATCCGAATAAATTGCGCGATTTTATCGCGGCTTTCTTCTTAGTTTTATCGGCTTCACAAAAATCATGAAAAAAATTAGTGGCCGTCATGTAGCCAAACTCTTGGGCTTCGACCGCGCAATTTCGTTTGTTAATGCCGAAATGCTCAACTGCATCAGTCGGGCAAGAATAGAGACAGCGAGAGCAACTCTCACCGATACAAACTTGCTCCGTCATTGGCGCATCTGGAACAAGATCAAGCTCGGTCAGAATACCGGTAAGGTAGACACGCGGCCCATATTCAGGTGTTAGTATATTAACCTCTAAACCGAATGTGCCTAGACCAGCCTCAATCCCAAGGTGTCGCGTAGAGAGATAACCATAGCTTGCAGACTTTTTATTCCAATCGGTCTCTTGGGCAGCGGTCACGAAAGAGGGATGTCCTTGACGCTCTAGTTTGTCAGAAAGTTTATAGGCGATGCGGTCCATGCGGCGCAAAATTAGCATGTCTAAATATTGCACTGGGATATTAGACTTAGCGCGAAAAGCTGCGACTGGAATGTGCTGCACCACAACAATAACGCTTTTGCAGGTTTTTAAAATTTTTTCCGGGGTTTGCGGCCAACGTGGATCAGGCGGAAAAGCATTCAGCGTTTTAGCTGAAGCAATACCAATCATATCCGCGCCAAGTTCCTTACCAAGTTTTTTAATTTCTTCTGAGTTCATGGGTTTGGCTCACTATTTTAGGTTAGCGTAAGGGTTTCGGGTGTCGATTGGAAGCCTATTTCTTAAGCGCCCCCGCATGTTCCATTAATTGCTCGAGCGCTTCATAAGGTTGGGCCCCAACCACACTAGCGCCACCTGCAACATAAGTCGGAACTCCGGAGACGCCCATGTTGCGTGCTTTTTCCCAATCGTCATCAACGGCAGCTTTGAAGGTCCGCTCTTTGAGGACTTCGAGAGCTTCAGCACCATCAAGTCCAACGGATTCTGAGAGTTCTATCAACAAGTTTATATCACCAATATTTTTGCTATCTACAAAATAGGCTTGATAAATTTTTTCGTGAATTGCTTCGCCGCCCTCTTTAGTGTCGGCCCAAGTGCCAAGCTCTTGCGCTAAGCGGCTATTATACGTGTTGGAACGAGCACCATAAGGTAGCCCTTCTTCCATCATTAAACTTTTCATATTAGCGTTCATGGCATCAATATCTTTTTCGGGGCCAAACATCTCTCTTAAGGTTCTGCCTTCAACCGGAGTGTCAGGGTGCAGTGGAAAATGCACTAGCTTAATCTCGATATCATAATTTTTTTTGAGTTTTTCAATACGCCCGGTACTGAGATAACACCAAGGTCAAACGTAGTCGGTAAAAATTTCTAATGTTATCAAGTCTTTAGTCATTTGATTTTGTTCCCTTTTATATTTTCACCACTTTTCACTAATTTTTTGTTCGCTTTTCATCCAGTCTGCGTACTTTTTCATTTTAACTTTGGCAAGCACTTGTTGGTCAATTTATCGAGCGTAGTAATCGACCATCTTATCTGATTGCCCGGTAATGTAGCCAATTTGTTTAATTGTACACTCTGCGTAAAAATGTCGAAGGACATAGCTAAGAAGCGCAAGTTGGTGGACTCGACGCCGGTCGAATTTCCAGTGTTTTCTGAAAAGTTTTAATTGCGTCCGAATATCTACCCAATTTCGTCAATAATCGTGCCAATGAATAATTACTCTCATAAGAGTTTAGAAATGCGATAACGGCTTCAGATAGATGATTTTCAGCATCTTCT
>Ga0114994_10004332_pt1 | contig 10313 bp, 8 predicted proteins | sample ArcticOcean_MG_C_9_FD_87043 | JGI IMG/M metagenome (GOLD analysis project Ga0114994, IMG submission 87043) | Marine microbial communities from western Arctic Ocean - ArcticOcean_MG_CB2_152 | ecosystem: Environmental > Aquatic > Marine > Oceanic | place: Arctic Ocean: Canada Basin | collected... | reverse complement strand
TCTATAAGGATAGTGAGAGAAAAATAGCAGATGCTATACTTACTATATTTAAAAAGAGAAGTGACTTAGAGATATTCAAGAAAAAAGCTTTATATATTTATATACGGGAAATGACTGACTGTGAAACTCCCCAGTTAACTAGAGTCATTGCTACCTTAAAGAAAGACTTCTACGAAGGTTATTTAGAGTTATACGAAAGAGGGTTGCTAGTACCTAACTTAAATGTTGAGTAAGTTACTATTTATAATAAACTATTATTATGAGTTTAGATAAAGAAATATTTAAAGGCAAGACCCTAGCTGACCTATTCGGTGAGATACATGACAACTCTACCAGTACGAGAGGACAGGTTCAAGGTCTAATAAATGAACTCAAACCTCTTATCGAAAACATAGGAGATGCGACTCTTATCGTCCCTATGATTAAGGAGTATATGGAAATAGGAGTAAAGAATGACGATGCATTGATTAAGTTAGCGACAATCATACAGCGTATAGAAACAGCGCAAAGTAAAGAAGGAGCAGGAGAGTTTGACTTCTCTGACCTTCAAGACCTATTAGAAGAGTCTCAAGAAATAGAAAACGAAGTAGCCGAAGTTCCTAAAGAGGAAGAAAAGTAATATGTCAGACAATAAAATTTTAGCATCAACCGCACGTGTTGTAGATGTGGTAATGGATGAAGCGCACCCGTTCTTTAAGAACTATGGTGATATTGGAGCTATAAGATATAGACTACTAGATTCATCTGGAAAAGAATCTGACCTAAGATCTTTAGATATAGCATACCCCATAGATCGTAACATTTGCTCTTTTCCATTGACAGGAGAAGTTGTACAGTTATTTATAGGCCCTAAAGCCCAAGATGTAGTAGACATAGCGGATACTCCTAAAGTATACTACGGGTCATCTATAGCTATATGGAATCACCCTCATTATAATGCTCATCCAGATACAGGACTAAAAGAAGGAGATCCTAACCCAGGTCCAGGTTTTATTGAAAGAGGAGATATATACCCTTTGCTTCCATTTATGGGAGATACTATTATAGAAGGAAGACACGGTCAGTCTATTAGAATGACAGGTGCAAGAGGTAACCAGCAGTTTTTAGTCAACGATGAGAATAATGGTAAACCTCTTACAATTATACGTAACGGTCAAGAAGCTCAATCTGAAAGTGAGGCTCTAGGGTCGGCTCTAGGATCAGCAGTAGGGCTATCATACTTAGATGCTGATGGATATACTCCAAAAGTAGAGGATGTTAATAAAGATCTAACCTCCATATATCTAACCTCAGACCACATTATACCCTTAATACCAGCTAGCGATGAAAAAGGATCATTCCTCAACTTCGGCCCCTTAGATACTGATCTCTACAGAGGAGCACAAGCTATAATTCAATCTGGTAGAATAGTACTCAACGCTAGAGATGAAAGCATACTATTAGCATCTAAAGAACATATATCTCTTAGCTCAAACGATACTCACATCGACGCTTCAGAAAGAGTAGTAGTAGATGCACCTAAAATATTCCTAGGCACTACAGCATATAAATTAAGAAAAGCACCTAGAAGGGAAGGACCTAACGAGGATCTGCAGCAACCTGCTGTACTGGGAGGAGTAGCAGAACAAATACTCCTAGATATATTAGAAGCTTTAAAAGAGCTGATAGGAGCAATGAGCAACCCATTAGATCCCGACGTATGGATACCAGGAGTAATACTCGCTGCTGAATCAGTCAAAGCTTTAGTAGAGGGTACAGAGACAAGAGTTGTAACAGAATTAAAATCTAAAAAAGTCTTTATAGAATAATGGGTAGATATGTTCAAATAGATACAGATGTCCTAAAGGAACACTTAAATCAACAGTTAGGTAAACTTGACGGTGTAATTAGGAATAAGGGTAGACAGGCTCTAAAGACCCTAATACGTAAATTTAAACAAAGAGCAATTGAAGTTGGAACAGGACTAGTTCTTCAAAAACTATCCCCATCACTATGTGAGAAAAACTCAGACATAGCAGTAGGAGTAGAACAAACGAATGAGTTCATGCAAGGTGTTTCAGGATCTTTAAGTAAACTAACAGGTATGGCAGGTAAGATACTAGGCCCCATATCAAAACTACTTGGTATTATTAAATTAATTATAGCACTACCAATTCCTACATCTGTACCTCCCGGTATAGGTATTACTATTTCCGTCGGAGAGGGGTTTGATGAAATTAAATCAACACTAAAGGAATTTGTAAACAAAGCTAAAAATTTAGCAGCATCTATCTCACACGCAGTAGCTACAGTCTCTGCAGTAAACAGTGCCTTATCAATGGTACTCGACAGACTTAACGACTTAATGGCTTTCGCAACTTCATTCTGTGAGATAACAGATGCCTTTGCAGACAGTTTAGAGAATGGAACTGACGTAGGAGCATTAGATCAAGACCTTTTAGATGAGTATGGAAAGATACTATTTGAAATGGCTAATTCATTAGAGGCTTTGTTAGACGGTACAGATGACGGATCTGGATTCGACAACGCCAGTCAGGATATGCTTGAGTTAATCGAAGATTACGCTATTGAAGCATTTATACCAGAGGGTATAAAATCAAGATTACGTAGAAGAAGAATAGATGATAATTTCGGAACCACTGGAGGCGATGGAGTTAATGCAGGCGATGGCACTGGTCTTAATCTAGGGCCAGACGGACTTCCATTAGGGGATGCAAATAACCAAGGAATAAACCTACCGGATCAAAACTCAGAACTATACGAAGCAATAGACGGTATCGTATATATTCTAAAAGTAGAAGAAGATCCTACCTCACCAGAGGTAGCACAAAGAAGATATGGAGTAGCACAGACACTAGAAAATGTAACTGTTTTAAAGTCTCCACCAACATTTACCACTAAATCCAAAACAATTTTAGCTGATATAAAGGTAAGATTAGATACTCAGCTATCAATACTTTAATTAATAGATATTTATAATTATGAAACTAGATACATTACGAAAAGTAATAAGAGAGGAAGTCAAAGCAGCTATAAAAGAAGAGTTGCAAGACATGCTCAATGAAGCTGTAAAAGTTGCTAGCGCACCTTCTACCTCTAATGTACAAAATACAAATCAATATAAACCAGTTGTACAGAAAGATTTATCAAAAACCTGGTCTACAGGAAAGATTAACACAGGAACAATTCCATTAGAAGAAATGCTTAATCAGACACAGAGAGAGATGACTGGTGAAGACTATAAACAAATAACCGGAGCTACAGGTCCATCTGTTAATACATCTACCTCTAATATGATGGCTAATCAAATGGGGTTAACTGAAAATAGCGGACCGATGCCCGGTATCGATATTAGTAAGTTAGACTTTGTAAAGAAAGCAAAAGGTATATATGACTTAGCTAATAAAAAAACTAACGGACAGTTGACATAATATGGCATTTGAAGCAAAAAAAATTAATCCACTAGACTTACAGCCTCGTAAGGCAATTGGTGTATCTTTACCTTTCACGGGTTTAGGTGTATTTAATTCAACTTTTGCTACTAAAGATGCTATAAAGAATAACTTAATAAATTTCTTTTTAACAGGAAAAGGAGAAAGGTTTTTGAACCCAGCCTTTGGAACAGGTTTAAGGAATTTATTATTTGAAAACATATCTAAACAAAATTTAGATGCTATAGATGGAGAAGTAAAAGAATCTTTGAGAAACTACTTTCCTCAAGTTATACCAATTAACATCAACACACAAGGAGAACCTGACAGAAACTCAGTTACCTTTAGTATGAGATACCAAATACAGGATACAGGTATAGAAGATACTGTAGCTATTAACTTTGAACTAGAATGAAAGAAGTAAGAGACATAAAATATATTAACAGAGATTTTAATGATTTTAAGAACTCATTAGTTGAGTTTGCTAAAAACTATTTCCCTGACACATACAATGACTTCTCTCCTGCATCGCCAGGTATGATGTTTATTGAAATGGCAGCCTATGTTGGAGATGTTCTATCTTTTTACTCGGATACTCAACTACAAGAGACTTTCGTACAACATGCTAAGAACCCAGAAAACTTATATTCATTAGCATATACATTAGGGTATAAACCAAAAATTACAACAGTTGCAGAAGTTGAGTTAGAAGTAACTCAAAACGTAGCTGCTACAGGAGCCGACTATCAACCTAACTTTAACCAAGCCTTACTCCTATCAGCAAACGCACAACTGAAAGCTACCACAACAGGACAACCATCCTTCTTAATATATCAGTCTATTGACTTTACCTTTTCAAGCTCTTACGACCCCACTACTATAACAGTAGCCTCAATTGCAGGAGGAAATCCAGCCGAGTATACACTTAAAAAGAAGGTAAAAGCTTTCTCTGGAGAGGTCGCAGTTAAAACAGAAGTTATAGGTAATGCTGAAAAATTTAAAACTATAACAGTAGAAGATACTGATATTGTAGGAATCTTATCTATAGTAGATTCAAGCGGTAAAACATGGACTGAAGTGCCTTACTTAGGGCAGGAAACAGTATATGATGATTTAGCAAATACTGACCAAGATTCTGGCGAAGTAGCTAATAAGCTTACATTAAAGAAAGTCCCTAGAAGATTTGTAACAAGATTTAATTCATTAGGAAACCTTCAAATACAATTCGGTGCAGGAGTTAGTGACTCAGACGATTCAGTAATTATTCCTAACCCAACTAACGTAGGTATTGGAAACGCTGACGGTCTATCTAGAATAGATACATCATACGACCCATCGAATTTTCTATTTAGTAGAACATACGGAGTAGCACCCTCGAATATTACATTAACTATATCATACCTAAAAGGAGGAGGAGTACAAGCTAACGTACCTGCTAATACTATTACTCAACAGTCCGCTGTTACTGCCACTGCTTCTGATAACTCTTATCAAGAAACTATTGCATTCACTAATATCTTACCTGCAACAGGTGGGAAGGACGGAGACACGGTAGAAGAGATAAGAGAGAATTCTCTACGTTCTTTTAACGAACAAGGTAGAGCAGTAACCTTACAGGATTATAATGTAAGAGCTCAATCATTACCAGCTAAATTTGGATCAGTTGCTAAAACGTTTGTTACTAAAGATGAAGCAACTAGTAAAGAAACAAAGACAACTTTAGTAGACGATAACCCCTTCTCTTTATCTCTTTATACTCTAGCTTACGATAATAATAAAAAGTTAACATATGCTAGTGATAATTTAAAGAGAAACTTAAAAACCTATCTATCTCAATATATGATGATATCAGATAGTATAAACATAAAAGATGCATTTGTAGTAAATATAGGAATAAACTTCGAAGTATTAGCACTTCCTAACTATACAGGAAGAGCAGTATTATTAGAGTGTATTCAAAAAGTAAAAGAGTACTTTATAACGGCAAACAGAAACATTAACCAACCTATCAACCTAGCAAGAATAACTACAGTTTTAGACAGAGTTAAAGGGGTACAGACAGTACAGAAATTAGAGATAGTAAATAAAGTAGGAGAAACATATTCGGAGTTTGGATATGATATAGCAGGAGCAACTAGAAATAACGTAGTTTATCCTTCTTATGATCCTTGCTTCTTTGAAATAAAATACCCCGACACAGATATTAAAGGTAGAATAATAACAGTTTAAAATGGCAGTATACAGAATATACCCTGAAGCAGATACATTTATTACTTCGTTCATTTCGGAATCAAATGCCGGTATTGATGAGATAGTAGAACTAGGAGGTTTCCCTAACAGAATAATTAAAGGAGAATCATCTCGTATTTTGGTAAAGTTTAAAGATACAGAGGTAACCTCTACTTTAACTAATATTGTATCAAGTGGATTTTCCGCTAGTATAAATTATACTTTAGCAGATGCTACTGAATTACCAGAAACACTATCTATTAATGCATGGCCTCTAGCAGAATCATTTACCAAAGGAATAGGGAAGATAGAAGACACACCTACAGATAGATCCGGAGTAACATGGAAACATAGAAATGCAGATAGAAACAATGCATGGGGAACTTTGATATCAAACGCTACAAGCTCTTTCTCAGGAAGTTTAACTGGTGGAGGAATATGGTATACCGGTTCTAATAATATAGACCTAACAACTACAACTTCACATACTTATTTAGATAGTAAAGATATAGATATAAACGTAACAGAAGCAGTAAAATTACATTTCTCTTCTTCTATTGCTAATAATGGATTTATTTTAAAACTAGCAGATGACCTAGACTTTAATATTACATCCTCTATCAAGTTAAAATATTTCTCTCAAAATACTCATACTATATATAGACCCTACCTAGAGTTTAAATGGGATGACTCTTCATTTATTACTGGAAGCAACAGTATACTAGCCACCGATAAAGCTGTCATTGGAATAAATAACAACTCAGGAGAGTACGGTAATAAAGGAAAGAAAAGGTTCAGACTAACTAGTAAACCTCAACACCCAGTAAGAACATTTAGTACAGGTTCTATATATAAAACTAACTACGCACTACCTGCTACCAGTACTTATGCAATACAAGATGAATTTACAAAAGAGAACATCGTTGACTTTGATCCAACTTTTACTAAAATAAGTTGCGATTCTGAAGGAAGTTTCTTTGATTTACATTTAACTAACTTAGAGCCTGAGAGATACTATAAAGTACTAATCAGCTCTTCTTTAGACGGAAGTGATGTTATAATAGATAATGACAATATATTTAAAGTAGTTAAGAATGGCTGAAATTAAGATTCAGAAGACCGTATTTAATAAACCGGAATTTGATAATGTTATCGATAGAGACTTTAAATTCTTTACTCCTCCTGAGGACCTAGAGGATAACGATACTGTACTCGAACTATTCAGACTTTATAATAAACTTTATTTCGAAATACCTTTAAGAGACACCAATACCTCCCACGAATTTTTAATTAGAAAGAGTATGGAGTTAGTGGATTTTGATGAAGACAACGAAAGATTACAGCCTCTATTAGATGAGATATCTAACCTTAGAGCACAACTTGTAGATAATCAAGAACAGATACTTGAATTGCAACTACAGAATTTAACAGACACCAATGGCTAAAATAGACTTTAAAGTATTACCTCTATTTCCAGAACAGGTTACTGACATACAGAGATTTCAACCAAAAGATGTACTTCTAGTTGGTGATTTTAAAGTAAATAATACCTTTTCAGTTAATAATAACTCTATTGAGTTACATGCGTATAGCCAAACAGGAACGTTATTAAAGTCTGACTATACGTATAAAGGTTACTCTTTTTTACAAACAGCTGCAGGAGCAGGTAAATCTGGAGAATCTACAGTTAATGTAGATCCAGTTCAAGACTCTATTGACTTAGGTTATAATACTGGTGGAATAAGATTATTATATAACTTTGTAAATAATTTATATAGCCCAACAAATAAAAATCCTCTATTCTACATAGAATCTATTTCTAGAGATAGAAGAGAGATAAGACTACTAACCACTCAGCTACCCGATGAATTTGTATTACAAACTACATCTGGAATAAGATCAGCTTTAGACGGAGAATCTTACTTTAGCGACTTTAAGTTAAATTTCTTAAATAATACTAACGTAGTAGGTATAAACATCTCTACTGAGAGTTATAGAGACCAACGTGCTGTTCTTGTAAAATTATATGAACCCCTACCTAATTCATTTAGAGAGAGGGATACATGTAGTATAGTAGAGTTTGTAAGCGACTCACTAGCATACGAAATACAGGGGGAAGTAATACCAGAAGAGGTAATAATCCCTAAATTAGCGGGTCCTAATTTTGATATTGATACAGAGGACTTAAGCGGCACTCCTAGCCAGTTCTTTAATTTAGATGAATTATTTAGTTATCCAGTAAGTAGCTCATATTATGAACTAATGTCGCTGACTAACGAAAGCGGCTCTGTAGTAAGTATAGACCATAGTGACCCTTCACAATTCATAAACTTCGGTTCAGCAGAAGAAAGGTTAAGAAACTTTAAATATAAGCTACAGTTAATTGAATCTTATAATACTAGTATAGATACCCTTAAAGCACAGGGTGCTAACAATACAGATATTACAGGTAGTATACAACAGTATGAAGGACTATTAACAGGGGTTGTTAATAATTTTGACCACTACGATAGGTACTTATATTATGAAAGCAGCTCTTTTGCTTGGCCTAAAACCTCAACCTCTAGACCCTACATACCAGCAGTGAGTAGTACTTCATTAGCTACTTCTTGGTTTACTGATAATATTGCATCAGCATCCAACTTTGATACATCTAACTTTAGCTCACTAACAAATGCAATTCCTGCATTTATAAGAGAAGATTCAGACAATAACGAACTATTAACATTCGTTTATATGTTAGGTCAACATTTCGATAATATATGGGTTTATCAAAAAGCACTTACAGATAAGTACGACAATGATAATAGACTTAATTTTGGAATATCTAAAGAGTTAGTAGGTGAAGCACTTAGAAGCTTTGGAGTTAAACTATACTCCAGTAACGAATCACTAGAGAATTTATTTAGCTACTTTACTGGTCAAGGGTATACCTCCGGTAGTTCTAACTATGGAGCTACACATATAACTGCGTCTGCAGGATCAAACGAATACTTACAACCTATGCCTAAACAGGCATATGCACAAGAAGTATATAAAAGACTTTATCACAACCTTCCTTTCCTAGTTAAATCAAAAGGAACTGAAAGAGGGTTAAGAGCATTAATAAACTGTTACGGTATACCATCTGATATTCTGACAATTAGAATTCACGGTAATACTGAAACACCTAGTGAATCTGAATTTACCGATACTGTATACCTATCCCCGGAAGAAAACATTACAGGTTCTTTAGCTTTAGTATCATCTTCATTAGACAATATATTCATACAACACACCGGATCTATAGTAGAAGGAAATAGCCTATCACCGGACACCTCTATATACACTAAAGAGTTAAAAAGATCTAAAACTAGACATACACTAGAAGTTGGTTTTTCAACCGCTGATAATGAGAACATACAGATTTATAACTCAGCATCAGCAGCAGGAGGATTAAATATAGATGACTTAATTGGAGCACCTTCTGATGAATTTGAACCTAAATACACCGGCTTACAGACATTATTAGAAAGTTATACTGCTACTAACTCTAGGTACGATATTCGAGATTTTGTTAACCTAATAAGGTTTTTTGATAATACTTTATTTAAATCGATTAAAGACTATGTGCCTGCTAGAACAAATGCATCTGTAGGAATTATAGTGAAAGCAAATGCTTTAAATAGAAGCAAAATAAAACAAGTATCCGGATCATTTAAACAAACAGAGCATACTGGATCTAAATCTATAGGAAAATTTACAGGAGCAGATGGAGGAGCATTTGATACTCCTTTTAGTGGAAGTACCTCTTTTGTTAAAACTATAATGACTCCTTCAGGATCAGCTCTACAGAATTACCACAACCACGAAGTCGCTAAAATAGACGGAGAATTCGAAGGCAGTACTATTGTTGCTACTAATCAAAATTTAAATGCAGGTAATACCTTTACAAAAGAATCAGGGTTAAACCTTTTATTCGATATAGAGCCATTTGATGCATCATTCGTATGTGCGTTTACTATTCAGACTTTTGTACCTATAACTCCATCTATATCAATCTCACCATCAATATCCGTTACCCCCACAGTAACACCCACACTATCTGTCACCCCATCTATAACACCATCAATTACAGTTTCCACTAGCGTAACACCGACAGTAACGCCGTCGATTACAGTAACACCAACTATATCTACTACCTCAGGAGTATCCTCTACACCATCAATTACAGTGAGCTCTACTCCTAGTACAACCCCTAGTATAACCATAACACCTAGTAAAACACCTAGTACTACACCACCAAATAGCCCACCAAACAGTCCACCAAATAGCCCACCAAATACACCGCCGAACAGTCCACCAAACAGTCCGGCACCACCACCGCCTAGTCCACCACCACCACCCGGATCACCTCCGAATAGTCCACCAAACAGTCCACCACCTAGTCCACCGCCGATAAGTGTAACGCCTAGTGTATCACCGACTAGAACACCTAGTAATAGTCCACCGAATTCACCACCTAATAGCCCACCTAATAGCCCACCGAATTCACCACCAGCAGCTAGAAGTGAAACACTTGGATCAAGTGGATACATGTCTGCAAATGCAGCTTGTGCAAGTGGAAACCCTACAGATAATACATACTGGGTAGTAGGAAGCTTTGGCAGTGGT
>Ga0114994_10004329_pt1 | contig 10316 bp, 12 predicted proteins | sample ArcticOcean_MG_C_9_FD_87043 | JGI IMG/M metagenome (GOLD analysis project Ga0114994, IMG submission 87043) | Marine microbial communities from western Arctic Ocean - ArcticOcean_MG_CB2_152 | ecosystem: Environmental > Aquatic > Marine > Oceanic | place: Arctic Ocean: Canada Basin | collected... | reverse complement strand
TTACCACCCAACGAACGAGCTGCCTCGGGAGTGTGGGAGAGCAAGCCGATGATCTCAGCACAGGCTCCACTCCTACGGGCAATGTCGATGGGAGTTTCGCCTTCATTGTCTCGTGTGATGAGGGCCTCTTCATTGAAGAGAATCGACGTCACGCCCACATGGGCAAGAGTATGTGTGTGTGTCTGAGCTTTCTCTGCGAGCCAATGATGTGGCAGTCGTCCATGCTCATCTCTCTCCTTGTACTTTCTCCCGAGCAAGTCATCGTCCACACCTGGGTCAGCCATGGTTTCTTGTACCGCGGGCCAATCACGCTTTTTTAGCCATTTGTGGTGCTCATTGGTTGCCATATTGGGTCCGACGGATGGTCAAAGGTGGCAATACGCGTGATTTGGAGATTGTGGATGCCTCGCTTGTGAAATGCTCAACGTGCCAAATCAAAATGTAAGTTTTGAATGTGTGCCCATACACGTTTTAGGATTCACTTAAACCCACTCCCTCTCCATATTTTTCCTCTCTCCCCTCCAGCCTCCCTATGCCGAATCCAGAAGCTAAATCAAATCCTTCGAAGCGACTTCCTTCTGCCTCTCTTGCTACCCTTCGGTAACATCATGGGGCTGTCTATTGGGGTTTGCTCCGGTTTAAATCCACACCCAGTTTCGGTCTTCTTTCTCCCTCACGATTGTGACATCTCGTCATTTGTCCACCTTCTCCCTCCAAACTCCACCGTCGACAAAAATGCCCCTTCTCCTTTGGTTGTGTTTTGCGCAAACTCCAATGCCAATGCCAATGCCAACGTCAACAACGTGCTCTTCGTGGCTGCCTTCAAATCAATACGTTCCATCCCCTAGATCCTCAACGACTACGGTTTCCCTCTACCGCTCGGTTGCGCTCGCTCGGATTCCACCTTCCACCGGCCAACCACCTTCAAGCTCGCCGGCAACCTCATAACTCATTTCTCTCCGGTGAAGTCATCGACTTGGTTGAGAGGGTCAGATTTGAAATTCGCTAATCTCGCTCATTATGAAGATGGATATAAGAATCCTAACTCTCGCTGATGAGTAGTACTGAAGTAGTACTGAGATGTAGAATTGTGAATTACAAGTTGTTGTTGTTGTTTAATGAAAAAGCTTTATTTATTTTATCTTTTTTTCGTTCTTGTCGCCCCCTCACTCGCTAGCCTTCTAAAATCCTTCAAAACCATCCATCATCCATCCAAATTTAAATTTTCTCAAAGTACCCAATCTCCCCAGGATCCCACGTCACGACAATGAAATCCCCGTTATCCAACCAGTGAGCATCGTGTGGGTGGAGGAAGCCGGCGTCCCCCAGCATGTCAGTCACGTTGACTATGCTGATCATCTTGTTGTTCTCGTCCACGATTATGACAGGCCCTTCCAGATCGGGAATTAACCCTAACCCATCGGCGTTGAAACGGATATTGCATGGCCTCTGTAGACCCTCAATTATTGCAGTTGACTCATACTTGAATACGGTGGGGTCAGCGGGATCAATAGTGAAGTATTCTAATCGGTGATTCTCTCTATCGCTGACCACCATCTGGTGCATATTTTCTCGCCAGTCCCAGCTGATCGAATGACTGGTTTGAAACTGCCCGTGCTCGGTCCCCACTCCTCCAAAACTCTCGCCAGTGTACTTGCCATCTTTGGTGAAAACGTAGATCATGCTGCTCCCGTAACCATCGGCTAGGTATACAAAGGGGGAGTCAGACTCGTCTGCTGCCATCCACGTTGGAGAGTAGCTGCTTGAATTCATCCCGGGGGGGAGATCAACATTCTGCCAAACTATCTCGCCGTCGAGGGATGTCTTTGAAAGCTTTTGGGCGTTGTTGGCGTGGTACAGAAACTGTTGCCCCTCTTCCTCGATGAGGCGGAGTCCATGTGGAACTCCTGAGCAAAGATCACCACCGATGGCGAAGCTCTGTCCCTCTGTGTAGTTGTCAGAAGGCTTAAAGGATGCCATGCAAAGGTCGGAACGGTCCTTGTCTTGAAATGTGACAATGACCTCCTTGGTTGAACTGACCACAGCAAGGCCGTGGATGTTATCTACATTGGCTTCAGAAGGCATTTTGAGCTTTGACTCAATGTAGCGGAACTGGTAGTCCCCTTGCCCCCCCGTAGGAGGAGGAGGAGCATCCGCAGCAGCAGCAGAGGCAGATACAACCAGCAATGGGAAAAACTTCATAATGTTAAAATTCTGTCAAAATTTTTGTTATCATTTTTTTATAAGATACAACAACACACACACCCAACAAGATACACACAACACACGCAGCATGAAGCTCGTATTAGCAGCAGCACTTGCTGGCGCGCCCTTGACTGTAGCCATGCAGAACAAAATGGAGCCAGCTATCAACAGCAAAATTCCCAAGAATTGGAAAAATTCTGGAGCAGTTAACCCAACTGAACAACTGACCCTGAATATTGCTCTGAAGCATTCCGCCGCTAGTATTTCCAACTTAGAGGCAGCTTTGTTGTCAGTTTCAACACCAGCGTCTCAAGACTATGGGAGGCATCTTTCGAGAGAGGATATCATGAGCCTCCTTGATCTCCCTGCAGCAACCACAAAAAAGGTTGTTGACTATTTCAGTGAGTATGGTAACTGCACGACCAACTCCTACGGAGACATTATCTCACTAGAAATTCATGCATCGTCTGCGGAGACAGTTTTTCATACCCAGCTCTCCTTCTTCACGCACACCGACTCCTCCAAATCAATCATCCGCTCCACAGAGCCTTACTTTCTGGACGCTTCAATTTCTCAATTTGTTAATTTAGTTGATGGATTCCACCGTTTCCCTACGGTCAGAGCTAGCGTCATAAATGAACTGACGCCCAGCTCCAGCGCCAGCGACAGTGAGTTTAATTCCTGCTCCAACGTTGGAGAAGTCGATGGGTGCAAAGACCTCACGACTCCCGACGTTGTTAGAAAGGCCTACTCGATTCCCTCATTTTCCTCCGGCAACTTCTCCCTCAACGAACAGAGCCGAATGGCCGTGGCAGAGTTCCAAAACGTTATGTATAACCCAACCGATCTAGAATTGTTTTCACAGGGTTGCAAGGTCTCGCCGGAGGTCCAGACTGCGGCAGACATTGGGCCGGATAAAAACGACCCGCAAGTTTGCATTGAAAGTGCCTACTCCTGCGTGGAGGCTGCTCTTGACATCGAATATATTAAGGTGAGCTTATAGTCGCCGGCAGACTCGTCGGCGCCTTGCACTGCACGTCCTCTAGTGCTTCCTCCACGCTGACTTCTGGTATAATCTAACCCTTCGCGTTCGGCGCAGGCAGTGGCACCCGAAATTCCGCTCGACGTGTGGTACTCGGACGATGATGACCTATTGGCGTATATCACGTCAATAAATGACGATCCCACTCCCGCTCCAGTCCATTCAGTCTCCTACGGCAACGACGAGATTGAGCAAGTCTCGGAGGAGTTCATGCAGAGTGTTAACGTGGAATTTATGAAGGCAGGAGTGCGAGGAGTCTCAATCCTCGTTGCGAGCGGCGATCAGGGGGTTTGGGGCCGATCTGGCTGGTGAGCGAGCGTCCTTCCGTATCCGCTCGCCACGAAGACTAACACCACTCACTCACTCACTTCGCGTCGCGTCGCGTCGCGTCGCTCGACGCAGTAAGGAAAAGAAATTTCACCCAGACTTTCCCGCCTCCAGCCCCTACGTTACAGCAGTCGGGGGAACTGACTTTGTTGCCCCGGGTAAAATTGGCGAGGAAAAAAGCTGGGACGACAGTGGCGGGGGATTTAGCGACGTCTTTGAGATTCCGGAGTGGCAGGCGGCGGCTGTTGCAGGCTATAAAGAGATCGCTAAAGTGTTGCCGAGCGCTGACGTGTACAGCGACACTGGACGTGGCTATCCTGACATTTCTGCCTTGGCCGGGAATGTGAACGCTTACTGTGTCGCGAATGGCGGAAGATTCTTTGGCATTGGAGGAACGAGTGCCGCGACGCCAGTCATAGCAGGAATTATCGCTCTTCTTAATAACGAGCGGTTGAATGCGGGGGGTGCTGTATTGGGGTTTTTAAACCCGTGGCTCTACTCTGAGGCGAACAGGGAGAGTTTCAACGATGTGGTGGTCGGGAGTAATGGAGGGGAGGGATGTTTTTACAAGGATGCTGCAGGGTTTACTTGTGAGATTGGGTGGGACCCTGCAACCGGGCTGGGCACACCTAATTATGAGAAACTACTTGCGGCATTATGAGGATAAAAGTTGATTTTGTTTTTTTATCCTGTTGATATCCTGCGACCTACGAACGCGACCTACGAAACCTAATTCTTCACGAGAAATGAGTCGACCAGCCAATGCTTCTCTATCGCTGACTCTGAGAGGACGAACGAGCACGAATGCCATTTCGCTTCTGTTAGCGATTGAAGCCGAACCGTCAAGTAGGCTTTCTTTCTGTTGGCGGACATTTCGATTTTCTTGGCAAACACTCGGTCGTTCCAATTGCAGAGAATTTTGTATTTTGAGCCCTGAACGTAGGCAATGAGATCGTCATCAGTTGCACCTTCCAACGAAGACGCACTTGAGGTGAATTTGGAAAGAACTTTGAAGCCGTTGTTGCTTGATGATGCCTCGTTGGCTTTCAGCGCGTCCAGAACCGCTATGACGACTTCCGAAGGTGTGAGCGAAGGAGACGGCTCTTGGGGAAGATTTTGGAGGAACTCGGAAAGGTCCAAATCAATCCCCTTGGCTCGAGACAGGAATTCAGAGAGGGCAGCAGGAGTGTCCAGCACTCGCCGCTTAAGCTGCTCATAGATAGTTTTTGATTCTTCCTGAGTCAAAGCCTCTCGCTTCATTTTCTTCACTAGAGTAAGAAATTCCTGAGCTATGATCTTGTCGTCCGATTCAAGGGAGTCGTCAAAGAGGGATTCGAGCTTTGAACGAGTGGATGCAAAATCTACATCGCCCTCTTCTGCATTGCCACTGTTAGACAATTTGGAGCTGGGGGGAGAGTGGAACCATCGGACATTTGTGAATCCAGTAACTCTAGTCAGTAAGGTGGTGGAGGCGAAAATTATCCAGCAGAGGATGACCATTGAGTAAGGTGAGCGTTTAGCAATTAGGAGACGTGTTTCACTTGGTTTAAATTTAGAATTCGAATTTAAATGAATTTTGCATTTAATTTACCCAACCCAATCTATACAAACTTGCCCCTCCCCCCCTCCCAAACCCCCTATATCCTCGGAAATTTCCAGCTTAATTCCACTCTCAAACTGAACTTCTTCACACATCATCGTTATGCCCTCCCTTGTGGACCAGCACTTTACGACCACGACCACGACCACCGAGCCGAGCCCTCCAGCCCAATTCTGATCACCAGGAGGAATGATCTTTGGACTCAGCCCAGCCACAACGATCGAGCAACGGGATCAACAACATCAACATACATCAGCAACAACAATTTCCAAATCACATCTTTTAAATGTTTTACTTATGCTGCCAACGTGTTTGCCAAAAAGTCGTTCAACATGCTCAAAGCAACAACGGGCTGGTCGCTCGGAACCATGTGTCCAGCTTCGCTTACCTCCAAAAAGGTCAAGCCCCCACTCTGTCTAATGGTTCCCGCCCCGCTATTCCAGTCCTTGTCTCCCGCTCCGTTGAACGCCTCCTTTCCGCTCCAGTCAAAGCCCAGCGTCCATGCCTTATTTCCCAAACTGTTGCAGATGAAGTCTACGTCTCCCGCATAGATCATCACTCGCACGCCTCCCTCGAGCAGGTCCTTCACGAATGGGTCAAACCTCTTCATCCAATCGTTCTTGAACTGTTTGTTTATCTGGGTGTTGCACGACTGCCACTTGGCACTGGCGCTCGTAACGTGTAGAGCGTCTAATGTGGATTGGGTGGTAAGCCAGGTCTCAACGTTGGTGAAATCGTAGCACAGCGGGTTGTCGCCGCACTCCTTCCGGATGTCGTAAGGGTTGAGGCCGCTCTTGTAGTATGGAGACGTAAGCGCCTGGTTGCAGTAAGTGTATGCGCGGCTGCACTGATTGTCGTCCTCGTTGCACTTCTTGATCATTCCTTGGCACTTGGGAACTGCCGCAAGCATACTCTCGTACGTCTTCTCGTCTACAGTTTGGATGTTGTGGCTGTTGTTGTAGGCCATCTGGGGGTAGTAGGCGTACTGGATCTCGGGACTCGTGAGGCCGTTTCCGACCCCCAGTCCGGCCAGGTTTAGGTTCTGGGTGCCCTCCTTCCCCTCTGTGTTGCCCTGCATAATTCTGTGGGAAATGGCAGGAGCGTAGTGCCCGCCGTAGGACTCTCCGAAGAGAAACAGCTCGTTCTTGGAGTACTCGGGGTGAGCTTCAAAGAACGTTTGGAGAAAGTAGTAAGCATCTTCTGCGATCATCTCCTGGTCCTTATCGTTCTGCGACCCGTAGGAGAACCCCACTCCAGCGGGCTGGTCCAGCCAAAGCACGTTGGCCTTCGCGTTCCACGAGTTGGGGTTGGGAAGGGTACCTGTGCCATCCTTGTTGACAGAGCAAGGCCCATTCTCCGAAAGGAGGGCAAGAGTTGAAGAGCAACCGGGTCCTCCTGTCAGCCAGACCACAAATGGAGCTTCAGCAGGAGCCTCCTGAGACTCGAACATCCAGTAGAAAAGCTCCTTGTCGCTTTTGGAGTCAAACTCACTCCCCTTCACGGACAAGTAGCCACTGAGACTCTTGGCTTTCTCATTTCCACAAAGCTTGGCATCAACAACATCGTCAGATACAGTATAACTTCTGCCAAGGTCGCTCTTGAACCCTGTGGCCAGGGGAAGTAGCAGTGTACTTGAATTGAACTTCATGGTGCTTCTTGTTGCTTATTTTTTTAGCCAATCGAATTGACACGATATCTGTGAGAAAAAAAAAATTCTGATCACCGGCTATTTCTCAAAGACACCACCCTACAAAACCACAACCACAAATACATGGCCGAGTATAACGATGGAGCTTCAGAGCGGCGCCGGTTCAGTCAGGAAGATGCGTGCATGTATACCACACCCCCGGCCAGCCCTACAAAGGTAAAATTCTGATCCCCTATCCATGCTCTTAATTACCTTCCACCCTCCCCCCCAATTCACATACACTTCCTACCTTCCACCCTTTCAAATTCAATTCACCTACCCCTCAAAACTTTTCTCTTTTCTAACCCACCCACCATTTTTCGCTCAATTGTCAATTCTCAGGATCCTAAAGCAACTCCATCGACAGATGAACGACCCGAAGGTGGAAGAGCACGTTCCAACTCGGAATCCCTCGCCAACACTGAAAAAGCGGCTAACTCCCAGGTACGTGAAAAGTTAGGCAGTGGTTTTCGCGAGATTAGTTAGAACTAACCAAACCTCACCAGTCTCCAAACACTTGTGCCCAAAAGAATGTGAACATGCCGAAACCCCTGGCGATATAGCAACAATTAAAACAGGCAGTCAGAGCTTACGTTACAACTGTAGTCACATCAACAACAACATCAATAACAAAAAACCATCACGTTTAGAAACAACACACACACACACACACCAATCAGTCCATATTAATTTATTCTATACTTATTCCAATTAAATTCCAACAATGATTTTAACAATCCCATTTTATGCCGGCGCAACCTTGATCGCCGCCGCTCCCGTATCGTTCCCTGTCAATTCTCCTATCACCATCATACTCGTTTTCCTCATACTCCCCTTACTCTTCTGCTCCCTGACACTCCTGTCGCCACTCGGGTGGTGCATAGAAATGCTTCCGCTGGTCCTGCTGTTCAAGCTGAACATGCTGCTCTTCCTCGTGGGCATGTGAGTGTCAACATTTTCTCCTGTCTCCAATATACTTGCCCTGTGGATTAAGTTTTCCACTGTCTCGTCAACCACATCATCGTGTTTCAAGTCCTTGCTGTCGATCTCCAGGATGCTCGCCTTCCTGGACCTCTCGTTGTCCGGCGCCTCGTAGCTGCTAGCCTCTGCCGTGCTTTCCGCTACACTCCCAGCGTTGCTCGCTCGGCTGGCAACGCTGCTCGCACTGCTGAACCCGCTCTTGACACCCAAGAACTTCTTGGCGTTCATTTGAATTTGGATCTTGCTCACTCCCATTTTGTTCCTCACGGCCTCCATCCTAACTTGGATCTCCTTCCTCCTGCACGCATCCGCTCCCTCGCCGAAGTCGGTCACGTAAACCATGACCAGCCCCGTGGCGCACACCCCAAAAATGTAGAAGAAGGCCGTTCGCATGGTTCCGGTGATTTCGTACAGCACCCCGCAAATCAGAGGTCCCATCCAGCTGCGAGAAGGGGGGGTTAAAGTGGTTAGAAATATTTGGGGTTCGAAACAAAAGTAGTGTTTGAGTTGCTGGCTCGCTTCGCTCACTCGCTCGCGGCTCTTCACTCTCTCCACGCACCTACTACCCTTGTCCGTAATCTCGTATAAGCCGAAGAACTCGCTCTCCTGTCCGGGCGGGATTATGTCGCAGAAGCAAGTTCGGCTGGCGCTCTGGATGACACCGTTGAAAAACCCGTAATACACTGTCATGACGAAGATCTCAACCGGGTATATGAAGCCCACGATGCCCGTGAAGCCTAACATGCCCCACAAAGGAATGAACATCATGCCGGTCAATGTGATCAACACCAAGGTCTTGCTGGTCCACACGAACCTGACTTGCAAGATCCGAAACACCACCAACCCCAGCGCCGCGCCAAAGGGACTAATGATGCTAAGCAAAATAAGACTTGCCATCTTCATCCCCAACTCGACCTTCGCAAACAGCATCGCCACGCTCGCAATAGTTCCGTACCCGTCCGAGTACAGAAAGTACGCCAGCAGAAATCTCCTCGTTTCGGGAATGTGCTTTAATGTGCTGGGTTGAGTGGGTTAGATTTAGTAGTTGTTGTGTTTCTAGCTCGCTTCGCTCACCTTAGGGAGGCGTACTGTCTGCGCAGGCTGAAGGTCATCTTGTACCACAGCCCCAAGTCCGGCAGCGGGGGTCCCGGCCTGGGCTCGAGGAAGAAGATCATGGGACTCATGAAAATCGCCCACCACGCTCCGGTGAACAGGATACTGACCCTCAGCCCCAGTACGCCGTCGTCGCTAAAAACTACCAGCACGAGCACAAGCGTAACGATCAGCGCAAATATGCCACCAATGTAGCCCCACAAGTACCCCTTCGTGCTGATGGCATCCATCAGATCGCCGTAGGCCGCCAGCAGCTCCTTCAAAGCGCTCCCCACCGCCTTGGGGCCGCCAGCTTTGGTGTTTTTGAATTCTGCGAGAGCGAGTAGGTTAGCCGATTATAGCTCCTTCGCTCGCGGCTCGCTTCGCTCGCTCACCTTTCATTTTCTCCTGAAACTTGGGGTGCGACTTGGTCAAGTAAGGCAAGTACGCGTTATACATGACAATGCTCAGCCCGAACATCGAGTTGCAGATGATGGTCAGCCAGGAACAAAGCATGTACTTGGAAGGGTCGTCGCAAGTGTACATGGCCATCAAAGCCCCGGCGCCACAAAAACCAGATTGCAACAAAATAATCTTCCTGTTCGGTCCGAAGTCTCCAAGGCTGCTCAAACTCATGAAAAGGAATATCTGTACAATGACACTGAGAGAAATCGTGAACAGGCTGAACGATGGCGAAAAGATCTTCGTTACCCCGAAGAAGTCCACCTTGTAGGGGCAGAAGGGCATGTTGTACGTGGTGAAGGTGAAACTGAAAAAAATTGTTAGTTTTTATTTGTATGGGCGCACAACCTCGCTTCGCTCGGCTCACCTCATAACAGTCCCATCCACTTCAACATCGATACTCGTGCTTCCAACCGCCATGTCCGTCGATGTCACCACCATACCAAACGTTTGATCATTTCCGTCAACAACCCCCTTCACCACACTTATACCCTCCAACCCCACCAATTCCATATTGGTCGAGTTGAAACTATAATAAGCACAGATAGATGAAGCGAGCGAGCCAAAATAGTTGAGAAGATTAGTTTATTGTGGATGAAGCCATGTATAGCAATTTCGCACGGGCGAGCGAAACGAGCTAGTCACAACTAGTGCATGGTGTTGCTGGCGAGCTAGTCACAACTATGTATAGTGTTGCTGCGAGCTAGTCACAATTTGTGTAGTGTTGCTTGCTCGCTTCGCTCGTCGCTTCACTCGCTCGCTTCACTCGCTCGCTCGCTTCACACTCTTTCATTCTGTCACAAATCCCCCCCCCCCCCCCCCCCCCCCCCCCCCCCCCCCCAACCCCCCCCCCCCCCCCCCCCCCCCCACCCCCCCCCCAAACCCCACCAACACCCCCCCCCGCCCCTGCGCGCCCCGCA
>Ga0114994_10004328_pt1 | contig 10323 bp, 9 predicted proteins | sample ArcticOcean_MG_C_9_FD_87043 | JGI IMG/M metagenome (GOLD analysis project Ga0114994, IMG submission 87043) | Marine microbial communities from western Arctic Ocean - ArcticOcean_MG_CB2_152 | ecosystem: Environmental > Aquatic > Marine > Oceanic | place: Arctic Ocean: Canada Basin | collected... | reverse complement strand
CCCAACCCAACCACAACCACAACCACAACCACAAACACAACCACAACCACAACCACACCCACAAACACAACCACAAACACAACCTAACAAATTCTAATCCTATTATTATACCCAAATGCAGGTTCGACAGTAAAGCTATTGGCGACACTCCGCCAACGATCAACAAGGCGAAGTTGAGCAACAGCAGTGTGATTAGCCACAATCGAAAAATTGAAGTGAGCTTCCGAATGAATTTGTACAAGGCAAAGGTTTTGCTTCTCGCTCAGAAGCAGAGCAAAAAAGAAATCAAGTCGGCTCTCGAAATATTCTCGACGAACTTTACATCTGACATCATGGAGGACCACGACGAGCGGCTCGTTCGGAACCTTGTCGCCTGCTCGTCGTTTCACTCGAGGTGAGTGAGTGAAGCGAGCGAGCCTTGAGGAAGATGAGAATACGAGAGCAGCAAGCGAAGCGAGCTAGACAGACGAAAAATACGAGCCACTACTAACCCCTTCGCTCCTCCTTCTTCGCTCGGCGCAGCGGGCAGGCACTCGAACAGATTATTCAATCTCGCTCCCAAATAACAAAAACAACCCAGCACACCCAGAATTCAGCCGCCCTCTACTTGAAGGCGAACATGGAGTACGTGGTGGGCAACACGAAGCGGTGCTTGAAGCTTGTTAGCGAAGCTTTTGCTGCGGCCAACAGGGCCACGGCGGGAAGCCCGTGCGACAATGCAATTTATTACAACAACATGGCCATTGCGCACCAGTCTATCGACAAGAGTGGGGTTGCGGCCTTTTACTACCAAAAGGCGATTCATGAGGTGAGCCCCAATTTCATTTTTTCCAACTTACAACATTCAAACAACTCAACTAAAAACACATTTATATATATTTTGGCAGATCACCAAGCCCAACCTGCCCCCCTTTACAATCACCAGCAACGGCTCTCCCAAATGCCTTCCCGCCTGCGAGGTTTTGCACAACGCGTCAATTAATGCGATGGAATGCTCTAACTTCGTCCACGCCTACGAGTGCATGGGGATGTGCGTTAGCCGCTCCCCCAAAGTTTTCGGAAAGCGAGCTAGGCCGTGGCTGCGGATGGGGGAGGCTTGCGTAGGCGTGTGGAACGAAATTAAGGAGGGGCTGGGCATGACCGAGCAGGTCTTGAACGAGGAGAGTGGGAGAATTGAGTTGCGGTTGGGCCAGAATGATTTTGGGAAATGGTGGATGAGCAATTCATCCGTAGAGAATGAGAATGAGAATGAAAATGAAAATGGAAGCGAGGAAAGCATAAAGAGAATGATGAACAACCCCCTGAAAAGGGCAATTTTCTGCTTTAATCAAGCGGACAAAATAAATAAGGACGTGAGCGAGGGGGAGTGGAAGGAGGACGTTCAGGTGAACGAGCTTTTGAACATCAACAAGGGGTACTGCCACCTGGAGCTCGGCGACTACAAGGCGTGCTTGGAGGCGTGCGGCGAGCTGAATGACGGGTGCGACGGAATCGTCAAGGAAACTGCAAAGTTCTACATCTGCGAGGCGAACTGCATGCTGGGGAAGGCTAGCGGAGGGCTGGAAGGCTTGTTAGGGGGGGGGTACGGGAATGGAATCGGGGGCTGGGACATGGCAGCATTCAAGCACTTGCCCGCGGGAAGCGTTGGAATATCTGCCGTGGCAGGGTTGATTTTGTCCAAAGATTACGAAATGGCTTCGAAAGTTATTGATAAATACGAACAAGGGAACAACGAAGAGGGCGGGAGGGAGAGGGGAGGAGGAATTGTTTCGGGGGAACTGGAGAGGAACAGAGTTGTTTTGAACGCCTTTAATAGAATTTGAAATGATTTTTCACTTATTTGTTATGTGTGTTTTTCAATTTTCAACACGGTGGCAACCTACCGTCGGAGTTTGTCAAATTAAGGAGGACAGGGAGAGAATTTCCAAGGGCAGTGTAGGCTTTGAACGCGAGACGGAAGCCGTCGCCATAAACAGGGGATCGGTCATTCTCCAGCGAGAATTTATAAAATTGACTTAGTTGTTGGTCGGTTGGGTGGATTTCGCTTGCTTCAGCTGGAGCTGAAGAATTTATTTCAAGTTGCTTTTTCAGGTACAAATATGCGACAAGCTGGCAAACCCCCTCCTCGGACTGCTTGTCGATGTCGATGTTGTTGAATTGGGGGTGCAGCTTGAACCAAGCATGCACGCATTCATGAGCAAGAATGCTCGCCGTTAGGGTTCGAGGCAAGCCGGAAAGGATGAGGATCGCTGTTACGCTGGAAGTGGTTTGGCCGGGGACGAATCTACTTGACATTTCCTCAACGAAACCGCCGATGCCCCGTCTCTTGATCACAGGCACGCTGATACTGGAAGTTGACTTTTCAGACAAGCAAAGCCCTCTGCACTGTGAATGAGAAGAATTCTGTGCATCGTTAAGAGCGGCTGCTCCAACTGACAACACAGGAATGCTTCTCATCTCAGGAAACACGCAAACGTCTAGTTGATCGAGGAAGTCGAGCACCGACAGAAACAATGGTTGTAGCTCGTCGCTGTCCAAGATCACCGATCGGACGCAAGCGAGGCAAATGACCCGGGATTCGTCAATTTTGTTGAAGGGAGCGTCGTTTGGCTCGACCCGGTTGCAGCTCGAACAACGTTGAGAGGAATTTTCGTGCTTGGAACAATATTTCCAGTCGAAGAATGGATGTCGGGCGTAGGTGTATGACTGCGACAACGATCGCGCGTTGCGATCTAAAACTCGGGTTGAGCTATTGGCAAGGGAAGACTTGCAGACAACACAAGTTGGCATGTAGAGCGTCGAGTAGCAATCAGAATGTATTGGATTATTGTTGTTGTCAACCGCAAACGTTTTGCCAAGTGGAGCCTGACAAGCAATGCAAAGGAAGCAGGATTTATGGTAAGTGCGCTGGCAAGCCTCAACTGTTCGGGTGCCGAATGTGTGAAATGGTTTCTTGCAAGTGAAGCACTTGAAACGGTCGCTGGGCAGAGTGTCTGAATTTTTGGGAACTTCTTGCTCACTCAAGCAAAGCGCCGCTGCCACAGCCTCATCTTGTGCAACAAATCCTGAATCAGCTTCATTTAAACTTCTCGCAAACTCAGCATCTTTTTGCTCTTGTCTTTGTGTATCAACATAGTCCTTCATATCGAGCTGATGGGCAAGGTCTCGAGCCATCTTCTCATCTGAAGCCTTTGATTCGCCGAACCAAGCAAATTCTTGCTCCTTCTCGTTCTGGTTCATCGCGAGGAAGTTTGGCTCTGACCGTAACTCAGTTTGCGCTCTGGCACATGAACAAAACGAAAAAAAATAGAATTTGAAAATATTCAAAGACAACCTTGCGCTATGGTGCGATTTCTGGATTGCCAGAATTGCACGAAGCGCTATCTGAGCATCTCGAACATCACCACAACATGTCCAAAATGTATTTCGGCTGCAATATCACCAAAATTAGCTACTGCACCAACTCCAGAGCTCCTCAAGAAGCTTTCCAAGCTCAAGAACCCTCTTTCCTCCCCTCAATCAACCGTCACAGCCCAATGCACAACACTAGACGACGAGCTTATACTCACCCAAAAGCTCAGCCAAAATAAAATTTCGCAACCTTGTAACTCCAAAAAACCCATCCCCATTCCCATTCCCATCGATAGAGAAAAGCTGAGCGAGGATCCGCTATGTTTCATCTGTGGGCGAGACTTTGGTGCCGAGATTGGACGCAAAATTTCGCACCTGAAATCATGTTCACGGAAATACGGTGTGCAGCTTGCCGATCACATTACGTATCACGACAGTGACGACTCGGGCTGCGACTCAGACACGAGTTCAGATTCTGGTTCCGACTTGAATTTGGATTCAGCAGACTCGAGTTCGGACTTCGAAAAGGAGAACGAGATTACAAAAGCAGCAGTTGTAGCCACTTCAAAAGCACAACGCCAGCCTCCGCTGGAGAATTTCTTCACCGTCCCGGCCAAGAATATCAATGCTGTCCTCCTCCAAGGAGCGAAGACACTGGCAAAGAAGAAAGTTCCTCCACCCAACAGCAATAGCAACAAAAGAAAACGAAAAAACCAATTCAATCGTGAGATTACTAGAATGCCGGCCTTCAAAATCATTCAGTCAACGAACATCATCGTTGACGGCTTTCAGGTGCCTAACTACAACTCGTCCACGTACTTCCTGTCCCACTTCCACTCCGACCATTTTACCGGAATAACGAGCGATTGGAAGCAGGGAACAATCTTCTGCAGCCACACGACTGCAACGTTGGTTCACCAGCAGCTTGGGGTGGAGAAGAGGTATCTGTGTCCTGTGAAGTTGAACACACCAACCCTGCTGACGGCGCCGGAGGATACCAAGAACCAGCACGTAATTTTCACGTTACTAGACGCGAACCATTGTCCTGGAGCCGTGATGATATTCTTCCAAATCGGCCCGACGCGCATCCTCCACGTCGGCGATTTTCGTTTCAGCCGTTCTATTATGCTCGACAACGAGCACAATCACCAGTTGAGCATGATTGCCAGTGACAATAATTCGGCAAAGCTTGACGTTTTGTACTTAGATACGACTTATTGCGACCCCAAGTTCGATTTACCACCTCAAAGCGACGCGATCGCCGCGGCGTTGGGCGTCGTCAAGTTGGAAATCGAAAATGCAAAAGCCTCCTCAACGTTGAAACCGCTCTTTTTGTTTGGAGCTTACACAATTGGTAAGGAGAACCTCTACATGGCCGTTGCCGAGCGACTCAATTTGAAGGTGTACGTCGACAAACAGAAGAGGCGAACGATGGAGGCTTTTACACCTGATTGGAGCGAGGCCAGGCAAAAAGTGAGTGAGCGGAGCGGGGGGGGGTTGAGGAAGACAAATTTTTTTTATAGAGCCACTTCTAAACCAACCCACTCAATTCGTTTTCGCACCTTCTTCGCTCGGCGCAGACCCTCACCTCGAGGAAGAAGGAGGCCGATATTTTGATCGTGCCAATATCCAATTTGAATTTCAACACACTCCCCGATTTGCTCCGCAGGCAAAACAACTGCATCGGAGGGCTGACAAAGCAGTTCTCACACATCGTGGCTTTTCGGCCCACGGGCTGGATGCTAACGGGCGAGAAGGGGGGCATGGCTGGCAAGTTCCTGCCTGACAGCGAGAAGGGAAAAAGCATAGTGCGCCTGTGTTCCAACGGAACGAACGTGAAAGTTTTCGGAATTCCGTACAGCGAGCACAGCTCGTTTGGCGAACTTGTTGATTGCCTCATAGCTTTGAAACCGCGCAACATAGTTCCTACAGTAAACTGTAGCAAGTCTGCTGAGCAGGTGCACACCCTCATGACAGCAGTGCGGAGGTTGGAGGTTGGAAGAAATTCTTTTTAGGTTATTAGAATTTCATCATTTTTTAGAATTAACCGTGTTGACGGATATTGTGCTCATCATAACTTGTGACCGGTACTCGGCCTCAATACGCCTAGTCTCCTCGGCAGTCTCCAAAACATACTTGACCTCCTTCAATCTCCTCTGCCTCCCCAAATCCTTTCTAATATTTGCGTGCATTTTTTCAATTTTCTTGTGCTGGTTGAGCTGCCGCACAGCCCTCCACCGGTTCTTCTCTCTCTTCAGGTAGCGGGACCGCCGGGGACCTTCGCGGTCGGGGATGGACTGTCCAGCCTCATCGAGAAGGGCGAGGGTTTCCTCGTCGGAAAGCCTCATTGAAATGTATCCACCGTTGACCTTGGAGCTGTCATTGTTGCTGTACACGGCCTGGTAAGCGTCGTCCTCAGAGAACGCCCTCCAATCAACTACAGATTTTGCATCGTCGCCATTGTTCCCAAGGTCAAGATCAGTGGGGGCAGTTGTGGAGGCTGTGTCAATAGCAGATGTGTCAACTTTTGTGTCAACCCCAGCCGCCTTCTTGGCCTCAACCCGGGATATCATCTCCTCAATTTGCGTCACGTTGGCACTTCGCTCTTTTTTAAGGAGGGATGAACGAGACACACGACGTGGGCCGTAATCCCCGATATTGATTAATCTGGTTTGAAGTAAAATTGGGGTATTGCTGATGATGGGGAGGGCATGCAGGAGAGATTTGGGGCGGACACGGGCTAAGGCTGTTGCTAGCCGGAACATGGATGTTTTTCAGTTCTCAAGATGCAAGAATCAGGCTATTTTAAGAAGACAAGAGAAAAAGTGGGTTATAAAAATTCAGTATTTCACAATACACAACAACAACAACATAACAACAAGCAACAAAAATCACAGGAGGACAAGCAGTAAATACTCTCCAACACCAGGACTAACATATTTTTGAAACCGTTAACCAGCTGAGCATATCAATTATAATCTTTAATCTTGGGTCTTGTTAATAATTCGACCATTGCCTCCTCCTCCTCCTCCTCCTCTGCCCCCCCGGCCAAAAAACAGAAGCTAGACAGAATGCCTGATCCGGACTTCAGCTCAGCTAACCCATACAAGGTTCTCGGACTCACGAAATCGGCAACTGCTGCTGAGATCAAGAAGGCATATCGGAAACTGTCTTTGAAGTGGCACCCAGACAAGAACATTGGAAACGAGGCTGCCGTGAAGAAGTTTCAGTCGATATCTGGAGCTTATGCCACCCTCTCGGACGATTCGAGCAAGAAGGAGTACGACCTTGGAGGAGGTTCGAATCCCTTTTCAGGAGGATGCGATGGAGGCGATGGAGGCGATGGAGGCGGTGGCTTTGGAGGCGGTGGCTTTGGAGGCGGTGGCTTTGGAGGTGGAAGCCGAGGCGGATTTTCGCAGCAATCGCAATCGCATTCGCATTCACGTTCGCCACCAGGAATGTCGCCAGGAATGTCGCGGGCAGATGCTGACCAAATGTTCAGCATGTTCTTCGGTGGCGATGGAGGTGGTGGCGGCCCCATGGGGGGAATGAGCTTTGGGGGACCTGGGGGGGGAGGGTTCGGCGGCATGAACGGTATGAATGGTATGAACGGTATGAACGGTATGAACAGCATGAACTACAACAACGGGATGGAAATGGGGGGATTGGGAATGCAGCCCGGAAATTTCGGCGGAATGGGAATGCAGCCCGGAAATTTCGGCGGCATGGGAATGCAGCAGCAACAGCAACAGCAGCAACGTCGCCCCCAACCCCCGGTGGAATACGGCGCAATTCCGATCAACACGACCTGCACGGTAAAAAATATTCTCTCCAACGACAGCTTGAACGGCGAACGTTGCGTTGTGACTGGCTTTGACTCCAAATCTAAGAGGGCAACGGTCGAGATTGAGAACACCACAATGGCCTTGAAGCAGTCCAATTTGCTGCAGAACGTTGAGGCCACGATCTTCCAAACGAGCCGAAACGAGCTCAACGGGCAGCGAATCGTAATTATCGACGAAATAGAAAATGACGAGGATGAATTCAGATATCTTGTCTACTCGCGCCAGGCGAAAAAGACGATGAGCTTGAAGACCGAAAACGTTAAATTTTTGGATAGATCGTGCTTGAGAGTAGAGGGTCTCAAGGGAAATCCAGAAAATAATGGTCTCTACGGGAAGGTGGAGGGGTTTGAGGAAGGGCGCTACTTGGTTCGAGTGTCCAAAGCGAAGATTCTCAAGATTAAGATGATCAATGTTCGGGTCTAAATCTAAATCTAAATGTAAATGTAGTTTTTCTTCTTTGAAATACAGTTATTTAACTTCAGTAATCTCGCCCGCCTCGATGAGGTAGCATCTAACCCTTCCGCCGCTACTCCCATCACTGGAAATTGCTGTCTTGACAGCTCCCACGCAAATTTTCACAGCCACATCTTTTCCAACTCGCTCCTTGTAATGCTCGTCACAGTAACCATTCGCGAAGATCCCCCCGCTTCCGCTGCAAGCGAAACCACGATCACTGTGATCGAGCACAGCTCCCGAAACCTCTACGCTAAACACTTGCCGCTCGTCAGCAACCAGAAAGCCGGCCTGCATCTCCCCATCTGACTGATTGATAAGCATGCTTCGGAGCATTCGAGAAACGGAATGCGCCGTGGGGGAGTTGCTGTGAAGAGTTTCATGCTGATGGGTTGCGGTTTGGAGATTCGACAGAAGGTTCTGCGTAAGAAAAGTCGCGCCACAGCGGGCGACTAGGACCGGTCTTCGTTTTCGAGTATTTGTATTAAGAGGGAAAGAGGGGTAGTTTGGGTCACTAACAATGGTGATTTTGCTCGATGAACCATTCGACACGTAAGTACCACCAATTGACGTACGCGAGTCGCAGGACAATATCGAGAAAGGTTCTGAAGTTGTTGGGTCGATGAATTTAGCTGCCACCAGAGTTGTGCCCAATGAGTGCCGTGTGTGGCTAGTTGGATTGGGGTTTTGGAATGGTGATGGGGCAGGCGAAGAAGATGAGATTAGGAGGAGGAGGAGGAGGTAGTGAATAGGATACGGAATCATGTTGAGGATCACGGGGGGCTTGCTTGAACCAACAATCGCTCCTAAAATTTTGAGATTTGGGTTGCGAGAGTGAAAAAGTGCTGAACTAAATCCTTTGACGCATAGAGAGTCTCACAAACATAGATCATGCAGTTGACCATCGTTCTGGTACGATGCCGAGTTGTCGAGTTTAGCGTCGACTAAAACCCCTTAACTAACCTTCACATCCTTCCATTTCGTTTTGCAGACCTCTTTGCTTTCGACAACTGCTTTTGTTGTGCAGCCTCCCCGTGCGTTGATGTTTTCTCCTCTAAAATCGTCTGCCTCTGTCAGTTATCTGTCAGCAGCATCGTATGACCAGGAACAGGTGAGACACCCTTTAAGGGTTGGTAAAAACTCAAGAGCATACACATCACATAATTCACATAACTTACTCTCACTATTCTAAATTTTAGTTCATCTCCGACTCGAAGGCCATGCGTCTCACCCACCTTGAGGAGCAGGCAATGTATGCTTTGAAGATCTCCTGCGAGAACTTTGACAACGCTGTGTTCCCCAACGCCATGATTGCTGGCGATGCTGTTATCACCCACCTGCTCTCCCGTCTCGGCTACCTCACGCCGAAGAACGATAAGTGCACCGTCATGGTTGTTGACACGTTCCATCTCTTTCCGGAGACAATGTCCTTCCTCTCTACAATCGAGAAGGAGTACAACTTCAAGGCGGAAGTGTTCAATGCCGAAGGAATTGAGAATGGCGACAAGCAGGGATTTGACAAGCGTTACGGAAAGGATCTGTGGAAGGAGGACATCAACCAGTACGACAAGATCTGCAAGGTTGAGCCTTTCCAGGTGAGTGAGTGTGTGAGCGAGCGAGCGAGTGAATGAGTGAGTGAGTGAGCGAGCCCTACTCACCAACATAAATATTTACAGCGTGGGTTGAAAACTCTCAACACCAACTGCATGATCAACGGGAGAACGAGATGGCAGGGATTCGAGCGTGCATGGATCGACCAGTTCGAGAACGCGCCCATAGGGGGGGGGATGGCCAAGTGCAATCCTCTGGCTTACTGGACCTTGGAAGACTGCTTCGACTACATCGCGAAGTACAACGTGAAGGCCCACCCGCTTCACGCCAAGGGCTACCCGTCGATTGGAGATGCCAAGGATACCATTCCCATTCCCGAGGATGGAACTGTCAAGTTTGTTGACAACAAGTTTGTCGGAGAGAAATCAGCCTGGTTGGACTATGCCTGCGAGAGAAAGGGCCGGTTCGTCGGTTTGGAGAATAAGGACGGCAGTTCCAAGACGGAGGTGAGCGAGCGGAGCGCGGAGCGGGGGTGGGGTTGAGGAAGACGAGAAATATAAAATATATATATCGAGGCACTAATAATTATATTCGGCGCAGTGCGGCATTCACGTTGAGGGAGCCGAGAAGACTTTTGATAGGGACCTTTGGGAGGACGCAAGCTTGGGCGGCAGCAGCGTCGTCACGAACTTGCAGTCCACCGTCGATGCCATGAAGGTGCCGACGCGCAAGGAGGCCGCTCTGGTCGTAGTGTACGCGCCTTGGTGCCAGTTCTGCCAGGCGATGGAGAGCGAGATCGAGAAAGTAGCTGCCGACTTGCAGGAGGGCCGAATGATGCCCACATACAAGCTCAGGGGAGACGAGGACAGGGCCTTCGTACAGGAGAACTGGAACACAGAGAGCTTCCCGACCATCAATGCCGTTTCTGCAGACGGAAAAATTTATAAATACGAGAGCGAGAAACGGGATTTTGAGTCTCTCAGGAAGTGGGTCGAGGAGACCGTTCCTTGCGGAGAGGGGGTCATGTGCGACCATTAAACATGACAAGACAAAGGAAAACAAGGATAAGGAAAAAGGAGGGGATGGTTTTCTAAAATTTCACCTTTACTTGTTACTTGTTACT
>Ga0114994_10004327_pt1 | contig 10323 bp, 10 predicted proteins | sample ArcticOcean_MG_C_9_FD_87043 | JGI IMG/M metagenome (GOLD analysis project Ga0114994, IMG submission 87043) | Marine microbial communities from western Arctic Ocean - ArcticOcean_MG_CB2_152 | ecosystem: Environmental > Aquatic > Marine > Oceanic | place: Arctic Ocean: Canada Basin | collected... | reverse complement strand
TAACATGATCTTATTAGAGGAATTATCTTTTAAAACAACATGAATAATGGTTATTTAGGGATGTGACACTAGGAAATTGTAAACTAAGAAGTCTGATTAAAATATGAGGAATAAAAAAAGGGCCACCAATAAAGGCAGCCCTTTTAAATAATATTTATTCTATTCTTAGAACTTCATTCCAATACCTATAGTAAAACTCATATCAGTATCGTCATCACTTCTAGACAAGACAACAGCTGGGTCTATATATAGATTTTCAAATGAACCAAGATTAAGCATATACAATGAACCAACTCCTAAAGACATCCAGCCAGCCTCATGACCAACTAGATCGTCACCTGTTACATCATTAAGATTAGCTTGAGCGTAGAATCCAGATGAATGGAAGTAACGAACACCTAGATTGATCGCTGCATCCTCAGAAGAGGTAGCATTTTCATCTCTAGTCATCATAACAGCCATATTGTCTGAAAAAGCATAACCTAGTGTTACAGCAAGATCGTCAGCTATAGCATCGTTTTCATAAGCAGAATTAAAAGTTATTCCTGCAATCATAGAGCCCTTATCAAGCGAAGTGCCTTGGGCTGAAACTGTGCAGGCTAATAAAGCTGCTGCACAAAAAGTAAATAAATTTTTCATAGAACCATGTTTTAAGGTTGGGGCCAATATCCGACAGTTAAACATTGTCCATAACACTCGATTTCAATAGGTATTCACGTTAGATTGTGGATATCCTCGCAATGAGTAATGTTTTATAGTATTAGAGGGATAGTTGTCAGATGATAATTACCTTGCGGTATGGCAGAAAAGAACGTGTTATCGGTAGAGGGACTTTCTAAAAGATACGGGGAAAGACTGCTTTTTAAGGACCTTACATTCGGGTTAGGGAAAGGTCAACGGGTCGCCTTAGTGGCAAGAAACGGTTCAGGGAAGAGCACGCTACTGAGGATTCTTTGTGAATTAGAGCACGCAGACGAGGGGAGTGTGACCTTTTCAGGTGGGACCAGGTGGTCGTATTTGAAACAGGAAGCCGGGCTTGATCCTGAGTCAACTGTTTTGGACACCTTATATGTAGGGGATTCAGCTGCAGTGATTGCACTTAGGAATTACGAGACTGAATTAGCAAAGGGAGCCGAAGGGCGAGGCTTTCAAGAGGCGTGTGACGCTATGGACAGAGAGCAGGCTTGGAATTATGAGGCGCGAGCAAGAGAAATACTAGGTAAACTTAATCTTTATGACCTGTATCGGAAGATAGGGACGTTGAGCGGGGGTGAAAGAAGAAGGGTGGCATTAGCGCAAGTACTACTTGAGGCCCCAGACCTTCTTTTTCTTGATGAGCCGACTAACCACCTTGATCTGGATATGATTGCGTGGCTGGAGAAGAGTTTGGTCTCTAGCAATAGCACTATCCTTATGGTTACGCACGATAGGTATTTTTTAGAGAATGTCTGTGACCGTATTCTCGAAATTGATCATCAACAGCTTTACTCTTATAAAGGTAACTACAGCTATTATCTAGAAAAGCGGGAAGAAAACCGAGATAATTCTCAATCTGCGCTCGACAGGTCAAAGAAAGCGATGAAACGAGAACTTGCCTGGATGAGGTCTACACCTTCAGCTCGAACTGGAAAAAGCAAGAGTAGAATTGATAGGTTTTACGAAATCAAGAAACAGGCATCGGTTAGATTGCATGATGACCCGATGCACATTAGTGTCATTCCGCAGAGGCTGGGTGGAAAGATTGTGGAATTGCACAACGTGAAGAGGGTGTATGGAGACAGAGTGCTTTTTGAAAACCTTACGCATCACTTTAAAAGAGGCGAGCGAATAGGTATCGTGGGGAATAACGGGTCAGGGAAAACGAGCCTGATGAATATGATCTTAGGAGAGGATAAGCCTGATACTGGGAAGGTGATTGTGGGGGATACAGTTGTGTTCGGACATTACTGTCAAGAGGGATATAACTTTAGTGAAGAATGGAAGGTTATAGATGCCGTGAGAGAGATTTCGGACTTTATACCACTTAAAGGGGGAGCAAAACTCACGGCAGCACAATTACTGGAGAGATTCTTATTTCCCAAACATATGCAGCACCAATTCATAAGAATGCTGAGTGGAGGGGAACGCAAGAGATTACATCTATTAAGGGTGTTGATGATGAACCCGAACTTCCTAGTGTTGGACGAGCCGACGAATGATTTGGACATCTTCACGTTAGCTGTGCTTGAGGAGTTTCTGATGGAGTTTACTGGCTGCCTACTTGTCGTGTCACATGATAGATACTTTATGGATAAGATTGTGGAGCATGTTTGGGCCCTGGGAGAAGATGGAAGTCTAGAAATTAAAGATTACCCAGGAAATTACACTCAGTACAGACTGGCACTAAAGGAGAAGCAGAAAGCGAAGTCTAAAAAGAGCTTAGAAACTCCTGTCGGAAAAGAAATTAAAGGGGATTACACAGAGAGGCTTTCTTTTAAGGAGAAATTTGAGTTTGAGGGGCTAGAGCCGCAAATATCCAAGCTCGAATGTCTTAGGGATAAATTGTCGCACGAAATGGAGTCGTGTATAGAGCACGAGGATTTACTAAGAGTAGGTGCAGAACTGGGTAAAGTGTCTGAGGAACTTGAAAACGCTGAGATGCGTTGGCTGGAGCTGTCGGAGCGAGTTTAAGGTTTAAGGTTGATCGTAGTCCATTACCCATGGGCCATCACCTGTCGGGTGAGATTGACAAGAAAGTATATACCCCTGCTCAACTTCATCATCTTCTAAAGCGAAGTTTATGTCCATAGATGCAGTACCCGATGTCATTTTACACCTGCAAGTGCAACACACGCCACCTTGACATGAAAAGGGTGCGTCTAGGCCAGCATCCAGAGCTGCATCGAGGATGGATTTTCCTTCTCTTTTCAGTGACACCCTAGTTGTAACACCGTCGAGAACAACTTGAACATCTACTTTGTCTGATGAAGTCTTAGCTGAAGAAGCTTCTGCTTTCTTCTCTCCAGTAGGAGTAGCTGCAGTAAACAGTTCGAATTTGATTTTACTTTCAGGGAATGATGAATTAATCAAAGCTTCCTTACAATTCATTATCATAGACTCTGGGCCACATACGTATGAGACGTCGAAATCAGAAGGGTTGATTACATCCTTGAAAATCCTCTCACATCTTTCTTTATCTAACCTCCCACCGAATAGCTCCATTTCTACAGGTTCGCGAGTAAGAAGATTGAAAAGCTGAAATCTCTCCAGATATCTATCTTTCAACTCTGATAACTCTTCTTTATAGATAATGCTAGAAGATTCTTTATTCACGTAAAAGAGAGCGAACCTTGAGTCCTCCGACGAGGAGAGTACATGTTTGATGATACTTATCACAGGGGTAATACCTGACCCTGCAGCAAATGCGAGATGGTTTTTTGCAGAACTTTCTACTGTAAAATTTCCGCCTGGCGGTAACGACTCCAATGTGTCACCGACCTTCAAGTTTCTATTTGCGAAAGTGCTGAATTTTCCTCCCGGGACTTCTTTCACTGCAACTCTTAGCACTCCTTCAGATGGAGCTGAACTTAAAGAGTAGCTTCTACGAATGTCCTCTCCGTCGATAGTTGATCTAAGCGTTAAATACTGCCCCGCACAGAAAGAGAAGTCTGAAATAGATTCTGGCTTTAATATTAACGAAACACAATCAGATGTTTCTCTGATTATCTCAACAACAGATAAGGTCTTGAATTTTGACATGGGGCAAAGTTAGGTTTCGAAAGAAGAAAAATTATTGATTTGGTCTTAAAACAAATAATAAAAAACACAGTAACACTATCTTTGAATTCTAAACCTCAGTAAAACGATGAAAGCCTCCTCGGAACAATTATTAAAAGACTTCGACACTTACGTGAGTGATGAGAAAAAGATTGAGCCTAAGGACTGGATGCCAGAGGCTTACAGAAAGACTCTTGTGAGGCAGATAAGCCAGCACGCGCATAGCGAGATTGTCGGGATGTTACCTGAGGGCGCTTGGATTACAAGAGCCCCAAGTTTAAAAAGAAAGGCTATTCTTTTAGCTAAGGTCCAAGACGAAGCCGGACACGGGCTATACCTGTACTCTGCGTGCGAAACCTTGGGTGTTGAGAGAGCTGATTTAGTAGATGATCTTCTAAGTGGAAAAGCTAAATACAGTAGCATCTTCAACTATCCCACTCCCACATGGGCTGACATAGGTGCTATAGGATGGCTAGTGGATGGAGCGGCAATTATGAATCAAGTTCCACTGTGCAGATGCTCTTACGGACCTTATGCACGAGCTATGGTGAGGGTTTGCAGAGAGGAGAGTTTCCATCAAAGACAGGGCTATTCAATCATGATGTCACTTATGGAGGGAACGGATGCCCAACGCCAAATGGCACAAGATGCATTAGATAGGTGGTGGTGGCCTTCTCTGATGATGTTCGGGCCCAGTGATAAGGACAGCAAGCACAGCGCACAAAGCATGGCTTGGAAAATTAAACGGTTTACTAACGATGAATTACGTCAACGCATGGTTGACATGACCGTACCACAGGCAGAACTGATAGGACTTAAAATGCCCGATCCAGATTTAAAATGGAATGAGGAAAAAGGAATGCATGATTTCGGCGAAATAGATTGGGAGGAGTTTTATGATGTAATAGCAGGAAATGGTCCATGCAATGCAGATAGACTTGCTACGAGAAATAAAGCACACGACGATGGTGCTTGGGTTAGAGAAGCTGCACTTGCATATGCAGATAAAAAAGCAAAGAAATGAGCAATAACAACTGGCCTCTTTGGGAAGTTTTTATACGCAGCAAGCAAGGCTTGAGCCACAGACACGTGGGCTCTCTCCATGCAGCTGATGCAGAAATGGCAATTGGAAACGCACGCGACGTATACACTCGCAGACAGGAAGGTGTGAGTCTTTGGGTCGTTCCAGCAAGCGAGATAACAGCAAGCTCTCCAGATGACACGGAGAAACTATTCGACCCTGCTAATGATAAGGTATATCGCCACCCTACTTTTTTCGTTCTACCTAAGGAGGTGGATCATATGTAATTTTCAGCAGTGACAAACTCTCAACTTACAGATATTTTACTCCGCTTAGGAGATGATTCGCTAGTGCTATCTCAGCGCTTGGGTGAATGGTGTGGGCATGCGCCTATTTTAGAGGAAGATATCGCTCTAACTAACATTGCTCTCGATCTTCTAGGCCAAACCCAGTCCTACCTCACGCTAGCAGGCAGCCTATTAGAAAATCCCCAGACTGATGATGAATTAGCATTTCATAGAGATGCTAGTGAATTCCAAAACTTACTTCTTCTAGAGCAACCAAACGGAGACTTCGGAGACACAATTGCAAGACAATTCCTGTTCGATGTATATTCTCTATTAAAAGTACAGCACCTCGAAGCTCAATCCGTTAATACAGACATTGCGGCAGTAGCGGCAAAAGCAGTGAAAGAGATTAGATATCACGTAGACCATAGCTCTAAGTGGGTAATAAGACTTGGAGACGGAACACCAAGAAGCCACGACCGCATCCAAAAGTCAATAAACGCCTTATGGAAGTTTACAGACGAAATGTTTATCAGCGACGAGTCTGATAACGCAGGCACTAAAGCAGGATTGCTACCTGATTCCTCTAGCATGAAAACAGAGTGGCTGAGTCGAATCAAAAGCACTTTGAATGAAGCTGGACTGACTATTCCTGAAAATGTAAACATGAAAAGTGGAGGACGTAAAGGCCAGCACTCAGAGCATCTTTCTATTATGCTCGAAGAGATGCAGGTCCTTCCACGATTACATCCAGGAGCTAATTGGTAAACTATGAGCAAGAACCTCGAAATACTTGCAGCCTCTGTACTTAAACAAGTGTGCAAGGTGATGGATCCAGAATTACCATTTCTTACTATTGAAGAAATGGGCATGCTTAGAGACGTCGTTATTGAGGACGACCACTGTGTGGTTATAATCACTCCGACCTATTCAGGTTGCCCTGCAACAGACGTTATTTCGGAAGATTGCCTAGCTGCTGCAAGAGCTATAGATCCTAGAGCTGAAGTGAGGATAGCCATGAGTCCCGCGTGGACAACAGACTGGATTACATATGAAACTAGAGTTAAAATGGCCGCTCACGGCATTGCGCCCCCGGTGGGCCAAAGCCATGACAGAGCCTTCCTCACAGGAGACGACCGTCTCATCCCATGCCCCACATGCAAAAGCGCAGAAACGAAACTCGTGAGCGCATTTGGGTCTACGGCTTGCAAAGCATCATTTACCTGCTTAAATTGCCTCGAGCCCTTCGAACATTTCAAGTGTATCTAACATGAAAAATATCCATACAATTGTACAGAAGATGCTTGCAGAAGATAAAATGACTGCTTGGATGAAGATTGAGGTTATCGAAAGCTCAGAGGGATCATGTAAACTTCAGATGACGACACGCACAGAGATGGCTAATGGATTCAAAATTGTACACGGTGGGATCACATTCTCCCTTGCCGACAGCGCTATAGCTTTTGCCGCTAACTCGCACGGCCGCCACGCAGTGAGCCTTAACACATCAATAAGACATCTTTTACCGGTCATTGTGGGCGATGTGCTGACTGCTGAAGCTGTGGTTACTTCGCTTAACCATAAAATCGTGCATGTAGACGCTGTTGTTTTAAACCAAAACGACCAAGTCGTTGCCGACGTCCAAGCTACTGGCTATCGGAAGAGTCAGGAGTGGTAAGGCTAGCGTAAACACCGCCCATTGCCATCAATTGCTCGTGATTTCCATATTCTACTATCTCCCCTGCATCAACCACGAAAATTTCGTCGGCATTTCTAATAGTACTTAACCTATGTGCAATTATTAGCGACGTTCTACCCTTAGTAATAGAAGCTGTCGCAGCTTGAATTAACCTCTCTGATTCTGAATCAATTGATGAGGTAGCTTCGTCAAGAATGAGAATGTTCGGTGAGGCTACGTACGCTCTCATGAATGCAATCAATTGCCTTTGGCCGACACTCAGCATTGCCCCCCTCTCTCTCACTTGCAACTCCAGTCCGTCCTCGTGCATTTTTATGAAATCCTTTGCTCCAACAGCTTCTGCTGCTTCCCAAACGTCCTCGTCTGAAACCCCCTCGTCGTGTAGTGTGACGTTAGCTTTTAACGTGTCAGACATCAAAAATACATCCTGCTGAACGACACCTATATTTGATCTCAATTGAGACAATGGAATATCCCTAATGTCAACCCCATCAATTTTAATGGAACCCTTTTGGAATTCATAAAACCTCGACAGCAGATTTATAATAGTGCTCTTCCCCGCTCCCGTAGCACCTACAAATCCAATAGTAGCTCCGGGTTTGATTTTAAACGACACCCCTTTCAACACCCAGTTCTCATCATCACAGTATGAAAACCAAACATTGTCAAACTCTATCTCGCCTGTAAATTGTACAGATGAGTTATTCCCTTCATCAGCTATCCTTTCGTCTTTATCAAGAAGCTTAAAAACTCTATCCGCATTTACAATACCCATTTGTAACACATTAAATCTATCAGCTAGCTGACGAATAGGTCTGTACAACATAAAGACGTAAAGGATGAATTGCAGTACTAATCCTAAAGTAAGATCTCCATTCACAACCCCTGATATCCCTAACCATAATAAAAGAGCCACACTAACTGCACTTAGCATTTCTACCACGGGAAAGAAAATACTGAAAGCCTTGATAGAACTTACGTTAGCATCCTGATGAGATTCGTTTAATTCTGCGAACTTTAATGCCTCTACATGCTCCCTGCTATATGATTGAACTATATGCATTCCAGTAACATGCTCCTGCACGAACTCGTTCATCTTCGACACTTGATTTCTCACGTCGGTAAATGATTTCTTTATGTGCTTTTGAAAAATTCTGGTTGCAAAGAGAAGTACAGGTATCGGAGTGATAACGATGAGAGTTAGTGTAGGGTTTATGTATATCATTGCTCCCAACACAACTATTAAAGTAAGAACATCTCCAGCTGCATTGAGTAATCCGTTGGAAAAGACATTCGCAATTCCATCTACGTCGCTTACAATCCTGGTGACTAACTTTCCCACAGGAGTTCTATCGAAAAACCTAAGTCTAAACGCAATAACGTGCTTGAATAGTTTCGATCTAAGGTCTAAAGAAACGCTTTGGGCTACCCAGTTAGCTAGATATGTTACTTGGTACCTCAGCAATGCTTCAATGATAAGTATCACAACGATTGCTGAGAAAATTCTGATTAACCCTTCTACATCATTATTCGCAATTTCCACATCTATCGCGTGCTGCAACAGGGCTGGCCTAATCCACACTAGTGACGATAAAAACAAAATTAGTACTCCTGTAATAATAAAACGCGTACGATACGGCTTGACTTGAGCCAGGATAGTCGTCAGTGTTTTATGATTTAGGAACATTCGTGGAAGATACACTTAGTGAGGTTTGACTATGAAAAAAGTCAACCAATAGGTTGACAAGCCCTATAGTCAAATGAGCATGGTGTCGTGGGGCAGGAAAACATCAGCTGGATAATCAACACGAGCTAGGTACAAGCCACAGGCAGGAGCAGATTTACCAGCTCTAGACCTATCGCAAGAAGCTATTACCTCCATAAATGCGTCTTGAGACAATTTTCCCTTACCTACCTCTAGCAGAGTTCCCACGATAGCCCTTACCATGTTGCGCAAGAACCTATTCGCCTCAATATCAATTCGAACACCTACAGAACCTGATCGCCAGCTATGAGAAACTAAAGAGACATCGACTTTTCTGACATCGCATATAGTAGTCTTCACATCCGATCCTGTCTTACAAAACGCTGCGAAATCGCCATTGAATATCAGCATAGAAGCCGCTATCTGCATAGCCTCTATATCCAAATCACCATATACTCTAGCAGATTTACCATCAAGAAACGGGTCTTTGTCTGTATGAATCCAATATGTATACGAGCGTTCTAAGGCATCAAATCTAGCATGAGCTTTTTCTCCCACTTCTTGAATTGAAAATACAGCGATGTCATTATCTAAAACGCCATTGAGTTTGAAAGCAAGTTGCTCGAGTGAATCGAACCTTTTGTCTGAAGATTCAGGTAAAATAGCGTGAGCTACGTAATATGAAGCGTGAACCCCTGCATCAGTCCTACCGCATCCTAGAACTGTACATTTAGAACCACATAAACGCTCCAAAGCTTCTTCAATTACTTGTTGTACCGATGTAGCCACAGGCTGTCGTTGCCAGCCGTGATAGTTAGTGCCGTCGTATGCTAATTCTATAAATACGCGCATTGCACCTTCAGTTTAAATCAATCCCACGAAGCGATTTTATCGCTCTTGTAATCTCCCGCCTCTAGCTTTTCTTTGACGTTTGAGAATGTTTTAATCGTATAAGCAACATCCTCAAGAGTGTGAACCGCTGTAGGAATTAACCGCAACATGATTGTTTCCTTTGGAACCACAGGATACACTACAATAGAGCAGAAGATTCCGTGATTTTCACGAAGGTCTACCGTGAGATTTGTGGCCTCACCGAGTCCTCCTTTTAAGAACACAGGCGTGACACAAGAGTTCGTTACACCTAGGTCGAACCCAGCTGCTTTAAGTCCGTCTTGTAAAGATGTAGCAATATTCCACAACTTGTCTTTATGCTCGGTAGAGTCGCGAAGCATCTGCAGGCGCTTTCTTGCTCCCACAACGATAGGCATAGGAAGTGACTTTGCAAATGTTTGGGATCTCATGTTGTAACGAAGGAATTCTATTACGTCTTCGTCTCCAGCAACGAACGCTCCTATTGTAGCCATAGCTTTAGCAAAAGTTCCGAAGTACACGTCGATTTCGTCGTGCACGCCTTGGGCATCACCTGCTCCTCTACCATGGTCACCTACAGTACCGAAACCATGAGCATCGTCTACGAATAATCTGAAACCGAACTCCTCCTTAAATTCACAAATCTCTGCTAATTTCCCTTGATCACCAGCCATACCGAACACACCCTCGGTTACAACTAAAATTCCACCACCGCTTATATCTGTAAGTACTTTCGCTCTATCAATTTGCTTTTTAAAACTAACCATATCGTTATGCTTGAAGACATAACGCTTTCCCTGATGTAAACGCACTCCATCAACCATGCATGCATGCGAGTCACTATCGTACACGATAACATCATGTCTGTTAACTAGGGCCTCGATTGCCGATTGACAACCTTGATAGCCGAAGTTGAGAAGGATGGAGTCATCTTTCAGCATAAACTCTGATAATTCAGCTTCGAGGGCCTCGTGTTCTGAGGTTT
>Ga0114994_10004326_pt1 | contig 10323 bp, 7 predicted proteins | sample ArcticOcean_MG_C_9_FD_87043 | JGI IMG/M metagenome (GOLD analysis project Ga0114994, IMG submission 87043) | Marine microbial communities from western Arctic Ocean - ArcticOcean_MG_CB2_152 | ecosystem: Environmental > Aquatic > Marine > Oceanic | place: Arctic Ocean: Canada Basin | collected... | reverse complement strand
TAACCCAATACAGGTAGTTTTGATGATTGTTTTGATAGTTAAATTTTTTGAGAATGTAATGATATTTTTATCGACCTTTATAAATAAAATTGATGCTAAGGGCAGAGTGTCCGTACCTTCTAGTTTCAGAAGTGTTTTAGAGGAGAGTGGTTTCAATGGAATGATTTGTTACCCATCTCCAGTTTTAAATTCAGTTGAAGGCTGTGGATTTAATCGCATCAAAAAGTTAAGTGATACAATTGATGCACTTGGACCTTTTTCTACTGAGCGAAGTGCTTTTTCAACATCACTATTGGCAGATAGTCATCAGTTGTCATTTGATACTGAGGGTAGAGTCATACTTCCAAATAAATTGATTGAGTTTGCAAGCATTAAAGAAAGAGTTTCATTTGTTGGAATGGGTGAAACTTTTCAGATGTGGGATCCAGATAAATATAGTGAGTTCCAAAATAAAACATTTAAGCAGTCGCAAGAAAGTTTAGCGAACCTTAAATGGAATAACGACTAAACAACTTAACAGGGAGAAAAGTACCATGGTTTTAAATTTAAGTGTTCCAGAATTAAAAGAATTAAAGCCCAAGATAACAGTTATAGGTGTTGGTGGCGCAGGCGGTAATGCTATTAACAATATGATAGACTCTGGCTTAGCTGGTGTTGATTTTGTTGCGGCAAATACAGACGCACAAGCTTTATCTAAATCACGAAGTGATTGTAAGATTCAACTTGGTGTTCAAATAACCAAAGGACTTGGTGCTGGATCGCATCCAGATATTGGAAAATCTTCCGCTGATGAAACTAAGCATGAAATTATGGAACATCTTGATGGTACCAATATGCTCTTCATAACAGCTGGTATGGGTGGGGGCACTGGTACAGGTGCTGCGCCTGTAATTGCAAGAGTAGCTAAAGAACTTGGAATATTAACTGTAGCAGTCGTTACTAAACCTTTCCAGTTTGAGGGTGCGGGTAGAATGCGAATTGCTGAACAAGGCTTAAAAGAACTAGAAGGTCTAGTTGATACAACTATCGTTATTCCAAATCAAAACTTATTTAAAGTTGCGGATGAGAAAACTACATTTAACGATGCTTTTGCGATGGCTGATGAGGTTCTACATGCCGGTGTTAGAAGTATTACAGACTTAATGGTAGTACCGGGGCTCATTAACTTAGATTTTGCTGATGTTAGAACAATAATGAATAACATGGGCAGAGCAATGATGGGGACTGGTGAAGCTGATGGAGAAAACCGAGCGGTTGATTGTGCTCAAGCTGCAATTGCTAATCCATTATTAGATGATTATTCACTAGATGGCGCCAAAGGTCTTTTAATTAATATCACTGGAGGAACAGACTTAACTTTATTTGAAGTAGATAAAGTAACAAATGCAATAAGGGCAGAAGTGCATCCTGAAGCTGATGTTATTGTTGGGTCTATCTTTGACGAAAGAATGGAAGGTAAAATTAGAGTATCAGTTGTAGCAACTGGATTAGGGCCACAAATTAGCCCAGGAAGAAGAATTGTTGATTTAAATGTTACAAATACAATGAATAGCACTGTTGGTATTGACAGTAATGGAGCATCAATATCGAGCGTGAGTATGAAAGCTGAAGAAGATACATGTATAGCAGCTGAAGCAGAAGAAGCTAGATTAGCAGAAGACGCACGTATAGCAGAAGAAGTTAGATTAGCAGAAGAAGCTAGATTAGCAGAAGAAGCTAGATTAGCAGAAGACGCACGTATGGCAACTGAAGCAGAAGAAGTTAGATTAGCAGAAGAAGTTAGATTAGCAGAAGAAGTTAGATTAGCAGAAGACGCACGTATAGCAGAAGAAGCTAGATTAGCAGAAGAGGCTATAGAAATGCCATCAGTAATTGAAGATGAGTATGAAGAAGAAATAATTTCAGAAGAAGATAGTGTAATAACCGAGTCTTCCGAAGAAATAGAGACTGAAAGCCTTGTTGATGAACTTACACCTCAATTAGATATGTCTAATGAAGAAAATGAGGATAAAGATTATACAAGTATTATAGATCTTATTTCTGATTCCAAAGACACTAACGAAATAGAAAGTGATATTAGCAAAGATAATGCACCTGATTTATTTTCAACTACAAGCGAAACTTTAAATAATGATAAACATGAAAATATTGAAAGTCATTCTAAAGAAACTGATGATGATTATTTAGAAATTCCTGCTTTCCTAAGACGACAGAGTAAATGAATGGGAAATCTTTAAGTCATAATCCAGTTTTATTAAGTGAAGTTATTAATGCTATTAGCCCTGAATCTGGAAAATTATATTTTGATGCAACTTTTGGATGGGGAGGATATACAAAAAAGTTACTAGACTCATGTGATTGCAATGTAATTGCAATAGATCAAGACCCAAGCGTAAAAATTAAAGCTAATGAATTTAAAATGGAATATGGAGATAGATTCAATTTTATTAAAAGTAAGTTTAGTCAAATTCCAGAAGTATTGGGAGAATTGGGCATAAGTAAAGTAGATGGTTTTGTGTTTGATATTGGTGTTTCATCTATGCAATTAGATACTTCAGGTAGAGGATTTTCTTTTAATAAAGAAGGACCATTAGACATGAGGATGAGCTCTGATGGTGTAACTGCAGCTGAATTTATTAATTCAATTAAGGAAGAGGAATTAGCTGATATAATTTACAATTATGGCGATGAGAGAAAATCAAGAAGAATTGCAAAGTTTATAATAGAGCAACGTTCTTTAAGCCCAATTAAAACTACTCTTCAGTTAGCTGATATTGTTTCAAAAGCAAATCCGAAAAAATTTAATCACAAAAAACATCCAGCAACTAAAACATTTCAAGCAATCAGAATATATTTAAATGATGAATTTAACGAATTATTTGAGGGTTTAGTAGGAGCTGAAAAATCTTTAAACGTCAATGGGAAGGTATGTGTTGTTACATTTCATTCAACAGAAGATAAAATTGTTAAAAACTATTTTAATAAATCATCTGGAATAGATAGTTCAAGTTATAAAAATTTACCAACAATTAAGAATGAAAGCTTAGCTTCGTTGATCCCTTGTAAGAAAGCCATTAAACCCTCTGACAATGAAATTAATTTAAATATAAGAGCAAGATCTGCAAAGTTAAGATATGCAAAAAAAACATTAACAGAACCAAATAATTTTACTTTAGAAGATATTGGATTCAAGGAGTTTCATTAAAAATGACTAAAAATTTATTTAAAGTATTTTTAATAATATTTTTCGTTTTAGGTGTAATTGGAATTTCAATCGTTAAAAATATTTCTGTTCAAAAGAGAAATTATATTTCCCAATTACAATTAGAGTTATACAAGCAGCAAGAGACCTTTGATATGTATAAGATTGAATGGGATCATATAATATCTCCCATTAACCTTGGATCGAAAATTAATGAGTATTTTCTAGAAAGTTACAATCAAACATTTGTAGTTATTAACAAAGATATATTAACTCCTAAATATAAAAATGATTTAGATGAAATGTATAATGTAAATACAAATATAATTCAAAAAAATGAAGGACGATAATTAGATAGCAATGAAACGGTATAGTGGAAAAAAAAGAATAGATATTAATCAAAAAAGTTTTGCATTTACTCATCGATACGATGAAGATAAATTTTATTCAGAAAAAAATGTAAGTAAAACAAATATATTTTTGACTAAAATTAATAATAGATTAATTTTAGCATCATTATTTTTTACAGCAATATTTCTAGCAGTTGCCATTAGAATTGTTGAAGTAAATCTATTTAATCCAACTGAAACACTGGACATAAACAGAAGCTATACTGAAGCGAGGGGCAATATATTAGATAGAAATAATGTTCCTTTAACTGCAAACCTTAGGCTGGGAAGCGTTAGAGGTATACCAGGCAAAATAGATAACAAAGATGTTTTTATTAAAAAAATTAAATATATCTTTCCAGAATTGAATGAGGATATCTTAACTCAAAGAGCAAATAACAACTCAAGTTTTTGGATTAAAAGAAATATCTCAAATCAATATTTACAGAAAGTCTATGATACAGTTGATACAGGAATTGAAATAATGCCATCGTATCTAAGAAAATATCCACATAATGAGTTAGTTAGTCATATAATTGGAGATGTTGATATAGATAATATTGGGATAGCAGGTATTGAAAAATCGTTAAATGGAAAATTAAATAAAGATAATGAACAATTTATTTCATCAATAGATATTCAAATTCAATATGTTGTTAGAGATGAATTGTTAAAAGGTATAAGAAAGTTTAAGGCACTTGGAGCATCAGGAATTTTAATGGATATAAATACTGGAGAAATTATTTCAATTGTTTCACTTCCTGACTTTAACCCCAATCAACCTGTAGAAGATATGAAAAGCCAAGGAAAATATTTTAATAAAAATACACTTGGTATTTATGAATTTGGCTCAGTAATGAAAACATTTACTACCGCAATTGGATTAGAGGAAAATATATTTAATCTCAGCACAAAATATCTAGTACCAAAGAGAATAAAAGTTGGTAAAAATCGAGTTACAGATGTTCATGCACCATGTAACCAAAAAGAATGTTCTGTAAAAAATATCTTTGTTCATTCTTCAAATGTGGGAACAATTCAAATGGTAAGAGATATAGGTACAAATCTTCAGCAAATCTATTTAGATAGGTTGGGACTCTTTAGTAAGGTTAATCTAAATTTACCAGAGCTAGGCACACCAATGCAACCAGATCCGTGGTTACCTGTTAGCACTGACTCAATTTCATATGGATATGGCTTATCTATTTCACCTCTGCACCTAACAATTGCAACGGCTGCAGTTTTAAATGGTGGATATTTAGTTCAACCCACTCTTGAAAAAGATAATAAAAATTATAAAAATAATTTAGACCAAATTTTCTCAAAAGAAACAAGTGATAAAATGAAATTTTTATTTAAACAGGTGGTATTAAAAGGATCTGGAAAAGAAGCTTTTAAGGAAAGTAAGAATAGATTAATAGTTGGTGGTAAAACAGGGACTGCTTGGACTACAAAAAATGGAATTTATAATAAAGATCATAAGTTAACTTCTTTTATAGCAGCATTCCCAATTCATGAGCCTCAATATGTATTGTTGACAGTAATTGATAGGCCAAGAGGCGTTGAAGAAGATTTTTATTGGACATATGCAGGGTATAACGCCGCTAAAGTTTCTAAGCAGATTATCGATCGTATCGGTCCTATTTTAGCCATAAATAATAAGTATGATCTAAATAACAATAACTTACTTATCAATACTTCATTACAATAATGACACTAAACCTTTTATCAAGGATACAGGCAAAAAAAATTTCTGTTGAAGGTATTACAAGTGATAGTCGACTAGTAAAAAAAAATTTCTTGTTTTTTGCAATCAAAGGTTCAAATATTGATGGTAATCAATATATTAAAGAAGTATTAAAAAAAAACCCCTCAGCAATTATCACTTCAATTAAAAATAAAATTAAGACAAGTATACCAATAATATTGGTTAGCAATGTAAGAAAAGAATATGCGTCTGCAGCATATAGTTTTTATTACAGTAATATTAATAAAAAAATTGCAATCACTGGAACCAATGGCAAGACATCCGTAGTATTCTTTATTGAATTTATATTAAAAGAACTAGGTAGTAAATGTGGAACAATTGGAACTCTGGGTAGTAAATTCAAAGATATACAATCAAATCTTACAACGCCAGATCCAATAGATATTTCACGATTATTACACAAATTTTCTAAAAATAATTATGATGCAGTCGCTATGGAAGCTTCTAGTCATGCCTTAGACCAATACAGATTGTATGGATTAAGTTATGATGTTTTAGCATTAACAAATGTCTCCCATGATCATTTAGATTACCATAAGAATATAAATAATTATATAGATGCAAAATTAAAACTATTTGCTCAAAATCAAAAATCAAATGGAATTAATATTATTGTGAATGACACTAAAAATTATCTTTCTATTAGCAGGAAGCTGAAATCAAAAAAAATTAAATTTAAAACATTTGGATACAAAAAATCTGATTTTCAAATTAAAGAAATATTTCGATTAAATGACAAAGTAAAAATGGAATTAAAATATGATTTAAAAAAATATGTATTTGAATTTAATAATTTGCCAACATTTCAAATAAAAAATTTTTTACTCGCTGCAAGTATAGTTTTTAAATTGGGCTATGAATTTAACTCAATTTCAGCTTTATCATTAAGAGCACCAAGTGTACCAGGAAGGATGGAATTGGCTGGTATAAAGGCAAATAAATCAAAAGTATTTATAGATTTTGCTCATACACCCGATGCTTTAAGCAATGTATTAAAAGAAGCTAAGATAATGAATAAAGGTAGGTTGCACCTTGTATTTGGTTGTGGTGGAGATAGAGATAAAGATAAAAGATCCTTAATGGGTAAAGTTGCTTTGAAATATGCAGATAATATTATTGTAACTGACGATAACCCTAGAAATGAAAATCCTCAATTTATTAGGCAGCAAATCATTGGATATTCTAAAAAGATACTAGAAATACCAAATAGAAAAAAAGCTATCAAATATGCGGCGGAAAATTTAGGTGAAAATGATATCCTTATAATTGCAGGCAAAGGCCATGAAAAATTTCAAATTATGAAAAATAAATCAATACCCTTTGATGATGTCAAAATTAGTAGAAGGTATATTTAGCTAATGACAATTATAAATATTAATAGTGAAGATATTAATGCAATATATAAACAAAATATCAAAAAATTACTTTTTACTGGATGTAGCCTAGATTCAAGAGACCTTAAAAAAGGAAATATATTTTTTGCTTATAAAGGAAAAAATAACAACGGCAATAATTTTATTTCTCATGCAAAAAAAAACGGTGCTATATTAGCAATTGTAGAAAAAAAAGATTTAAAAGTTAAAATTCCTCAAATTTTAGTTAATAATTCTCACTTAGCTCTAATCAGACTTGCTACATTTTCTAGATTAAAGTCAAATGCAAAAATTATTGCTATTACAGGTAGTGTTGGAAAAACTAGCACAAAAGATTCCCTTGCGCACGTTCTCAGTAAAGAAAAAAAAATATTCTCTGCTCGAAAATCATTTAATAATATATTTGGTGTCCCTCTAGAAATTCTTAATATGCCAAAAAATACTAAATTAGGTATTTTTGAGTTAGGTATGAATCATAAAAATGAATTAACAAGATTAGTTAAAATTTTAAAGCCTAATATTGGTGTAATATTGAATGTAAGTTATGTTCATGGTGGTAATTTTGATAATTTAAAAGATATTGCAATTGCAAAAGCAGAAATAATTAATGATGAATTTCCTATTGAAACAATAATCTTGAACAAAGATAGTAGTTATTTTAAGTTTATTAATGATAAAGCGAAAAAAAATAAAATAAAAAATATTTTAACATATTCTAAAAATGTGAAAGCTAGCTTGACACTTAAAAATAATAATCTGACCAATAATAAGCAGAGTATTGAGATAAAATTACATGAAGGAAAAACTATTAAGTATAAGATTAATTCAATTAATGACTTCTTGATTGGTAATTCCTTAGCAGTCATGGCTTGTATTCAGGCTGCGGGCTTCAATTCTAAATTAATAAAAAATCTTCGTACATTGGAACTTACACCTGGAAGAGGAAATATTATAAAATCAACAATATTTAATAAAAACATAGAGTTACATGATCATTCTTACAACTCTAGCCCAATTTCATTATTTGCTAGTCTCGATGCCTTTTTAAAGTCTAGTAAAAAAAAGAATCTAATTATAGTGGGTGATATGAATGAGCTTGGTAAGAAATCTGATTATTATCACTTAAAAGTATTAAATTTCTTAAAAAAGAATAAAGACGATAGCCACCTTATGATTGGAAAAATATTTTATAAGTACAAAAAAAAATTTACTTCAAAAAAAATATCTTTTTATAAAGACGTTAATCAATTAAATGAAGAATTAATCCAGCATTTAAAAAATAATAATAGAATTTTTATTAAAGGATCCAATTCATTGAATTTACAAAGATTAGTCAGCTATCTTAATATTAAATCAACAAAATAATTATGGTGCTATTTATAATTGAATATTTTAATCATACTAACTCAATATTTAACGTTTTAAATTATATAACTATTAGGTCTGGCTTAGCTTTAATGACCTCTTTATTTTTCATTCTTTTCTTTGGTCCCTATTTAATTAAATTAATATCTAAGTTCCAACTAGAAGGGCAGCCTATAAGACTTGATGGTCCACAAAGCCATTTGATTGCTAAAAAAGGAACACCAACAATGGGTGGGGTTATAATCTTACTCTCAATTTTAATATCTATTTTACTTTGGAGTAATTTTAAAAGCCAAATTTTATGGCCTTGTGTTTTTATTATGATTTCTTTTGGTTTTGTGGGTTTCTTTGATGATTATAAAAAGATTTCTAATAATTCTAGTGATGGGGTTAGCGGTAAAACTAAGATTCTATTTGAAATACTTTTTGCATTTATATTTGTTTTTTGGTCTACTTCTCTAAATCTAGATAACCAGGAATTATTATCTCTTCCATTTCTTAAGAATGTATACATAAACTTAGGTTATTTTTTCATTCCGTTTGTAGTTTTTGTTATTATTGGCTCTGCAAATGCCGTCAATTTAACTGATGGATTGGATGGATTAGTAATAGTGCCCATTATGATTGTTGCTTTAACATTTGCATTAATTTGCTACTTGGCGGGCAATATAATTTTTTCCAATTATCTTTATATTAATTATGTTCCTGGAGCAGGTGAGCTGACTATATTATGTGGTGCTTTAATCGGCTCTGCTCTTGGCTTTCTATGGTATAATGCACCACCTGCAATGGTTTTTATGGGTGATACAGGGTCTTTAGCATTGGGAGCTACCTTAGGTGCGATAGCAGTAATGATTAAGCATGAAATAGTTTTATCAATTGTAGGTGGCTTGTTTGTTATAGAGGCCCTTTCTGTAATTATTCAAGTCGGTTATTTTAAAAGTACTGGAAAAAGATTTTTTTTAATGGCCCCATTACACCATCATTTTGAAAAAAAAGGATGGCCTGAATCACAAATAGTAATACGTTTTTGGATTATAACAGTTATTTTAGCAATTGTTGGTCTTGCTACATTAAAGCTAAGATAAAAAGATGATTACCTCTTCTTTTTTTAAAAATAAGAAAATTTTAATTTTAGGATTGGGTGTTACTGGTTCAAATCTCTACAAAGCATTAATAAAAAGTAAGGCTATAGTTTATACTTGGGACGACAATCCTTTAGTTTCAAAAAAAATTAGTAATAATATCAATCCTAAAAATTTTAAATTTAATCAACTTGATTATTGTGTGCCTAGTCCAGGCATATTTACAAAAGGAAAAGATATTCATCCAATTATAAATTTATTAAAATTAAATTATATTGAAATAATAAGTGAATTAGATCTTTTTCAGCTTTATCTTAATTCTTCAAATGATTATTTAAGTGATGCTGTTAAGATTATTATTGTTACTGGAACTAATGGCAAATCAACAGTTGTGTCACTCATTGATCATGTCCTTAAAAAGTTAAATTATAATACAAGTTTAATTGGTAATATTGGAAAATCTATTTTTCAGTCAAAAGTAATAAAAAATGGCTTCTATATAATTGAAGCTTCATCCTATCAACTTGAGACTACATCAATATTTAAACCAAACTTTTCCTTATTAACCAATATTTCAAGAGATCACATCAAAAGACATAAAACACTTGAAGAATATGCTATGCAAAAATTTAAAATTTTTAAAAATCTAACTAATAATGATACTGCAATAATTACTTGTGATCATAATATTGTAAAAAATCTCATTAATAAATTTTTATCTAAAAAAAAGTTTAATTTAATTAAAATTTCTGGAAAAAATAAAAAGAATACTTATTATTACAATACTCATTCAATTTATAAAGAAACTACTTTTGTCTATAGATCTCAAAATCCATATTTGATTGGACGACATAATCTTGAGAATATATCGATAGTTCTGGCTTTATTAGATGCTACAAAAAACTTAACCTCTAAAAGCCTTAGGGCTATTAACAACTTTAAAGGACTTAAGCATAGACAAGAAATAGTTAGAAAAATCAAAAAAACTACCTTTATCAACGATTCTAAGGCAACAAATATTGAATCTAGTATACCAGCCTTAGAAACCTTTAAGAATATTTATTGGATTTGTGGTGGGGTTACAAAATCTAAAAATATGAATTTAGCTCTACCTTTTTTAAAAAATGTAAAAAAGATATAT
>Ga0114994_10004323_pt1 | contig 10326 bp, 5 predicted proteins | sample ArcticOcean_MG_C_9_FD_87043 | JGI IMG/M metagenome (GOLD analysis project Ga0114994, IMG submission 87043) | Marine microbial communities from western Arctic Ocean - ArcticOcean_MG_CB2_152 | ecosystem: Environmental > Aquatic > Marine > Oceanic | place: Arctic Ocean: Canada Basin | collected... | reverse complement strand
GCGCGCTCCTGGACGACGCCGGCGAGCTCGATGATAAGGTGGCCCACAATTTACTCCCGAAGATGACGCGCGACGTCGCCAAATGGGACGCTTTGAAGCCGGCCGCTAGGTTCGCGGAGTTCGTCACTTCTAGAACGAAATTTATTGATGGGGCCGTGGACAAGTTCCTGAACGCCGTGGAAACGTCCGGGGCGGGCCGGCCCCAAATTGTTTTACTGGGCGCGGGCTTCGACACGCGGGCCATGCGCTACGCGGAACGCATTCGGGACGTGGAGGGCGACATCTACGAGTTGGACCTGCCCCACGTTTGTAAAGGTAAAGGGGGCCTCTGGGACCGCTGGGTCGCGGACCACGGCGACGCGACTTTTAGGAAGCCGGCGTACATCCCCTACGACCTGAACGACGCGGGCGACCCGGACAAGGCCACGCCCCTGGACATCCTGGCGAGTGCCGGGTTCTCGAGAACACGACCGACGCTCTTCTGCAGCGAAGCCGTGCTGTTCTACGTCGACGACCTACCGAAAAGGCGGCTCTTCCAGGACCTCCTGCTGGCCACGACGACGTCGCCTAATAGTGCCGTGGTCGTTACGGACAACCTCAAACCCTTGTTACCGTCGCCCTTCACCCACGAGGCCCGGGCGTTCTTCGAGGCCTCGGACTTCGACTTGCTGAAGCATAGCGCCAGGTGGGGTGGGGCCGTGCACTACGCGTTCGCGGCGCGGCGCGGGTCCCAAATCTACGACGAGCTCGTGGTGGATCGGCAGGACACTACTGTGTCCTACTTACCTATTGTCAGTCACGGCGCGGGCGCTTTACAAAAGAAGCCGACCTTCGAGAACGCCTGGTACGCCGTGTGCTTCGAGAAGCAACTGGAACGGCAAGCGGGCGACGACGAAGACGAGCTGGGCTACACGCCGTACGCGACGCGCTTGTTCGGCGAGCCCATGGTGCTGTATAGGGACGCTTCTGGTCAAATTAATTGCGTCGCGGACGCGTGTCCGCATCGGAGTGCGCCGTTGTCCATGGGTAGGGTCGGCGAGGACGGGTCGTTGCGGTGCTTCTACCACGGTTGGGCGTTCGGCAAGGACGGTGTTAAGACCCACGAAGGGTCCGAAGAGGTCGACTCGTACAAGGAGGACGGGTCTTTGAAGAAGAATGCCTGCCGGACGAAGTACTTTGCCGCGGAGGTGGTGGACGGTTTGGTGTACGTCTGGCGCGGTCCGTTGTTGGAGGCGGACGCTTCTACGCTTCCTAGGAAAGTGCCCGACGCCACGCCGACGTACCCCGTGGATACGGTGTTGGATTACAAGGTGGGCTTCGAGTACATCGTGGAGAACAACTTGGATTCCGTCCATCTATTTCATTTACATGATGGTAGTATTCCGCCCATCGCGGCCCTGGGCATGCGGCGCTCGAACACGGAGAACCTGTTGATGAAGGCCTTCGCGGACGACGTCGGACCGGGCCACGTCGGGAAATTACGCGGCGCCCTGAAGCCCAACAAGTTGGTGCGTTTTGATGCGCCGAATATAGTGAGACACGGCGGCGTTTCTGGGTTCCACGAGGAGTTCCACATCGTGCCCATCGCGCCCAAACGAACAAGGGTTTTATTAAGGCAGCACCTGCCCAAGGGCCCCATATTAACCACGTTAACGGGCTTCCCGGGCGTCCCAAAATTCCTGGAAGTCCTCGTGAACAACTGGAACTACCACATCGGCCTGGAGGACTATAGCGTCATGCAGGGCCAGGCCCACATGATCGACGACCTGGGCGCGCCGCGCATCAACAAGGCCGGCAAGGGCGACGATTTGATATACAAGTTCTACAACTGGTACAACAAGGCGCTGGAGGCCGACGGCGGCCAGCCCTACTTCGCGCGGTGGACGGGCGACGGCGAGTATTCGAGGACTACGGTTGGGGATGGTGTGGCTCGAGATTGGTCGGACGTGGACGACGATGAGCTGCGAGGCACGGTGGGCATCAAGGAGAACTTTCACGCCGTGCACCCCGTGGCGAACTTCCCCCCAGCTAATCCCGATGGAGGGGACAACTACCTCAAGAAGTGGAACGCGCAGAAAAAAGTGTTCAAGGTCTTCAACATTCCGCTGGGCTTCAACCCGACGGACGACGAGTAGACTAAGTAACTTTCTATAGCTGGCCTTGGGTTGTCGCCGTTCAGAGGGCCGCGGCGGCGGCACGGGGGGACACGCAAGCACCCAGTCCGTTGTTATCCACCTAATCAGCCGTCCCCGTCGAGGTCATGCCCGAAAACGATCTCGTCGGCATCGCACGCAGGGGGCCTGAGTCGTAGGATGAAGTTAATGAGTCCCACCACACTTATTCTAGGCATTCGGGTTCGGGTTCGGGTTAATTACGTACGTCGCGTATGTAAACTCGGCCCAATTCGGGTTTCTGTCATCCTTTTTTGGCCGGCGTTGAGCGCTTAGCGCAGTCACGGCCGCCTCTTTTGCCGGCCTGACGCTGCCACGTGCTGCTGGGATGGCTGATACCCCCCGAGGCGAGACTTGGCCAAGGCCGAGCGATGCAGCCACCAAGAGACCGCTGTCACGATCTTTGCAGGAAAACACTGCGGAGGGCGCAACAATGGACCCCGGGCCGGAGAAACGCCATCCTCGCACCGCCACGACGCCCTTGTTGCAGCGCGCAGCCTTGCGGCTCGCGAATAGCGAGTTCGACACGCCTTCTCCGAACGTGACGGTCCGAGCGCGCCGCAAACGGCGCCGACGGAAAGCACTCGGGTCCTCTGAGAATGAATGCACATCCTCATCCACAGCGTCGCTGCCCGCGTCCCCGCCGACGTCCGTGCCACCGACGTCACCGAGGTCGTGTCCCTCGACGCCGGTCGTCAAGGCGCCGCTGACGCAAGCGCCGCTCTCGGAGCCGGCGCCGCGCCGCCGGTCGTCGCGGCGGTCACTGGACTCCCTGGCGGATGGCGCTCACCGAGTCTCGCGGGCGCTACCGCTGTGGGAGCGCGTCACGTTCATGCGCCAGACGTCGCGAGACAGCGGTGTCATTCATCCGAACGCCGGGCCGCGGCGCCTGTAAGATTTCTTCGCGGCGCTCGTGGCCGTCGCGATGGTGCTCACTCCAAACGCCAACGCTGTCGGGTCCGCCGTCTTCCTGGCTGACGCCGCGCTCAACCTTCACACGGGCTACGTCGACGGCGGCGGCACGCTGATCCTGCGGCGCGGCCGCATCATGCGCCACTACGCCACGGGCTGGCTCTTACCGGATATCTTGGGTGCATTGGGCCCGAGCGCCTTGGCCGCGATCCCGAAGCCCCGCCGCTGTGCCGTCGGGTCCTTCGACACGTGGTGGGCGAAATGCCGTCCGCCGCCGCCGGGGCCCCTTCGGGTCGCGCGGAAAATATTAAAAGCGTTCGATTTTAAACGGCGGCTCCGCGAGGCCGCGCCGCGCATCGGTGGCGTCGTGGATTCATACCTCGCGAGCTGGCTGCCCGACCTGCCTACGCTCATTGCGCGGATCCTACGGCTCATCCGGCTACTCGTTGCTTTGCGGTGCGTCCGGTGGCTGCGGCTCGCGCAATGCTGCTTTCGCGCGGTGCAGGTCGCGCGCGCCCGGATGCGCCGCGCGGGGGCGCGACGCGCATCGAGTCGCGTCGTGAGCGTCGAGCACGAGTCTATCGCGCACGTGTTTCGACGGGCGCGGCGGCGCTTCTCCGTCGTATAGTCCCGCCGGCCAGAAGGCCCGCGGCTAACTTTATTTGTGTATCGACGCGAAACTTACAACGCCCCTAGGCCAGCCACATCTTGACCGCCGTGTAGAGCAAGACGGCCCAGGTGAAGAACTTGTACAGCTGGGGCGAGGTCCGGTCCTTGATGGGCTTGGCGCACTGGATGCCGAGGAGGCACATGAGGCCGATCTGGAGGCCGTGGACGATCACCGGCAGGGAGATGCTTCCGGCTACTAAGCGCGCGCCAACTTTCGCCACGTTCTTGCCGGCCATCAATACCGCTCGCGTCGCGACGAACTGGTTCATGTCCAGGCCGCAGTTCAGTAAGTAGATGTTGAAGATCGGGCCGCTGTTGTTGGTCAGCACAGTTAATAAACCGCACAGGACACTAATCACGGCTGCGACTTCTAATCGACCATAAAACTCCTCACTCGCCTTCTTCTGATCTTTAATCGCGTCGTCCTCCTTCAACGCCTTTTTCGCCCGTTGCTTCTGCAAAAAGTACTCCGAGACGGATTGACACAGGACCACGGCGTACACGATGGACGTGAACTTCCTTAAATCAGACTCCGCGATCTTTGGCAGCAGCCACGTGCCCATACAAATACCCAGAACAATGAACGGCCACATTTTCATGCAAATGGCTCGGTTGGCATGTTTATAATAAGACATAACGGTGCCTAAATTAGCGCAGCAGTTCACGACGGGCACGACGGCCGTGAAGTTCTTCAGCTCGCCGATGGGGGCGGCTAGGGAGAACATGGCGACGCCGAGGGTCGACGCGCCCACGACGCCGCCGACGCCGCAGCCGATCAGGTAGCCGCTCAGGTACTGCTTAGCTACGCTTAAGGAGAGCACGAGGGGCATGCCCTCCACGGCGCCCGACCAGGGGAAGATGCCTTCGAGCATCGTACTGTTGCTACACGTGTACAGCGCTCGTCTGGAGCGCGAGGGTATGCCGCGGTGCGTTGCAGCTTCTATAGCAACGATTTGCGAGCGTCTCTGGGTCGTAAGGCGTGGCTTGCGATGGCGCGTGTCAAGCAGTGCGTGTGCAAGAGCAAAAGATGTGGCTTTGTCGGGTTTTTGCGAGGCCGGCAACCAACCCAGTCTTTCGGTCATTGATCGCCGGGTCCCCGTAGGAGAGGGGAAGGGGCAACCTCCTCGCCTGCGATTTATCTATATTCGATTAAAAACGGGTTTCTTTGCAAAACGCCCGTCCCAGCGTTGAGCAAAGTCAGACGGAGACCGGGCAGGAGCACACATAAGCGCGAAAAGCGCCTCCAGAACCACCGCCGTGCCCATTCCTCGAAGGAACTCCCTCAAAAAGCTCGAGGGGCAGCCTCAGGCAGCACCACCTCAAGCAAAAGCTATCGAGAGCGGCCGCGGACACCACACGCCAGCAGGAGAATACCATGGCCATCGAGCGCTGGTTCTATCACAAGTTCCACCACGGCTACACCCTGGCCGACGTGGAGCGCTTCACGCACCTCCTCGTAGGAATTCAATTCATAATCGTGATCGTCGCCGCGGCATTGGTGCCGCTGGTCTGGCTCTGCACGAAGCCCTGGCTGCGCGCCGCGTTGAGGGGCGACTACTCGGACCAAATAGATGCCAAGGGCCGGCCCGGCGCGAACTGGCGTCCTTTACCTCCGAAGCAAAAGGGCTCCAAGCGCCGGAAGCACGACTACCCCTCGTACAACCGCGAATAGGCCGTTCGCCGACGGCACGCGGCGACGGCGTGCCGGCGGGGTCGACGTAGCCATATGGCCAATTACAGCGATGCGCGTGGGGTCACTAGTGTAAAACAAACAATGTTACTCGTGCGCAAACCCGAGGCGCGACGGCGCCAGCCCCACGACGCGGCCCGCGGCGCTATTGATGCGGGCCCGGCGCGCGCGCACCGCGACGGCGCGCTCCTCGTGGGCGCGCTGGCGCTGCTTCAGGAGGCGCCGCCGTTGTAAAACGCCGTCCTCCGGCGCCGAGGCCGAGCGAACCGCATCCGCGAGCCAGAGCGGCGGCGCGGCCGCGGCGAGCTCGTCAACAGCGACTCCACTTTGGACCGCGCGCCGGGCGGCCACCGCACTGCGCCGGTCCGCGACCGCGCGGCGCCGCAGGTCGCGCGCCGCGTGCGCTTGCTCCCGGGCTGCGTCCGCGCGGGCGTCGCGGGAGCCGGGGGCGTCCTGGGCGAGCGCGGGCGCGGCGTCCGCGCGGGCGTCGCGGGAGCCGGGGGCGTCCTGGGCGAGCGCGGGCGCGGCGTCCGCGCGCGCGGCCCGGCGGTCCGCCGCGGCCGCGCTCCGGTCCGCCGCCGCGCGGCGCCGCGTCTCGCGCGCGTGGTCCCGCCGCTCGAGCGCCGCGTCGGCCCGCGCGTCGTACGTCGCGGCGGCCGCGAGGTCCGTGGCGCCGCGCGTCGCGGCGGCCGCGCGGCGCCGGCGCGCGCGCGCCGCGCGGTCGCCGCGGTCGAGCGCCGCGCGCTGGCTTTGCTGCGCGACGGTCAATGCCACGCGCGCGCCCGGGCTCGCCGGCGCGTTCGAGAGGGTGAAGACCGAGACCGCGTCGAGCATCGGTCCGACGGACATCGCCGCGAGGGACCCGGTGAACAGCGTCACGCCGACGGGGGCCGCCGCGAGCGCACCGAGGGGCGCCGTCGCACCGCCCGCGGACGCAGCCGGCCCGACGCGCGCGCCGACGACGAGCGCGTCGAGGCCCCCGGCGCGGGGCGGCGACCGTGGGACAACGGAGCGCGCCACGACGGAGCCGAAGGCCGCCGCGTTCCGCGGCGGAAGCACTTCCGCCCGGGGCCGGGCCTTGCGCCGGAGGCCCGGGAACGCAGAACTGCCGCACGCGGGGCAGAGGACGTCCTCCGGCCGCGAGTCGTCCACCGCAGCCGCGACGCAGGCCCGGTGGGCGGCGTGGCCGCACGCGTACGCCGCGTCGCAGGTTATTCCACAGGCACACGCGCCGCCCGCACAAGACTTCAGACCTCGGGCCAGGTACGCGCCTAACGACCGGGGCGCCCGGGGCAGGGCCTCCTGAGAGGCGTCGAGCTGCTGGAGCACGGTGTAGTCGTTGGGACCCAGGTCGCGGTATTGTAAGGCAGCTAAGGCCGAATTTGATAGCCCCGCATCTAGTAAACCGGCGGCGGGCCGCCAGGCGTTCGGGCGCCGCGATTTCACGCGCGGGGCCGCCGTCCACCTATCACCCACCTTACCTTTGGAGACGAAGCTGTGGTGGCCGTGCCGGCCGCGCCCGAAGCACGCACTACAAATATCTACCGAATCGCACGTGACGCACCTATACCTATCTCCTACAATTTGCATGACGCCGCAGCTCGCGCACCTTAGTCTGTGGGTGTCGGAGCCTCGTGTGCCTATCAAAGGCGTCGCCGCTTCGCGTCGCAGGCGTTGTCTACACGCTTGGATCAGGTCCTGCCCGCCCCACACGTCCCGACACAGCGGGCATTTCGCATCTCTAGGCGCCGTGTGTTCCGCGTACTCCGCCAGACACCGCACGTGGACCCAGTTCCCACAACTTCGGGGACAATACGTGAGAGGCGCGCCGTCCCCGAGCGAGTCCATGCAGATTGGGCAGTCCTCCTCGGGCGCCGGCGGCTGCGGCGCGTTCGGGGCGCGCGGTCCGGGCACCAGGGCTCCGCCCGGCACGTCGTCGACTGGAATCACGACGACCGTCTGCGACCGCCGTTCTGCCCGCATTTGGGTGATATGGTGCCGCTTCGCCGCCTGGCGCGCCTGCTGGTCCGCCAGGGCCCGGAAGCGGAGCACGGCCTCGAGCTCCGACTCCAGGAGCGACGTCTGGAACGCGAGGGGGTTGCCAGGGGGCACGCGCAACACCTTGAGCAGCACGAACAGCGCGTGGTGGCACAGCTCGCCGTCAATGAAACCACAGGAGCACGAGTGCGTGTGGCCGATCTTGACGCGGTGCTTTTGGCGTTCCGCTGGGGCCGGCGCGGCGCCGGCGCCGGCGTCGACGCGTTCCGCCGGGGCCAACGCGCCGGCGTCGCCGGCGTCGACGCGCGCCTCGGCGTCCGGCGTCGCTGCACCACAGTCCGCCACGACGAAGGACGTCGGGCCCGTGGTCGACACGAGGAGCATGCGCCGCCTCTCGACGCCGTCGGCGCCCAGGACCTCGTCTATCCTCTGTTTGGTGGCCTCGGAGGCGGTCTTCACGAAGGGCGTGGGCCGGGCGCCGACGCGGTTCGACGCGGGCTGGCGCGCGATCGGCATGGCGCTTCTTGTTCGTTGTTGCGTTAGGCCAGCGGCATCGTGTTGGGCTGCCCTCGAGCTCAAACCGTGGCCGCTGGGCTTGAAAAACCCGCACAAACTGTCGCCGTACGTGTCGCACGCGTACTTACGGAGTCTCGAGGTCTGCGGGAGAATGCTCAGAGCTATCTTAGATTTTGAAATTCCTTTTTGTCCATGCTGTTTTACTCCGAGAGGCCACTTCTTTTATGCCTGCAGACACACCAGCAAAGGCAGCACGTGTCGCACCAGTCCACGTGACAGCGCTTAAGATACTAACCTCGCGCGTACAGCAAACCGCGCAACCAACAGCGCTTCACGTAATGCGCACGGCGTCTTACAAGCTGGTCGTCTTTTAGTCGTCAAATCGCGCGAGCGCCGCGCCAGCGGTGCCGTTTGCGGTCAGTAACAGCGCGGCTCGGTGCGCCGCGGCGCTGCGCAACTTGTGGCGCGCACCGGACGGACGCGCGTCGCCCGCGCCCGCGCGCCGCGTCTCACGCGAAACCGCCGCAGGCTCAAAGCGACGCCTTACCATGTCCGAGGTCTTCGCCGCGTGGGACGACGCCCTCTACGCCAAGCGCCGGCCCGAGATCGTGAGCGAGGTCGACTGCAAGTTCTGCTGTGTAGTTGAGTGGGTCGAGCAACCTCTACCTGCGACTGAAAAAGGTATTAGAGATACCATTCGGAAGGCGGGGCCTACGTTACCCAAAGCCATCATCGACGCCGTGCCCAAGGTCGACCCCAAGGAGACGGGCAAACTGGACGTCCTGGCCTTCGCGGACGAGTCCGGCCTTACTTCGTCGGTCTTAGATAGCATGGCCAAGCACAAACATATTGGAGCTAAGAAGGTCGTCCAAGTTTATAACAACGACGACTTATTGGATGCGGAGAAGGTGGAGGACTTACTGGCGGACGAGTGGGACGTCGTCATTTTTGGGGCCTGCGATTTACCCGAAAGTAACGACCCCGACGACGTGGTGAAGTGGTCCGACCATCTCATCAAAGTGTTCCTGGTGCTCGTGAAGATCATCCAGAGGAAGCCCAAGTTCGCCAAGAAGCTTTTTGTGCTCACGACGGACACGCACTCGAACGAGACCAAAACCTGGACCGAGGCCGGCGTCGGTCTCGTGTCCGCGGCCCATTTATTCGGCATGTGCAACACGTGTAGATTGGAGCTCCCTTCCACTCCGATCCACTACGTCGACTGCGAGTACAAAGTGGACGAAGACTTAGTGGAACAGATTGCCTTCGAGGTGTGTCGGAAGGCGGGCTTCGGCGAGAACAGCGTTCGCTTGAACTGGCGCGGACGATTTGTCGCGCGCATGGTCCTGGCCGAGCCGCGCTACACGTCGTCGAAGGTGTTTGAGCCGCCGAGTGAGGGTGTTATTGGTATTGGCGGCGGTAATGGTGCTCTAGGTTTGGTCATGGGCAAGTACTTGCTGGAACGCTTAGGCGAAGAAGGGCGAAAGAATTCTTCATTGGAGATCAAGTTCCTGAGCAGGAGCTGCAAGGTGCAGGCGGCGCAGCAGCCGCTGTGGGCGGACGTGCAGAAGCTGGCCAGTGAAGGCGCCATCAAGGTGACCCAAGAAAAGTGCGACGTGTCGTCCCGGGAGGCCATCGAGGCCTTCGTCGAAGAAAACGCTTCTAGACTAGTCGGTTTCGTGCACTCGGCGGGCATTCTGAGAGACGCCCTTCTCATGAACCAGGACGCGGAGAAATTCGATGATGTGTTCCGACCGAAGGTCTGGGCGGCCTTATACCTGGACCACGCTTTGGAAAAGTTCAACTGCGAAAAGCTCGAGTTCCTGTGGCTCTTTTCTTCCGTCGCGACGTACGGCAACCCGGGCCAGTCGCCTTATTCCGCGGCGAACGCTCTACTAGATTCGCTATCGCGGTGCCGCAACGCCAAAGGATTACCGTGCACGGCCATGCAGTGGGCGGGCTGGGGCGAGGTGGGCATGGTCGCTGGGCTCGAAGGTCTAGCTCGGAAGCGCATGGAAGAGAGCCCGATGCCCTTCTTCACGAACCAACAGGGCCTGGCGGGCATGGACATCGGCCTGAGCACGGGCGTGTCGCCCTTCTGCGTCATGCGCTACAACGCCTCGGCCTTCTTCGACCAGTCCAACTCCGAGGCGAAGACCGCCGCGGCCCATTACATGCGCAAGTTCTGGGGCCTCAGTATCCCGCCCAAGGAGATGACGGAGCTGGACGTCTACGACGCGGTCAAGTCCAACTTCTACGAGCCCCACGAGCTGACCTTCGCCCACTTCATCTCCGGCGAGGACCTGGACACGGCGGCGGTCCCGTGATTTTGGTGTGCGGCGCCGTTGTCCCCCCCCCCCCCCTCTACCCGTG
>Ga0114994_10004322_pt1 | contig 10328 bp, 10 predicted proteins | sample ArcticOcean_MG_C_9_FD_87043 | JGI IMG/M metagenome (GOLD analysis project Ga0114994, IMG submission 87043) | Marine microbial communities from western Arctic Ocean - ArcticOcean_MG_CB2_152 | ecosystem: Environmental > Aquatic > Marine > Oceanic | place: Arctic Ocean: Canada Basin | collected... | reverse complement strand
CCTAACATTCGGAACAGCATTCCATGAAACTTTACAAACCTACATAGATACAATGTATAAAGAATCTATTGTAAAAGCAGACGCATTAAATGTCAATGAATTATTATTGAATACAATGAGGCACGAGTATAACAAAGTTGTGAAAGAACAAGGAAAGGATTTTTCAACACCACAACAGCTTGGAGAATTCTATAATGATGGTGTAGCAATAATGGATTGGTTCAAATCCAGACGCGGAAGATATTTTGCAAAAAAGAATACCGAATTAGTAGGAATAGAAATGCCAATATTGTGTGAAACGGACTCTAATCCAAACATTATGATGATGGGTTTTATTGATATTGTAATGAAAGAACATGATAGAATAAAGATTTATGATATTAAAACTTCAACTAGAGGTTGGAGAGCTGCCGAAAAGAGTAAAAATGGAGACCAACTTAGAATCTATAAACGATATTTTGCAAAACAATATGGTGTAGACGAAAAAGACATAGATGTTGAATATTTTATAGTTAAAAGAAAATTATGGGAAAATTGTGATTTTCCACAAAATAGAGTTCAACAAGTTCGTCCAGCTGCAGGAACACCATCACTAAATAAGGTTGACAGAGAATTAAATAGTTTTATCGAAACAGCATTTACTCCAGAAGGAAAACACAATAAAGAGGCTAGTTATCCTGCAATTGGAGGAAATAAATATGTAAATTGTAAGTGGTGTGAGTATAAAGATAGAGAAGATCTTTGTCCAAAAAGTGAAAGAATAGTGTGAAAAAAATATGGACAATATGGAAATTCGCAATAGGATCCTTCAGCGATGAAAGAACAAAGGATCATGATAATATAGTCGCAATATTGAGAACTATTATTGTTGTAGTAAATGTTCTTACTTGCATAGCGATAGTAGCAAACATAATACATAATTGGTAAGTGAAGATGAAAGTAGGAATAGTTGGTAGTAGAAAATATGAGAATAAAAGAAAGATTAAGGAAACAATCTTTAATCTTAAGCAGAAGTTTGGTGATGAGCTTACAATTGTTAGTGGTGGTTCTCCTGATGGTGCAGATAAATATGCTAAGAAATATGCTTTAGAACTAGACTGCAACTATATAGAAGTTAATCCTGCCCACACAGTTAAAAATTTATATTCTTATATGCGAGAAGATTGGTATCAAAAAGCTTTTTCAATAAGAAATTTTCATGTAAGAAATAAAATATTAGCAAGTTTAGTTGATAGGTTAATTGCATTTGTACCTAAAGGAGGAACCTCAGCTGGAACCGACAGTACATTGAACTATACTAGTAAATTTAATAAAAAAAGTATAATAATAACGTAACTTTCTAAATATATCCATATATTTATATATATAGAAAATAGGAGAAACGTTATGATAAAACAAACAAAACTAACATCAGTAAAGGTCGATGTTAATGCACAAAAGAACTTTAAGTATGAGTGTTTAGAAAATGGAATGAATTTTCAAACATTGGTTAATAGGTGCTTAGTATTATATGTTGAAGATAATAAATTTAAGAAAAAAATAGATACATATCCAATAGTACAAGCAAAATAAAATTAAAAAAGGGTTATATTATGGAATTACCGAAGTTACAGAAGATCGATCCAAATGCGGTCAAAAAGAAAAAGATTTTATTATTATCTGATGATATGAGGCTACACTCAGGAGTTGGAACCATGTCAAAGGAAATTATTATTGGAACATCTCATGTATTCGATTGGGTACAAGTTGGTGGAGCAATAAACCATCCAGATAAAGGAAAAAGGTTTGACCTTTCAGCAGACGTAAATACAGAAGCCGGAATTACAAATGCAAACGTAATTGTATTTCCTGTTGATGATTATGGAACGCCGGAATTAATAAGACATTTGATATCAACAGAAAAACCTGATGCAATTATACACTTTACTGACCCAAGATTCTGGGGATGGCTATATAATATGGAACATGAATTAAGACAATTTATGCCACTATTATATCTTAATATCTGGGATGACCTCCCATTCCCACATTGGAACGAAAATTTCTACGAATGCTGTGACCTTTTAATGGCAATTTCAAAACAAACATACAATATCAATAAACATGTCTGCCAAAGAAAACCAAGAATAGAAGGACATGATTTAACATATGTTCAACATGGAATTAATGAAAATATGTACACACCAATACTAGAAGATAGTCCAGCCTTTAGTGAATACTATAATTTCATATCAGAACGAGGATACAATGAATATGATACTATTTTCTTTTTCAATAGTAGAAATATTAGAAGAAAATCTATTAGTGATTTACTCCTGGCATATAGGTTATTTTGTGATACCTTAACAGAAGACGAAGCGTCAAAATGCTTAATGTTGATGCATACTGACCCTGTAGACCAAAATGGAACAGATTTGCCAGCCTTAATCCGCGCACTATGTCCAAAATATCCAACTCAGTTTTCAACTCAAAAATTACACAGTAGAGAATTAAATTATTTATATAATGTAGCTTCAGCAACATGTCAGCCAAGTTCTGCAGAAGGATTTGGATTAAGTGTAATGGAATCTATTATGGCAGGAACACCGATATTAGGAACAGTAGTTGGTGGTATACAAGATCAAATGGGATTCAAGGTTGATGGAAGAGACATAAAAGTTGAAGACTTCACAGCACAATTTCCATCAAATAGTATTGGTAGATATAAAGAACATGGAGAATGGGCATTTCCTGTATGGCCCCAATTAAATTTACAAGGCTCTCCAATGACACCATATATTTATGATAGTAGAGCAAATATTACTGATATCGCAAAACAATTAAAAAATATTCATTCATTAGGCCAACCAGAATTAGACAGGAGAGGACTAGTTGGTCGTGAATGGGCAATAAAAAATGGATTTACACGAAAAGGTATGTGTACCGCATTTTTGAACTCTGTACAAGGAATATTTAATTCATGGATACCTAGGGAAAGATTTACGTTACTAAATACAAATGAACCAAATATTAAATATCCTGATGGGATAATATTTGATGACATAAAAGAAGAGGTTATATAATGATAATGAAAGAAATTTTAGTTTTTCAAGGCCCACTTAGTTCAAGGTCAGGATATGGAGACCATGCAAGAGATTTGGTCAGAAGTTTAATTGCAATGGATAGATTTGACATTAAAATCATAGATTTAAGATGGGGAGACTGTCCAAGAAATGCACTAACACATGATGATGTAGATATTACGTCCAAATTTTTAACTGCGAATATGGAAACCCAACCTGACATATTTGTACAATTAAGTGTACCTAATGAATTTCAAAAGATTGGAAAATATAATATAGGCATAACAGCAGGAATTGAAACAACAAACTGTGCTGCAGCATGGTTAGAAGGATGTAATCGAATGGATTTAGTGATAGTTCCTTCCAACCATGCAAAACATGTATTTGAAAAAACATTTTACGATAGAATGAATAAACAGACAAAGCAAAAAGACGGAGAATTAAGGTGTACAACCCCTATTGAAGTCTTATTTGAGGGTGCAGATCTAAACGTATGGAAAAAAACAAGTGAAATATCAAAAACAGTTGATGACAAATTATCAACTATTCCCGAAGATTTTTGTTTCCTATATGTAGGACATTGGCTACAAGGAGACGAAGGACACACTAGAAAAGATACAGGAGGTATAATTAGAACTTTTTGTAATACGTTTAAAGGAGGTGCATATAAAAAACGCCCAGCGCTAATAGTAAAAACAAGTTCTGCAACATTTAGTGTAATTGATCGAGAGCAAATGCTTGTAAAAATTAGAGCAATTAGAAATACTATAGTGAATCCTCCTAATGTATATCTATTGCATGGAGATTTAGAACAAATTGAATTAAATTCTTTATACAATCATCCAAAAGTAAAGGCACATGTGAGTTTTACAAAGGGAGAAGGATTTGGCAGACCACTACTAGAATCCAGTCTTAGTGGAAAACCAGTAATATCAACAAATTGGTCAGGTCACATAGATTTTTTAAGTCCTCATTCAATACTTTTACCTGGTGAAGTAAAACAGGTACATCCTTCAGCTGTAATTGATGGAATTATTATGCCAGAATCAGGATGGTTCTACATTAACTATAATTACGCATCAAAAATATTAAAGGATGTATTTAAGCACTACAAGAAATATTTACCAGCAGCAATGAAACAATTAGGTCATAGCAAGAAGAATTTTAGTTTAGATAAGATGAATAGTGACTTTAAGTCGCTAATTACATCACATATACAAAAACAACCTGAAGCTGTCCAACTTAAGCTTCCAAAATTAGAAAAGGTTTAATTATGATAAAAAAAGAAAAAACAGAAATATCACCAATCACTGGAACAGATGCAGTGATCGTAGAACATGTAAACGAAGTAGAATCTAAGGTATGCATGGATTCAGGTTTCATGACAACTGGAGACTTTAAATTTGAAAATGTCGATAAATTAAATAAATACGAGGAAAGCATGCCTCAGTTAATGATCGATACTAAATATAAAGATATCGATTTAGGACAATATTGGTACTTAACAACAATTCAATTTAAGACGGGAATGATATATCCACAACCAAACGGCCAGTCTAGTTATGAATGGGCATTTACACCGGTAGTTCAACTTGATGAAGAAGAAAAATTACAATATCCTGTTCCAGGAAAACACAACGAATATTACGAATCAAGACTAGCCACTGAACATACAGAATTATATAAAAAATATAACTTTAAAGCTGCATGCTTAAGAGCAGGAGCAGTAATAAATATGTAATGGGTAAAATAAACCAACATAGAACTCGAATTAGAAAAAGTTATAAATATTCTAAGGGCGCAATAGAAAAAGGCATGATTTGTGAAATGTCATATCAACGGCGAGTAGTAAAGGGAGAATCAAAGTTAGAATTAAAGAAGTATATTATTGTTATTTTGAATCCAAATTTTAAAGGATATTTACATGCAATGTCGCTAGAAGAAGTTTCTTCATCACAATTAAATAGTTTAGCTACTACATGGGGATTACAAAGTATTGGAAAAGGTCACGCAATTGCAGTCGATGGTGTTTTAACTGGATTAAGGATCCCAAAACTTACAATGAACGAAGGATCAGGAAGATTCTACTCATCACAATTTAGTAAACTAAAGGGAACAATGGTAGATTCATACCGAACTTTCAATATTAAACAAGTTGGAGGACAACTAACAGTTATAGATTATGAATGGGATAAACAAATATTTGACCAGCAATTTGCAACATTAATTGCCCAACAAGAATTAAAAGCTGAACTGAAGGAAAAAGAGCTTGAAGTTGCAAAACAAAACGCAACTACCGCTGAAGCAAAAAGAAAAATGGATGCAAAATTCGACAAAAAATTAGACAATAAAGAAGAAGCAAAGGCAAAGAAAGCAACAGAAGCAACAAAGGAAAAACCAACAAATTTATAGTTATATAGGAGGAGAAAAAGGTTATGAAAATTAGTTACGCAATTACAGTATGTAGTGAGCATAAAGAAATAGACAAGTTATTAACATTCTTATTCGATCATAAAAGAAAAGAAGACCAAGTTGTAGTCCAAATGGATACAAGTGCAACTAAAGAGGTTTGGAATGCATGTGAGAAGTTTGAAAATAAACCATTTGGTGAATATAAACTTACTGAATGTGCATTAAATAAAAACTTCGCAGCATATAAAAATAATCTAAATAAAAATTGTGATGGCGATTGGATATTCCAGATAGATGCAGATGAATTACCTAATGAATACCTTTTTAAGGCGTTGCCATTTATATTAGAAGCAAATCCAGATGTAGAAGCATACTGGGTACCAAGAGTAAATACAGTAGCAGGAATTACAGATGAACATATTGCCAAATGGGGTTGGAGAGTAAGTGAAGATGGATGGGTTAACTTTCCAGATTGGCAAATGAGATTATATAGAAATATTGAAAACATCTACTGGATAAAACCAGTACACGAACAATTAAAAGGTTATACTAAATTTGCAAATCTTCCTGCAGAAGAAAAGTTTTGCTTATATCATCCAAAGGATATTGGAAGACAAGAAAAACAAAACGCATTCTACGATACAATATAACTACATTAAGCTATGAAAACATTAAATAAATTTAATATTATTTGTTGTTCATATAATAATGAAAAATGGGCCGAAACTCATTTGGAAAGTATATTAGAACAAACATATATCAATTACGAAGTCATATACATCAATGATGCCTCAACAGATAAAACTATGGAAATAGTTGATAGGTTAGTAGGAAATGACGAACGATTTCATATTATCAATAACAAAGTCAACTTAGATTCAACTGCAAATTATTTCAAATATGCATATGAATTTATGGAAAATAAAGACGATAATGAAATTCTAGTTGAACTATGCGGTGATGATTGGTTTGCAACACCTGATGTATTGGCCAAACTAAACGACACATATAATTCTACAGATTGCTGGCTAACATATGGTGGCATGCGAGTATGGCAGGGTGGTAATTCTATAACATTACCCGATCCTCAAAACGGCAACTATAGTGACTTTGTACATAAGCACGCATTATACAGGAAGGAAAGTTGGAAAGCCGGCCATCTACATTCGTTCAGATGGTTTGTCCATAAAGCATTTCCCCCAAGTGATGCAGTATCATATATAGATAATACATTTTATAAACGCGCTTGCGATTTGCAATTAATATTTTCTCTCATGGAAATGATTCCATCTAATAAAATACAAAACCTTGATTTTCCTACACTAATGTTTAATAATGCACCAAGAACTGAAGAGCTAAGTGGAGGTACTAATTTTAGAGATGGCACGGGAAATGTAATATATGAAGCGGAAATTAGAAGTAGAAAGAAATTTAAACGAGTTAATTCTAAAGAAGAATTGAAAGGTGAAAAGTTGCCGCTCATAAATTCATTTTCAACTGCAAAAGAAATACATAGTATGCCAACAAAATTTTCATACTGTTATAATTTAGAAGATGGAGATTTTGACATGGTAATTCTTGACGATGAAGCAGTATATGACTATCTTGCCGGCAAAACAACAATCCGAAAAGACGTCCCAATAGTTGTAAGATTATGTGAGCAAAGATCATATTTTCAAAATAAATTATACAATACAATAATTGACAACTATGAAAAATTCCACACAATCTTGACATATGATAAACAATTATTGAATTTATTGCCAAATACCAAGTTTGCACCACTCACGGATATAACACAATTCAATATCATACCTAATTCAGAAAATATTCCACCATACAAATCCGCAGATTTTGATACATACGAGTTACCTATTGAAGGATTGAAAATATACAATAAGATTATATTCAACAAGGCTTCATGCATATCCTCATCAAAGTCATTTTTACCAGGACATATTACACGACTAGACTTTATACAACAAATACAGTCAAAGGTAGATTTATATGGGAGAGGCATTAGAGAAATACCAAGTAAGATAGATGCCTTAAAGAATCATGCATTTTCAGTTGCAATTGAAAACAATACCGATCCAAATGATTACTATTTTACAGAGAAATTAACTGATTGTTTTATCACAGGCACGGTACCTATTTACCATGGTTGTCCTAATATAGGAGAATTCTTTTCTATGGATGGAATATTAACTTTTTCAAATCAATCTGAATTAGACGATATACTGACAAATCTATCAGAGGAAAAATACAATTCAATGCTTCCAGCTATAAAATATAATTATGATAAATGCTTAGAAACATGTGTACTTCATAATGACCATTTATATGATAAATATTTTGCATCAATAATAAAGGGAGAATAATACATGGTAGATTTATTGATATTTTCAAAAGACCGAGCTTTCCAATTACATACGGCCTTGGAGACAATTAAAAAACATATTAGCGGAATAAATAATATTTTTGTCCAATTTTCCTATTCAAATAATACCTACTTACAGGGATATCAAAAATTGCATTCAATATTTGATGATGTAGTATTCGTAGATGAAACAAAATATGGTTTCCACAATACACTAGCTGCAATTTTAGAGTCTGAAATCAAAACAGAAACCGTTGCACTTGAAGTGGACGACGTCATATATTATAGAGACCTAGATATATCCAAATGCTCAGCTAGGATGTTGGAAAATACTAATATCGGAAGATATACATATGGATCGGGAGATTATAGGATATTTGGAAAAGAAAATTTTATTGAAATTAGTGAAGAATATGCATTGGTTGATAGGTTAAAGGACCATGGTAAAGAGATACTCAATATTTGCCTAAACTATGCATTCAATGTTAGCTCAGCTATTCATAAAAAAGAAGATATTTTAGAGTTATTAAGGCATGCACAAATAACAAATCCAATTACGTTGGAACAGAGAGGATCCGAATCTCCTATATTTAACAAATATCCTCAAACAATGATACACGCTACAGACGTATTCAAGCAGATACATTTTAATAATTTTATGCGGAGATACGAACAAACTTCAGATGTTGAGGAATTAAACAATTATTTTATGAATGGAGAAGTTATAGACATATGCGCAATTGATATGGATTCTATGGAAATTGACATGCGATGGTTTAATGGAGAAGATATTGGCAGGTTTCCTATATTTCCCTGGGAAATTGCCCCACAATATCACCAAGAAATATTGGATAATAGGAGAAAAATATGAAAATCATGTTTAGAAAAGTTTTAACAAGTCAATAAAATTGATTATATTAACTAATATGAATAAAACACTAATTACAGGCGGAACAGGAATGGTTGGCCAACACCTGCAGGATATTTTGCCAAACGCGATATTCATTGGAAGCAGTATAGATTTGCGAGATTGGATAACTGTTGATTCACTATTTAACAAAATAAAACCTACCCGTGTAATACATTTAGCAGCAAAGGTTGGTGGAATTCAAGAAAATATTGAAAAACAAGCAGAATTTTTTGATGATAATATCTTAATGAATACTCACGTATTACGAGCCAGTAAGATACATAATGTCAAGCGATTTACAGGGATATTAAGTACTTGTGTATATCCAGATGTAGTTGAAAACTATCCAATGAAAGAAGAAGATATGTTTTTAGGTCCTCCTGCAAAAACCAACTTCAGCTATGGATATGCTAAACGATGCCTAGCAGTGCAAATAGACTCATATAATAAACAATATGGTACAAAGTACAATTATTTAATTCCTTGTAATTTATATAGTGAGTTAGATAATTTTGAGCATGGAACTAAAATGCATTTCATAACTGCACTACTTAAAAAGATTAAAGAGTCTGATGGCACATTGAATTTACTAGGAACAGGAAAACCTTTAAGACAATTCATGTACTCAGGAGATTTAGCCAGCGTAATAAAGGAAGTAATTGACAGAGACATCACAGAAAACTTTAATGTTGCACCTGATTATAACTATTCAATAAATGAAATGGCCGTATTAGCATTAGAATGTTTCAATAAGGAATGTAAAATTATTTATTCTAAACCAGAATTAGATGGCCAATATAGAAAAGATGCAAGCTCCTCTAGAATGTTAAATTTAATACCCGAATTTCAATTTACAACATTTGAGGAAGGAATCAAGAATGTATGGGAAAAGATACAATGAAAAAAACTGCTTTAATAACAGGAATAAATGGCCAAGACGGATCGTACTTAACAGAGTTATTACTTGAAAAAGGATATGACGTATGGGGTATCTTAAAGAGAAATTCTGTGGCAGAAAATCAAACTGCAAGAATACCAGATAAAGTATTCAAAAAAATAAACTTAGAATATGCAGATATGACAGACATGTCTTCATTATTGAGAGTTCTAAAGCTTTGCGATCCAGATGAAATATATAATTTAGCAGCACAGTCACATGTTAAAATATCATTTGACCAACCAATATATACTACAGAAAGTATAGCGATTGGAACACTAAACCTATTAGAATCTATGAGAATTATTTGTCCAGATGCAAAATTTTATCAAGCAAGTAGTTCAGAAATGTTTGGTAACAATATTAGTGAAGACGGGTATCAAAGAGAAACCACTCCTATGAGTCCAGTTTCTCCTTACGGCTGCGCAAAGGTGTATGGATATAATATTTGTAGAAATTATCGTAATGCATATAATATGTTTATATCAAATGGTATTTTATTTAACCATGAATCTCCAAGAAGAGGTACAAATTTCGTAACAAATAAAGTAGTAAAAGAAGCAGTAAAAATAAAATTAGGCTTATCCAATAACTTAAACCTTGGAAATATGGATGCAAGTAGAGATT
>Ga0114994_10004321_pt1 | contig 10329 bp, 7 predicted proteins | sample ArcticOcean_MG_C_9_FD_87043 | JGI IMG/M metagenome (GOLD analysis project Ga0114994, IMG submission 87043) | Marine microbial communities from western Arctic Ocean - ArcticOcean_MG_CB2_152 | ecosystem: Environmental > Aquatic > Marine > Oceanic | place: Arctic Ocean: Canada Basin | collected... | reverse complement strand
GCTCCGGTCCATGTTCTTGAGGAAGCCGTCGACCGTGTCCGCTACTCTGTTATCCGCCGTCGGCACGCAGACCGCGTAGGCGCCCACTCGTTTGCCGGCCGCCGCCGTGACGCTCTTCATGCCAGAATTAAAACAGCTGTCGCCCATGCCGTGGGCCGTGACGATGGGGAGGGCGCCCGTGGCTCGGGCGCTCTTCGAGGGCGCCACGTCTACGTCGCGCATAACGGCCGCGAGGGGCGACGCGGCGAGCTGCGCCGCGAGCGCTTCGGGGTCGTCGCGCGCCGCGGCGAGCAGCTTGACCAAGTTCGGGGCGTCCTTGAGTCGCGCCACGTCCGCGGGTTGCGCAACTACCTTAAGCGTGTCCCGCACGTGCTTGAGGGCCGAATGCAGCGTCGCGTCGACGTCGTCCACTATGGCACGGGTGGAGATGGCCGCGCCGCGGGCGCATGCGAGGAGGAGGCAGAGGCGAAACATGGTCGGTTGCTCTACTAAGGCTATCTCCTAAGGCTGTGGTCCGACTGGTACTGCCCTGGTCGTGCGAGCAGCTCCTAAGGCTGCGGTTTGATGGTGCAGGGCGCGGGCAGGCTGGGCGTAAACAAAATATATTCGAACAGTGTATAAAACCCGTGCTATAAAACCCGTGCCATGCAAAGCTGATCTGCGGATCGAGCAGTGAGCATACGACCATTGCTAAATACAGCAACAATGCGGCAGCGGCAGCGGTGAGACATGGCAGCACGCCTGGCCGCGCGCTGCGCCTGGCCCGCGGCCGGTGCTGCCTGGGCAGGTATGTTGGCACTGGGCCCAGCGGCCGACGTCGCCTGTCGCGACAGCCCCGCCGAAGCGGCCGGGGCCCGCGGTAGCGCCGACGTGACGACGGCCGCGCAGCGTGTGGCGCTGCGGCGCGACCGCTTCGTCGTCATCGACGGCGCACTGAGCCCTGCCGAACTGAAGGCGGCGAACGCCATGTGTGAACAACGCCATGCTGATTTCTGCAAGACGCCGCAGGACGATCCGACCGCACGCACCGACCGCGTCACGTGGATCGATGACGACGCGTCGCCGGCACTGCGCCTCGCGGTCGATCGACTGCGAGGTGTGGCAAACGAGCTCGACACGGACGCGGGCGGCACGGGCGCGTGGCAGGGCTTCGACGGCGACAACGCGACGCGAGGCCACCGCCGATCGCGCGCGCTCGGCGTGCCCCTGTCCGGCCAGCTCGCGCGGTACGGCGCGTCGGGCCAGCGCTACGCGCCGCACCGCGACGGGTCTATTCTGGCCTGGGACCCGTCCTTCGGCGCGCGCGAGGTGACGGCGGTGCTCTACCTGTGTGGACCGGCCTGGGACGGGCCCGCGCGCAGTGGCGATGACGGCGCGCTCGTGCTGTCTGGCTCCGTGTCAATGGCGTCGCGTTGATGGCATCGTGTCGATGGCGTCGCGTTGATGGCATCGTGTCAATGGCGTCACGTCGCGTCGATGGCGTCACGTCTCGATGGCGTCAAGCTACACGCCATCACACGACGGTTCCGTTCCCACAGCTACTGCGGGGCCGACGCCGCGGACGACGCGGGCGGCACGGCGACCGCTGTGCATCGCGTGCAACCCATGGGCGGCCGGCTCGTTCTTTTCGACTCGCGCACGGTGCTGCACGAGGTCCGGCCGCACGGACGGCGCGACGACCGGTTCGCGCTGACGATCTGGTTGGGGGGCGAGCACTACCCCGAGTTCCGGTGCCTGCGACCCTTTGTTTCATAAAATGGCACCGCTTAGTCTGAGGGGGAGCGGTGGGGGAGGAAAAATGCTACGCCTTCTCAAGGATGCTGGCCACCGAGCCCTCGTTCGCGCAGATGCGCTTCTCGAGGGCGCCCAGCGCGGACGTGATGGCGTCGAGCTGGCCCACGACGTGGTCCATCGTCTTCGCTAATGCGTCGGGAACCACGCCCTTCGCCGGCGGCGCGGGCGGCTTCGCCGGCGCCACCGCGGCCAGCGCGTGCCGCGCCGGCGCCGGCGCCGGCTTCGCCCGGGGCGCCGGCCCGCAGCCGTCCAATTGGCTCCGCCAGACCATGACCGTGCGGTCCGCGCCGCCCGAGGCCATGAGCTCGCCCCGCTTGCACAGGCCCGAGAAGGCGCACGCGGAGGCGCCGCCCGCGTGGCCCTCGAGCGTGTATAGTAATTGCCCCTGGCGCAGGTCGTACAATTTCACGGTGCCGTCCGCGCCGGTCGAGGCGAGGTAGCGGCCCGCCTGCTTCGGGTCCACACTGACCGAGGTGCACGGGCCGTCGTGGGCCGTGTAGTGCTGTAATAAACCCTTCGTGCGCGTGTCCCAGACGTTGATCGCGGCGTCGTCGCCGCAGCTCACGACGCAGGTCCCGTCGGCCGAGAAGCAGACGCCCCGCACGGCCTTCTCATGCTCGAAGAACGTGGCCGTGGCCTTGGCCGCTTCCACGTCCCAGACCTTGACCAGCTTGTCGTCGCCGCCACTCGCCGCCACCGTGCCGTCGGGGGACCAGCAGGCGCTGCGCACCCAGTTCGCGTGGCTCGCCACGGCGCCGCCGCCCCCGTGCCGCGCGCGCCGCGCGGGCCGCGCGCCCGACGGCGGCATGAGCTCGGACGCCCCGAGCGTGCACACGAACTGGCGCCGCGGCAGGCTCCAGACCTTGACGCACTTGTCGTCACTGGCCGTGAGTAACCGCGAGCCGTCCGGCGAGAAGGCGACGCTGCGCACGGCGCCCGAGTGGCCCCGCAATACTCGCGACTCGCCGCGCGCCTTCGTCTCCCACAGCCGCACCGTGCGGTCCGCGCCGCCCGTGGCCAGTTGCCGCCCGTCCCGCCGGAACGCCGCGCAGTACGCGGCCCCGCTATGCCCCTCGAACCGGTACGCGCGCGTCGGCCGCTCCCGCCGCGTCGCCTCGTCGATAGATCCAAAGGACCAGAGCATGACGGCGCCGTCGCCGCCGGTGGACGCGAGCTGGCCCTTCGTCGGGGAGAACGCGACGCCGTGCACCGCGCCGCGGTGGCCCCGCAGCGTGCGCACGAGCTGGGGCTCCTCCTGCGACGCCTTCCGCGAGAACTTGAGGAGGTCCTCGACGCCCTCGGCGGCCCAGCTGTTTCTCTCCGCGAGGGCCGTCATGCTGCTAGTGTGCTGTTGTGCTGCCGTTCGTCGCCTCTGAGGGCTGCTGCCGGGTCAAACTGCCACCAACGGTGCCGCGCTAAGTGTGTTAAGCCGCGACTGTCTTCTGCTCGAGCTGTGCCCGCGCAGTATTTGACTGCGCAGCAATAACGAGCGGCCGGAATCCAAATTTCAAGCAGTTGATTTTCAAACACCTGTGAATATAGTGGTGCAGGCGTGCGGAGTCCTGCCCGCGTACTGTTTTAAGACGTTTATTTCTAATTGCGTTTTCTGGCGGTAGAAACCCGCACTGAAAACCCGTCATGGCATTTTTGCAATTGAGCCCATGCTCGATGAGCTCAGCGCTCGTCGAGCGTCGAGCGTCGCACGGTGCGCACTCGTGTGCGCGGTGACCGTCTCTACGGTGCCTTGTGATTTCATTACTAGCAGTCGATGTTGCTGCGAAGCCTCGGCAGACAAGCAAGGAGAGCTGCTGCAAACACTGCGACTTCTTGCCCAGCACGCGGCATAACCTGTGCTAGACGCGACGCAATGCGCAGCACTGCTGTCCGAGCCGGTATGCGCAGCCTCGAGACCTGCGCGAGCACCGGCGCCGCGCACCTGAAGCTGCACGAACCCGGTGATTTGGAAACGCTGCCTGCCATTCTCGCAAGCTTAGCAACACCACCTGAGATCGGCGCGCTGAACGCCAAGTGCGAAGCGGCGGCAGCGCAGACGCCGCCGCTCGACGCGATAGACGACCCGGTCGGGACGCGCGAGGCACGAGCGGCCATCTACGAGCACGAACCGCGGCGCGTCGACGACGCCATCCCCGGGCTGCTGGCGTTAGATCCGCCGGTTGGCATCTCCGTCTTCGAGCCGCCCGCCGGTGCAGTGGTGTCTGGACTCTACCTGCAGTTCCATGGTGGTGGATGGGTCGTCGGCAGCGCCTTTGGCCAGAGCGACGGCCGGCTCCAGCGCATGGCGGATGACCTCTCGGCCGTTGTGGTGAGCGTCGAGTACCGCCTGGCGCCCGAGAGCACGTACCCTGCGCCCGTCGACGACGCGGTCGCCGCGCTGACGTGGGCTGCGAATGTAGGTGCGGAGAAATACGGTGCTCCCGCACTCGTTGCTGGTGGCGAGTCATCGGGCGCGCACCTACTGTTAGCCGCGCTGCTGCGCTGCTCAGATAGCGTTCGCCGCCGGTATGCTGCGCTGAACCTCGTGTACGGTTATTTTGACCTCGTCGGCACGCCGTCGCGCCTGGACTTCGAACGGCGCCTCGTGTTCTGCAACAGCGAATTGGCCTGGTTTGCGCGACTGTTTTGCCCGGACGCGGCCTTGCACGCCGAGGCGTCGCCGCTGCGCGCGGATCTACCAGCTGATTTGCCGCCCGCCTTGTTCTCGATGGGGACTTGCGACGCGCTGCTCGACGACACGCTCGAGATGGCACGGCGGTGGCCTTCGGCGGCGGAGCTCGTCGTGTATCCCGGCGCGGCGCACGGCGTAGGGCATTTTGGTCCTCATGAGAGCACCGCGCAAGGCGAGGACTTGTTGCGGCGCGTCGAAATGTATGTCGGCGCGGCGTTCGCTAGATAGATCCTAACTTTGTTTGTGACCTTGTAATAAACAAATGACATGTACAAAAGAACAACTAGGTAGGCGTCCGCGTGAACAAGAAGCCCGCCGGCAGCGCGTTCGAAGCACCGAGTTCCACTTCCAGCGCGGCGAGGAACTCCTTCGCGTCGCTCATAGAGAAGCAGAGGGGCGGCTTGACGACGAGAACGTTGTCTCCGGGGCCATCGAGCGACGTCAGAATGCGATGCTCCGTGACGAGCCGCGCGCATATATAGGACGCCTCGGCCGTGGCCGGCGCCTTCGACACCCCAGTCACGAGATCAACGCCGAGAAAGAGTCCACCCCCGCGCACGTCGCCCACGACGCACCACGCGCTGCCCTTGCACTTGAGCCGCTCGAAGCCCGCCTTGAGCGCCGCGCCGACGCGTGTAGCATTACCGCGCAGGTCGTCCGCCTCGATCGCGTCCAGCACAGCGAGCCCTGCGGCGCAGCTCACGGGGTTGCCGCCGAAGGTGTTGAAGTACTCGGGTCCCGTTGCGAAAACGTCCGAGACCTTTCGCGTCACCACGACCGCGGCGAGCGGGAGGCCGTTGCCGACGGGCTTGCCGATCGTCACGATGTCCGGCACCACGCCGTGGGCCTCAAATGCGTACCAGAGGTCGTTCCCGAGCCGCCCTAATCCAGTCTGGACCTCGTCCGCTACCACGATCCCGCCCCGCCGCCGCACGGACTTAAAGGCGGCGGCCAGGAACCCTTCGGGCGGAACGATAACGCCGGCGACCGACGCTCCACTCTCGACAAAGAGAGCGTCGAGCGTGATCCCCCGCGCCTCGAGCCGCGCGCACGCCGCCTCGACGGCGTCGGCGCGGCCGCCGCCCCGGTATGCGTCCGGTGCATCGGCGACCTCAACCCATGCCGGTTTGCCGCGTTCCTTGGGGTGGCTGTGCTTATAGGGTGAAATGGCGATGCACGACACGGTATGGCCGTGGTACGCGTGCGTCAGCACCACGACGCCGCACTCGCCGTCGTGACGCTGCCGCGCCCACGTCCGGCACAGGCGTAGCGCCAGATCGTTGGCTTCACTCCCGGAATTGACGAGGAACACGTGACCGCTGCCCAGCGGCGCAGGCATGGTCGCGAGCAGCCGTTCGGCGAGCGCCGCCTGGTTCGGGTGTAGATAGCGCGTATTTGGACAAGGAGCACTCGCGGCCGCGGCGACGGCGCCCGTGACGCGCGGGTTGGCGTGGCCGACGTGAGCCACGTTGTTTCTAGTGTCGAGGAAGGTGCGGCCCCGCGCGTCCACGAGTCGCGAGCCGTGCCCGCCCACGATCAGCAAGGGATCGGCGTTTGCGTACGACACCGACTGCGCCGGACATGCGACGGTTTTGCGCAGCGCGTGCACGTGTTCCGTCGACGCCCACTCGGGAGCAGTGTCGAGGAAGACCCAGCGCCACGCCTCGCGTCGTGTCGTGCGTCGGCGCCACGCGTACGGGAGTGCGAGCCATCTGCGTCGCAGCTTGGCTGCGAGTTGCTAGAGCGCGACGGCAGTCACGGCACCACTCACCGCTGCCAGGGTGAGCTGCGCTGTGTGAGGTGCCATAGATTGCTTCTCGTGCGCTGATCGATTGCTGCGGATCACTGGCACAAGTATGCATATGATCCATGACGTCGAAATCATAGGTCGTGCGGGTTTTTTATGTACGGGTTTTACGTCGCGGCGGTCGAATTGCTAGGCTAGGCCGCATGCATGGGCAGCCGATATACATGCAAAATAATATGAACTGATCGCAGCAGGTAGACGCTTGCACTCCCTCGCAGAGATTGACATTTTGGGCAGCCAGTAATGCAGCCACTTATGAGGCTACTGATGATCATGGTCGGGGCCGCCGGATCAGCACGTCGAGATGCGAGGGCGGGCGGCACGCGCGCCCGCGCCCGTCGACCGGTTGCGAGGAAAGCACCGCCGGCACCGCGTGCAGCGGCCAAAACGCTGCGAGATTTCCCAATCGGCACGCGGGGCCGCTGGATACAGAAAGACGGTGCGTTCCTCTTCTTCCACCGCGCCGCGGAGCCCGTGTTACGGCTGAAGGCGCCGAAGCCACGGCCCGCGCCGCGCGCGCACGGCCCCCACAACAAATTCGATGCGCCGTGCCTCGCGAGAGCGGACCCGGCGACCGTGCTCGCGGGCGCGCGCGGCAGCTGGGGTGTCTTCGCCGCCCACGCTTCGAAGGAGAGCTCGGGCGCTTCTTATTGCGAGCAACACCCCTTCCGGCGCCGGTGCCGGAACGCGACGCTGCCGATTGCACGGCCCGCGCCCGGTCGCGGGTCCTTGGCGATCATGACCTTCGTGCCACCGGCCGCGCAGGAAGCGACGCGCGCGGCGCCCGCGCCGGCCGCCGTGACGGGAGCGCTCGGCCGCCTCTGGCGCATGAGTGACCGCCGCGAGCAGCGGGATCAGGTGCCCGCTGCTCGCGGCGGTCACTCGCCGTGGGTTTTAAGAAAGGGCGGGGACGGCAAGCTGGGCCGGGTCGAGGCTTATCTCCACCGGGAGGCGGCGCTCTTCCAAAGCATCGCGCGCGCGATCGATGCGGCGCCGGGCCCGGCGCGCGTGCTGGACATAGGGGCGAACCACGGCCTTTTTGCGATCTCCGCCGCGCTCCGCGGGGCGCGGGTCGCGGCGGTCGAGGCCCAAGCGACGCTCGCGAGCATCGTCAAGGTTGCGGCGTTAGCAAACGGCGTCGACGTCGATGTCTTCCACAACGCGATCCTGGACGTACCCGCGGTCGTCGAAATCAGCGAACTCGGCGCCGCGAACGAGGTCAACGAGGGCGGCACCGCGTCCCTGGGTGCGAAACGCGACGGCGTCCGCATGGTCAAAGTATCTACGGCCAGCGTGGATTTGGTGGCTCGGGAATCCTTTGGAACGGAGCCGATCGACTTTTTGAAGATAGACGTCGAGGGCGTAGAAATCCCGGCGCTGCGGTCTACTCTTGGTTTGCTGGGGCGTGGCGGCGTCCGCGAGACATCTATTGAATTTGGCCCGGCGAGGCGTTGGGAGGAACCGGAGACGCATGGCGTAGCGGGCGCGAATCCCACGGCCGCGACGGACGTCTTGCGTCGGATCGCTGAAACAGGCTACGACGCGTATCTCATGATCTTCGGTAAGTGCGTACCCGCGCTGAACTCGACGGGCGGCCTCGCGGCCGAAGTGTTTGCGCGCGAGAACCAGCTCGCCCTCGTGAAGCGCGGCGGGACCCATCCTTGCCACTCGCCGTCACGTCTGTACTGTTGTGGTGGAGCTTTACGACCGCCTGGCTGCACGAACATTCACTGCAACGCGACCGCATAAGTTATTGTTAAGACGCCACCCCGACTAGCCCCGGATCCAGCCGTCGTTGGCCGCGGTGGTCTTGGCGAAGGCATCGACTGCGGCCCGGGCCTTTTTGCTGAGGTCCGGGTTGCCGCTAATGACGAGCCGCGCGAGGTCCGGGTGGTTCGCGGGCTTGAAGGCCCGGTTGATCGACACGAGGCCGCAGTCGTCGACAATTAGAACGCGGAGCTTCGGGCACCGCGAGAGGTCCGGAATCTGCGTGAGGGGGTTGCCCCCGGCGTTGAGCGTCGTCAGCTCCGCTAAATCCAAGGAAGGGAGGGCCCCGAGGCGGTTCTGGTGGACCGTGAGGTACTCCAAAGCCGGGAGACTGGCCTTGTCCACCACGAGCGTCTCGAGCGAGCAGTTGTTGCACTCGATGGCCTTTAGCAAGGGGTGGACGCCGAAAGCGGGCAGCTCCGACAACGGCAAGTTCCGCTCGATCTTGAGGAGCGTCAGTGCGACCAGGCCCGCGAAGGAGGGCAGGAACTGGGATACCAATGAGTTCTGGTGGAGGCGCAGTTCTTCCACGCTCGACCATTGATCTAAGGAGGGCAGGGTCTTCAGCTTGTTCGCGCCGAGGTTGACGAGTTTGAGCGACGCCGCCTCAGAGAGCGACGGCGGTAGTTTGGTGAGCTTGTTATTGTAGACGTTGAGGTCCTCCAGGACCGAATCGCTTCCGAAGCCGTCGGGCAGGGCCTTGAGCTGGTTCACCCAGACCTTGAGCACTTTGAGCTTCGAGAGTTTCGCCAACCCATCAGGAAAGGCCGTCAACTGGTTCTCCGAGCAGTCGAGGACCTCGAGGGCCTCGAGGGCCGCGAGGCCCTCGGGTAATGAAGTCAGGCCGTTCTCCGACACGTCGAGCACGCGCAGGGCCGACAGCTGTGCGAGCTTCGGCGAGATGCTCCCGAGGTGGTTGCCCTTGAGGCTCAGCGTCGTCACGCCGACGCAGGCCCAGGCCGCGTCGGGCACCTTGCCGTCCAATGAGAGACCAAGCACCGCGAGCGCGCCGGCGGGCGCGTCCGCACACTTCGGCGCCGCCGACAGATCCAACGTCGCGTCCGATTGCTTGTGGACAGATGCGATGATGCTGTCGACACTCGGCCCCTTTTGCGCGGTGGACGAGGCGGCGCAACCCATCGTCGAGGCGGCGTCACGTCAACTTGGGATCACTTTTAACACGCGTCGTTTCGTTACGCTTGCCGCGTCGCGGTTGATAGCAACAAGAAGCAAAATCCGGGCACGGAAAACCCGCGACGGCGATTGGCAATATAAAACTATTAATTTACACGTCAACCGAATCGTCCCCGGCGGCGGCGTCCATATACCTTGCGCGCGCGGGAAACGCTGTCTCCTCGGCGGCCGGTGGCGGTTTCAGCGCCCGGATGCCGCCGACGGCCAGCGCCGCGAGGACGGAGATGTAGAAGCCCGGCGCGACGTCCGAGCCCGTCACCTCGATCAGGAGCACCGCGAAGGCCGGCGCCGTGCCGCCAACCAGCGCCGCGGCGACGTTCCACGCGAAGCCGAGCACGGCGCCGCGCGCCCGCGGGTCGAAGGCCCGCACGAGCCAGCCCGCGAGGGCCGCGTTGAAGGTGCTGTGGAACACCGCGGCGACGGCCAAACCGAACGCGGCCGCGTGCGCGTTCTGCGAGGCGAGGCCCGCGAAAATAACCGGCGACGCGACGCCCAGGGCGACCGCCGCCGAAACCGCCGCGTCGGCCGCGACGCCGTCGCCGTGCGTGGCCCGCCGCGCGTCAATCGTCGCGCCCGCGAGCGGCATCACAAGCACGCTCAGCAGGAGGCACCGCGTCGCCAGGAGCGTCGCCTGGGCCAGCGGGTAGAAGGCCGGCGCAAAGACGAAGAACTCGTAGAAAGCCGCCGGACTGAGGACGCACGCCGCCGCGAGGGCGGCCACCTTCGGGCCGGAGCGCTTGACGGCGTCAACGGCCGCGACGGCCTCGTCCCGGCCGGGCACCTCGCCGTTGTGCTGCAGCCCAAGCTGGCTCCGCCGCGGCTTGACCTCGTCCGCTTCTGCCGGCTCGACGACCGCGAGGTACTCGGGCGACTCCTCGGCGTAGCTTTGGATGTAGTAGCCGCCCCAACCCAAAAACGCCGAGAGGAGGAAGGGGTAGCGCCAGCCGTGGCCGCCGAACGCGTCCTGGCCCGCGCGCGTCTGCACGAAGGCCACGGCGACGCCGCCGAGCATGGTGCCCGCGTTGCCCGACGCGAAGGCCAGCGACCCGAAGAGGTGCTCGTGGCCGGGCGGCGCCGACTC
>Ga0114994_10004319_pt1 | contig 10330 bp, 6 predicted proteins | sample ArcticOcean_MG_C_9_FD_87043 | JGI IMG/M metagenome (GOLD analysis project Ga0114994, IMG submission 87043) | Marine microbial communities from western Arctic Ocean - ArcticOcean_MG_CB2_152 | ecosystem: Environmental > Aquatic > Marine > Oceanic | place: Arctic Ocean: Canada Basin | collected... | reverse complement strand
GCGGCGCAGTCCGCCGCGACCGCAACCGCAACGGCGTCGTTGCAGTCGAACAAGCCCAAACGGGAATTGTACGTGAAGAACGTGCCCTACGGGTGCACCGCCACGCACGTCAGGGCGTTCCTAGATGCCGCGCTGGCTACCTGCAAACCCGCGGCCAAGGGCGCGATCTCGAACTGCTGGGTCGCCGAGGACGGGTCCACTGCATTCTTAGAGTTGAGAAGTATCGAAGAAACGGACTCCCTCTTCAAGCTGGACGGTCTGACGTGGGGCGACGAGGAGCTCAAATTGGGCCGGCCCAAGAACTACGGGGACGGCATGGCCCAGCCGTTGCCCACCATGGGCGCCTTTGGCGCGGGCAACCCGGCGTCGTTGAATCCCTTGATGGCGCGCAGTAACGTCTTGATGCTGCTGAATTTGCCCGCATTTTTGGAAGAACTGGATGTGAAAAGAATAGTGTGTCCTTTTGGCGCCTTGGCCGAGTTCAACCTTTTAAAGGACCAGGACGGTTCGCTTAAGGGCGCCGTTGTGTTTAAGTACGAAGTGGACATCGCGGCGTCGAACGCGATCGGCGGCCTGAACGGCCGGCAACTGGGTGATGTGAAACTGGTCGTGCAGCGCGTACCCCCGCAGATGATCACGACCTTGATGGCCCCGACAAAGACGGGCGAACGGCCCAAGCCGCCGCCCCACGACCCGGAAGAGAGAACCAGAGTGGTCCAACTGCGGAACGCGGTCGAGGCGGCAGATTTGGAGGACGACGAGCTCTACGCCGAGCTGGTGGACGACGTCTTGCAGGAGTGCGGGACCTTTGGGGACGTGGACGCCGTGGAGATCCCGCGGCCGGACGGGGAGCAGAAGCACCCGGCCCAGGGGTCTATTTTTATTTCGTTCGGCGACGCGCTCTTCGCGGAGGTAGCCATCGAGGCCTTCGCGGACCGGTCGCTCAACAACAAGACCATCTTGGCGGGCTACTACCCCGAGGACCTCTTCAAGGAGGAGCGCTTCGACTCGATCCCCCTGCCGCCGATGGCGCCGGAGCCGGCGCCTGCACCGGAAGCGCCGCCGGACGCCGCCGTGTTGGCAGCGAGGGCGGTCGCGGGCCAGTACGCGGGCATCGGGGGCGTCGGTGCCGCGCCCATGGTCCTGGCGCCGCCCGTCGTGCTCGCGCCGGGCGCGCCTATGCCGCCGGCGCCGAGCGGGCGAGGCCGTGGCGTCTCGAACCTGCCCGCCTGGATGACGGGGCGAACGGACCTGGAGGCCGCGGCGGCGGTAGACGATATGGATTAAGTTGAGTTTTCTAAGCGAGGTGGTGGGAGCTCGGGGCGGGAGTCGGGACGGGTTTTTCGCTCTCGGGGGCTGTATTGCTCACGCCTGCCCATCGCAAGCACAAGCTCTGCAATGGTGGACTACAGCCGCTTCGACAACATCGACTGCAGCAGCAGTGACGATGAATCGGACGCTGCCCAAACTGTAGAGCAAACCACGGATGAGAGGGATAGAGAGGCCAAAAATGGGCAGCTGCCGCCGCCACCACCACCGGCACAGCAAACCAAGGATGGGCAAATCAGATGGGCAAACCACGATGAGGGGGACAGAGCGGCCAATAACGGGCAGCTGCCGCCGCCACCACCCCCGGCACACGAGGAGATGACGCAGGAGCAAGAAATCGAGCGCGTCATCAGGAACGTCGTCAGAGCTGCGGTCGGCGGCGACATACAATACCTCATGGATACGCTGTCCTTTATCCCAAAGCTTGACGACGAGTGGCGCGCGGCGTGGCGCGCGCGCGGTGGGCTCGACGCGCTTGGCTACGACCCGCGTCACCCAGAGTCAGAGATGATGCGCGTCACGCTCGAAGCGGGGTGCGCGAACCCGGCGCTCTGGCTCGACGGCGCGGAAGGCGTCGCGGCTCGTGCGAAATAGCCTCGCTACCACTATCCCGCACTATGCGCGGCGGCGATGGGCGGCGAGCGCAGTGCGGTCGAACTACTGCTGAATCCGGCGCTCGCCGGCGGCGTTGGGATCGCGCCCGCGTCCACGACTGCGACGACGATGCATATTAGCCACCGGGGAGGCTTGCAACGCGAGCCAATGTACCCACCGCTCCACGTCGCCGCGATCGAGGGCCACGCGGACGCTATTGAGGCGTTGCTAGTCCACGGCGTCGACGTGGACCAGCAGTCGTCGCGCAAGTGAGATCGCACGACGCCGCTCTTCCAGGCTGCACGCTACTCGAAGCTCGCGGCCGTGCGAATGCTGCTAAAGCACGGCGCCGACGTACACCTGCGCGATGCGGTAGGGCTCCAACCCGTGCATTACTTCTTGTTCGCGACGGAGGCGCCGGGCGACGACGACTGCGACGGCGAGTGCAGTGGCCCTTCGACAGTGCTCGCCACGCCGGCCGCACCGGACGGAGGTGCGCCGGACGACCGCTTTGCAGTAGCTCGCGCGCTCCTGGAGCGCGGCGCGGACCCACACACGCCAAACACGCACAAGGCCGAGGAGGGCGTGGAAACGCTCGCGGAGCAGGCGGCCGCGCCAAAAGTCTGGTGGGCCTCTTCAAAGCCCTCGCCCAAGGCTCGCGCGGGCCCGGGCAGTTCTCGCCGGCCGTCCTCGGCGACCCCGCGGCGTCGCTTGAGTCGCCGGAGCGGAAGCGCTTTGATCACCTTCGGCTCGTTGCGAAGAATGCCTCGTTGCGCGCTAGGAGTGTAGTCGAAAGCGACCGCGAGTACCGACGCGAAGAGTGCGAGGAGTGGAAGGAGGAGCGGGACGGACCGTACCCGGGCGATGTGGACTCGGGCGCCCGGTCCAACGTGCTCGACTGTGCCAACGCGGCGAAGATTCTAGAGGTCGTGGAATCTTACGGCCGCAGTCGCGGGTGGACTCCGCCGTCGCCGAAGCCCAAGCGCATGACGCGCAAGTCTACGGCCGGCAAGGTGCCGCGGAAGCAGCTCGCGACGAAGGCTGCGCGCAAGACTCGGCCGTCGTCGTCATTGGGGCAGACAGACTCGCACACGGAAGCAGCAGCAAGACTCGGCCCACCGGGGTAATATGAATTTTGTGGTTAACTAATCCTAGCACCGTACCATGTACTTGAAGGACACGGTCAGCTTGCCGTAGGAGAAGGACGCGGACGCGGACAGGAGGGACGCGGTCGCACCGTAACGATACGACTTGCCGTAGACCCCCGCCTGGTGGCAGGCCTCCTCGTCCGCGAAGGCGACGCTCATTTTCTCGCCGCTCGCCTTGATGGTCGCGGTGGCGCCGAAGAGCGCGCGGAAGACCTCGGGCTCGCAGTCGACGGCCGCGCGGGCGTCCGCAGGCTTTGTCATGTGCGCCATCGACTGCTTCCACGCCAGGCGCGCGGAGATCGCCGCGGAGAGCTTTTTCCGGCGGTGCGTCACGCGCCTCTCTAGAGCCTCCCCGACGAGCTCGACACGAGCCTTCTTTTGGGTGCCGGCGTCGTCGCTGTCGCGAGCGCGCTTCTTCGCGGGTGTTTTGCCCGACGCGTGGCTCAGAAGCCTCACGACAAGCTCGAAGCGATTCCCGGTCGTCCGGAGGCCCTGCTCTTCGCACTCGGTCTGGAGGTTAGAGCATGACATGTACTTGAGGGCCTCGGCCTTTCTCCCCTGCCAGTCTCTACACCATTGCCAGTGGGACGCGCATTCGACGTCGTTGCCGCGCTTCGCGACGGCGTAGTCTTCCGGGGTTCCAGTATGGGCCAATCGATGCTGTTCCTTCGCGAAGCGGTCCGTGCGGTCCGACGCGAGGAGGCGCTCCAGCTTCTTGGGCCGCGAGCCGGACTTGGGCAGCCCTGCGCTCTCGAGCAGCGTCGAGAGCTGGTCGCTGCTCAGCTTCTCGAACCAGTTGGCGTAGGATTTCTTCTTGCTCTTCTTGGGCATTGTTGTTAGTTGAAAACAAACCACTTGTGGGCGATCTGCCGTTGATTGGCTGCAAGGGCAGCGTTGATTGGCTGCAAGGACAGCATTGATTTGCAAGATGATTTGCGAGAGCTTTTGGATCGTACCGCGTACAGCTGTACAATAATTGTTGAGATTGTTGCTTTGAATAATATCGTGCGGGTGCAAGTGCCGGACGGCTCGCCACCCAATAGCAGGATACCCTCCGCCACCCAGTGACATGTGTGGCGGCCGCGCGGAGTGATCGGAGTGACCCGGTGCGCCGTGCGGGTGCGGACGTGTAAACAGTCCGATAAATTTGTTGTGCTCGCGAACGTGCGCCACCGAGCTGCCCCAAGCGCAGACGGGTCCCGGCACACGCCAACCGAGCTGCCCGGCACGCCCGGCGAAGCGGTGCACTAGATAATTGGCCTTCACGACACGCCGACAGAGGGCAGCGGGATTAACTGGTCATTCCACCCGCACGAGCGCCGCCACCTTGTCTCAGATCGAGCGTAACACCGGAAGGTATGGCCCAGCCCATCGCGCGCTGGCTCGAGGTCCACGCGCAGCTGGGGCAAGTCGACACGCAGACGTATGCCCAGCAGCTGAGCGCGCGCTACTCCTGCGACGACCTGCAATTTTGTGTGGAAAGAGACTTCCTCGAATGCGGATTAGAGGAGGGCCACGCCCAGCGGGCCGCTCAAGCTGCCGCGGCGCAGCGCTCGTCCGCGGGCGACTCGGCGCGGGGCCCGCGGACGCGCCTCCCGACGCCCGAGCCCGTGTTGAGCGACGGCGACAGCGTCGCGTCGCCCGACAAGGACGACTCCGTCTGCGTGACCCTGAGCGCAAACGGCGCGAGCGTGGCGTGTGACGTTTCCCTGGGGCAATTGAGGAGGGCCCTCCAGACCTTCGACGGGGCCGTGCGCCTGGAAAGGAATGGCACAACCATAGCCATCGACGCTATTCAAAGGAAGCCGCCGGACGTCATCACAAGCATGGCCCGCATGGACGTCTCTTCCTTACCGAGAGGGTCGCCGGCGGACGTGGCGCTGGGAAGTTTGGACGCGGACGTCGCGCACTGGCGGGCCAGTGACGTGGCGCGGTGGCTCCGCGGCATCGAGGCGCTGTCGTCGTACTCCCTGTCGCCTTCCACTCCTAGGGTGGACGGCCGGCAATTACTAAGGGTGCGGAGTCGGGACGACGTGGCGCGCGTGCTAGGCGTGTCCTTGGCGGTGCACCAACGCCTGCTACTCAGGGAGCTGGACGCGTTAAGAGCGGCCGCCGGCCCATTACAACCGGTCATGTCACAAAGGCGGCCGCGGGTGCAGCCGCGGCGGCGCGCCGCGCTGCGGGCGCCGGGCCGCGTCCAGCCCGACGGCGAGTTGCCTCCTCTACAAGTGGACGCCAGTGCGCCGTCGCCCCAAAAAGCGCGGATCGAGGGGAAGGGCGTCAAGCGGCGGCCCATCTGGTCCCGAGACGGGAATGACCCCAAACAGACGCGCGTCGAGGACAACGTCGAGAAGCGGTTGGCTTCGCTGACGCCGCCGCTCGTTGTGCCCTCGCCCAGGGCTGGGGTCGCCCTGAGGCCCCAGGCGCTGCAGATGGACCTGGCCGCGGTCGACCGCGACGCGCGGGACGCCGGCGAGGAGTCCTACGACTTTAGCGAAGGCGGGACGCTCATCGATTGGCGGAGAGGTTTGGCCATCAACACGATGCAGGGCGAGGGCGAGACCCGGCCGCGAGGCGCGTCCATTGTGGAAGGCATGCCTGATTCGGTCACTTCGATAGCGGCGGCCGATTTGATTGTATTGGGCGAGCTTGGAAGGGGTGCCTGTGCTTCAGTCAGAAGAGCTTTACATGCCCCTACTTTAACACTCGTCGCAGTGAAGATGGTCGCGGTCCACGATGACGCGCGGAGGCGCCAATTACTGCGAGAACTCGCTGCCTTGCACCAGCTGTCGACCGTGCCCTTGACGGACGACCAACACACGAAGAGCATGGGCGGCCGCGATTCAGAAGACTTTAGTGCGCATAGGGACTCTAGATCTCAAAAGGCATTACGAGCGCACATCGTGGCCTTCCACGGCGCCTTCACGAACCCCCAGGCCGGGTGCGTGTGCGCGGTCCTCGAATACATGGACGCGCGGAGCGTGCACGACGTCATGGAGGCGCGCGGCTGGCGGCCTCTGGAGGACGACGCTCTGGCGGTGGTCGCGCGAGGCTGCATCGCGGGCCTCGCGGCCTTGCACGCTGATAGACAATTGCACCGCGATGTAAAACCAAGCAATGTCTTACTGGACTGGAAGTGGCGCGTCAAATTGAGCGACTTTGGGGTTTCAAGAGCGGTGGATAATACGTTGGGCGTGGCCCAGACCTACGTCGGTACTTTAGCTTTTATGGCTCCTGAAAGAATAGTGGGCGGCGACTACTCGTACGCGTCGGATTTGTGGTCCGTCGGGTTGTGCTTCGCCACGTGTGCTTTGGGCAAGCTCCCGCTGCCCCAAGCGGACGGCTACTGGGCCGTGGTGAGAGCCATTTGCGACGGCGAGCCGCCGCAACTCGATCCAGAAAAGCACGACCCCGCGCTCTGCGACGTGACGAACGCGTGTCTGCGCCGGGACCCCGCAAGTCGCCCGACGGCGGAGCAGTTGTTAGATCATCCTTTTGTAAGAAGGGGCCAGAGCATTTATGCGGCCGCCGCCACCGAACGAGATCGGCGCGCGGCCTCATCCAACGCTCTGGAGGAGTCGTCGCCGGGCCGCTTTGGCTTCCCCGTGTGGCACCTGGCGGACAACGACGGGGCCAATATCGAGAAGAAGGCGGCGGACCTGCACGCCCTGGCCCGGAAGGCCACCGCCTGGCGCCGCACGCGGCCCGCGTCCTCGTCACCGTCCTCGTCCGCGCGGTCCGACACCAAGTGCGACTGGAGCGACGACCAGCTCGCCGCCCTGGCGGCGCAGCTCCACATGCCGGCGTCCGAGATCAAGGCCGCGTTCGAAAAGGGCGACGTGGAGGCCCTGCGGCTCGGGGGGCGGCCCCTCCCGCCCTCGCCGCGGACGCCGGGGCCGCGATAAGACTATGTGATTTCTTACCCCTCCTCCTCGAATGATTCCTCGTACTCGTCCGAGCGGCGAACGTCGTCCTGCGGCGCCGGGAGGGGCGCGAGGACGTCGGCGTCGCCCGTCGACGGGCGCACGCGCGCCGCCTCGACGCCGAACTCCTCGTCGCCGTCGTCGAACGTGATGTCGTAGCGCCCGCTCGCCGTGCCGGCGACGACACCGGCAAACCAGTCGCCCTCGCCCTCGAAGTTCGCCTCGACGCGCTGGCCCACAGCGTATGCGGGCTCCTCCGCTTCCGGCGAGCGGGGCGCTTCCGCCTCGGGCGAAGACAGCGCGGCGTCAGCCTCCGGCGATGGGGGCGCGGCCGCCTCGGGGGACCCCTGCGGCGTCCGGTCGCGGCTCCGGCGCGACGACGGCGGGCGCGATGACGTCGGCGTCTTTGCCCGCTGCGGCGACGGTGAGGGCGAGGGCGCGTCGACCGGCGAAGCCGGGGGAGACGACACATTGACCGGCGAGGCCGGGGGAGACGACGCATTGACCGGCGAGGCCGGGGGAGACCCAGCGTCGTCGGCGGGTGACGCCGGCGGACTTGGCGAGGGCGATCGCGGCGACGACTTGGCCATGTAGGCCTGCTCCGGCCACGGCAGCGGCCCGTTCGCCGCGGCTCGCACGAACACCGCGCGGAAGGCGTCCCTGTCGAACGCCGCCGCGTCTGGTAGCTTAAACGCTAGCTCGCCGGCCGCAGCCGCACTGACGGGCGGCGGCGGGGGCGGCCCGTAGAGCGCAACCAGGTCGCCCGTCGCGTCCCGCGGCGCCTCGGGGAGGCCCTCGGGTTCCGGCGGGGCCGGCGCGTCCAGCCACACGAGGGCCAGCAGCCGCGCGCACGCCTTGGCCGAGATCCCGTCGCCCGCGCCACCCTCCACGCGCTCGCCATCATATAAAGCGTCGGCCACGGCGAGGGGCCCGTCGTCGCTCAGCGCGTCGCTCTGGGCCCGCAGCTCCGTTTGTAAACGCGCGACGCGCGCGCGCGCGGGGAGGGCCCGCTCGTACGCCGCGGCGGCGCTCCCCCGCGCGCGGGCGACGCGGTCGTCCGCGTCGTCCGCGTCGTCGCGCAGGTTGCGCACGTCGGACCGTCGACGGCGCAGCGCGTGGTCCAAGGTGGCGGCCTCGCGCACGCGGCCCGCCTCTTCTCTCAATCGCTCCTTCTCGTCCTGCAGCCTCGCGGCTTCTCTCCGCCGTCGTAATTGGTCGATCTGGTCCGGCCCCCGGCCCAGGTTGCCCGGTAGGGCCTCCACTTTTTCCTGCGCCACGGCCAGTCGCTTCAACGCCAGCGAACAGCGCGCCTCGGCGCGCACGGCCCGCTGCTCGGCTTGGGGCGCCTCGACTTTCAATGTCTTCGCGTCGAACGCCACGCGGTCGCGCGACGACCGCGGTTTAGGCGCCCCGCCCCGCTTCGCGGCCGCCTTCGCCACGGCGTTGAGGCGGCCGTCCCGCAAGGCCTGCCGCTCCCTCTCTAGTAGCTCTAAATCCTTGGCCGACTGCTCCTGCAGCTGTCTTAGCTCCCGTCGGAGGTGGCGCTGCTTCTGCAGTAACGAGGCCTTCCTTTGCGCCACAACCGTGGCGTCGGGGCGGTGCGGCTTTTCTAAAATATTGGCCGTGTCGTGGAGGGGCATGGCGGCTGCCCCGGGCGCTGCACGTGCGCGGCTTCCCGGTTTGGCAGCGTAAGGGTGTGGTTTTGGCAGTGCCGGTTCACAGTTCACGCTCAAACTGAGAGACCCGCGCGCGTTATACATTTGCCAGCGGGGAGCATCTAGAGGTCTCTGCGCAAGGACGCGCATATGAATCAAGGCGCGACCCTTCCGTGAGCAAAAATGCCCCGCCGAGAAAGTACCGAGAAATATATGACATGAGGAGAGCACAGCAAAAGCAAGGCACCCGAGAAACTTTCCAACCGCACCCGCCGCGGTTAAAGCGTACCATTCGTGTCACTTCACGTTGAGTATATTACCTTCTGTAAAGGCAGGCGCTGCCACCAAGACAACTACTCGGCCTCTTGCACGGTTGGCTGCCCCAAACATGGAGAACGTCTTGATGAGCGCTCCACCGAAAGTGAACGCGGAACCGCTCACCAACCAGGACTCGCCACGCGGCGCGGAGGACGTCCCGCGGACGGCGTCGGTGTCACCCAAGACGGGCACCGGCAAAGGAGAACGGGCGTCGACACCGGAGGACGGCGCGGCGCCACCCGGCAAGCCGGGCGGCCGAAAGCTTGGGCTCCGGGCGGTCATTTCCTTCGTGCTCGCCGCGGCCGCCGCGCTCGCGGTGACGCTCCTCCTCGCGCGCGGCGGCGGACGCGCGCGTTCGGCGAGCCGCGCGCCGCCGACCGCGCCGCCGACCGCGCCGCCGACCGCGGCGCCAACCACGGCGCCAACCGCGGCGCCGACCGCGGCCGCAACCTTGCCGCCGACGGCGATCACGTACCGGCCAGGCGAGCTGACCGCCTCCATGGAGGGCCTCCTGCTCTCGACGGGCTTGAACGCGAGTTTGATCGCAGCGACCGGCGTGCCCGTCATTAATAACAGCACGGCGTTCCATGCCAACCCCGACGCGGCCCTCACCTTTGCGGCCCCCGACGGCGGCTGGGTCTACGCCTCGAACAGCGAGAGCGGGGACTGGAAGGGCGGCGCGTACGCGTTGCGCTTCGATCGAGGCGGTGCGATCGTGGACTACTACCAGATCCTCAACGGCACGTCCAAGAACTGCGGCTGCGGGCGGACGCCCTGGGACACTTTCCTCAGCTGCGAGGAGCAGGATAATGGGGCCTGCTGGGAGGCGTCGCCGTTCGGTGACTTTGCGGCAAAACGCACGAACCTGACGCGCGTGGGGGGGCGGTACGAGTCCGCCGCCTTCCATTTGAACGGCACGCGCGTGTCGTACTACGTGACCGAGGACGTCAAGGACGGGCCCCTGACGCGCTTCGTACCCCACGATGTTACCAGTGTGACCGGCCCCGGCGCGCACGCGTACCTGCTCCTCGACCAGGGCTCGAATACCTTCGCCTGGACCGCGGATAGAGAGGCGGCCGCGGAGAACGCGAAGGACCACTACCGGACGTGCGAGGGCATCAATATTCAAGGGGGTGCGCTGTACATGGTCAGCAAGGAGCGTCGGGAGCTCTTCGTCCTTGATTTGCGCGCGAGCACTTATGTGAAAGTCTCGACGGAGTCCGGCTCGTTCGGGAACCAGCCCGACCAGATCCTCCGCATTCATGACGACGACCCCGTGCTCTACTTTAGCGAGGAGGGCAGCGGCCCAGACTCCGGTGTCCACGGCTGGGTCGAAGGTACGGGGGAGTGGTTCTCGGTGCTC
>Ga0114994_10004318_pt1 | contig 10332 bp, 12 predicted proteins | sample ArcticOcean_MG_C_9_FD_87043 | JGI IMG/M metagenome (GOLD analysis project Ga0114994, IMG submission 87043) | Marine microbial communities from western Arctic Ocean - ArcticOcean_MG_CB2_152 | ecosystem: Environmental > Aquatic > Marine > Oceanic | place: Arctic Ocean: Canada Basin | collected... | reverse complement strand
TGGAGCTTCATCATCTACTACTAGGACATTGAGGTTGCGGCGCATCTGTGATTTTTCTCGAAACTATTCCGAAAAATCACACAAATAATAAAATTTTTATAACTGTAGGGTTTGAGTTTATACTCGTAGTAATATTCAGTTTTTCAGTTTATTTATTTCCGATCTGCAGAGCTGTTTCAATATAAATGTACGTGTCTGAACTGAGAAATCTCTTTAATTCCAAGTTTCTTTTATAGCCTGTCTTAACTATAACCAAATTTTGAGAAGGTATGGAAATTACATATTGACATCTGTGTCCACGTAAATACGAGAACTCTATACCATCATCTGTGTGCCCTAACCATATTTGATAGCCATAATGTGGCGCACTAACCTCAAGTTTATCATCCGAAACTGGTGTTATCATATCTTCAATGAAGGACGCTGCTATCACTTGCGTTGAGTCAACCATCCCACCGTCCTGTATCAGTTTCCCGAAACGAGCAAAATCTCGAGTTGTAGAATAAAACTGAGCAAAGCTTCTTTCAACTCCATCCACCGCATCAAGCCCCCACTCTGCATTATGCTCCGCGTGTACAGGCCCCCATATTCCCTCGGATACATAATCAGCAAGAGTTTTATCCTGCACACTTGACAGAATTTCTGAAAGGAGCATGGTGTTCCCGCTTTGGTATTCCCAAATAGAACCAGGAGTAGAAATAGGTCTATATGGACTTAACAAAGCTCTGTTATCAGCTTTGTAATAAGCTTTTGCTGGAAACCCAAAAGGGTTAGTGTAGCTTTCACCGAAAGGGATGTTGGATCTCATTTGTAATAAATGCTCAACCGTTAAACCCTCACCAAGTCCCTCGCTAAATCTAGGTAGATATTTCGAGACCGGAGCCTGTACGTCTATCAATCCGTCTTCCACTGCAAGCCCTATAGACATCGCCACAATAGTCTTTGCCATAGAAAAAGAATTAGAAAGGGTTTCCTCGTCGTGTCCTAGCCAATATTTCTCGAAAATAATAGTGTCGTTTTTTATTACTAGGAAACTAGCTATCTCCTCTCCCTCCATATATCTAAGTGTTTCTTCCGATAGCTCAAATGAATTTATATTTTCCGCCTCCGCCCAAGGAGATGGATCCGAGGGTGCTAGAACTCGGGTGTCGATTGCGTATTTTAAGTCGTCAATATTTCCAGACATGTCTCCTCGAAGCCAAGCTTGTTTTATGCCCTCAAAAATGTACATGTGATCTGTGATCATCGCAAGCGCAGCTGTTGACGACCCGATAATAAGCAAGTAACCGATAAATCTTTTAAGTTTTTTCATGCTTGCAATTTCAGCATTTTTCCGCAGAATCTAAGCCTGATGTTTCTTCCCATCCGAACAGACTTTGCAAATGATGTTTAAGGCGTGGTTTAACTTCATCTAACGAGACTTTTCTTCCTATCTCTTTAGAGATCGATGTTACTCCTCTATCAACTATACCACAAGGAATTATGAGGTTGAAAAAATTCAGGTCTGAATCCACATTTAGCGCAAGCCCATGCATGGTTACCCACCTGCTTGCTTTGACTCCAAAAGCACAAATTTTTCTCGCCCGGGTATCACTTTCAGCATCAACCCAAACACCTGTCATCCCATCTATTCGTCCAGCAATTATGTCATATTCAGCACAAGTTCTTATGACAGCTTCTTCTAGTGTTCGAAGATATTTATGGATGTCTGTGAAGTATTGGTCTAAGTCTATAATCGGATAGGCAACAAGTTGACCTGGTCCATGATAGGTTATATCGCCCCCTCTGTTAATAGGGAAGTAATCCACCCCTAGTTCTGCAAGCCTAGCGGGATTAACTAATACATTTTCTGCATCACCACTCTTACCTAGAGTAAGAACATGATTGTGCTCAACGAACAGGAGTCGGCTCGTGGGCAGTGGTAGTTGAATTAGCGCTGCATCATCTTCCGCATCACGCCGAGCAATTTTTCTTCGGATTATCGTTTTAAATATCTTTTCCTGATAATCCCAACACGGCTTATACCGCTTAGTGCCTAAATCTTCGAATTGTAGCAACCCCATTTTGTTAGACTTTGTCTAAAGCGTCCTTAAGCCTGGTGATGTTGTGAATCTCAACAGGGTCAATTCCAGCTCGCTCTGCCATAATTAGGGATAGATAATCTCCTAGATACACTAGGTCCATTAGCCTCTGCATTTTATTGTCACCTTCTGGCTCTATGAAAATCACATCGGAGCCAGATTCCTGAAAAATTTCAGCGCTCAATTCCATTCGAATTTGGGTGCGCTTGTGGTCTTCCGGTGTCCGTAAAACCAGCACAACTCGCAGTCCTTCACTATATGTCCACCCTACAAGTTCGTTATGATTCATCTCTGGGAAAACGTGAGTGTTAACGAGAAGCTTACTGTTTTCGTTTAATTGTTGGCGCCATCTAGTAGCAACAGATGACATCATTACGCCAGAGTAAATAAAAACTTCTTTCCCCTCTAACAAGTCCGCTAATGCCTCAGCCTTTACGCTAATTCTTTCTTTCGAGTTTTCTATAGACACATTAGTGCCAGCAAGCTCTGAATACATTTCATGTGAAATAATATCGAACTGTAAGAGCGTCCAAGCTAGACATGTAAAGCTGCTGACGAATTGAGACCTAGGAGGGTGACCGCCCTTCAGGGTAACTATTGGCCAGTTGTGAGATTTTGCTAATTCTGAAAGTTTACCCCCTGAAGAAATGCAAGAAATTTTCGCCCCCTTATCAGATGCTTCGGATATAGAAGCTATTGTTTCTTCAGTATTGCCTGAATAAGAACAGGCAACAACCAAAGTGCTAGAATTGACCCAAGCTGGTACCGTGTAGTTAGAAACTGACATGACTGGGGTGGTACAACTATTCTCAAGTATGGATGCCATTATTGATCCTCCAATACCCGAACCCCCCATTCCGAGAATTAATACTCCACTAGGCGTGAATCCTTTCGCGAGATTTTTATGATTCGTAGAGTCTGCGTTTTTCAGAACAGAAACCATCGCTCCAATTTGTTCTGGAACACTTTCAATAAGGTTTCTCATTTCAGACATATGGTTTCTCCGTTCATGTTAGTCAAACGCGAAGGTAAGGCCTGCACCCAACAAGCGATCATGCTGTTTAATGTGATTTAGTGAAAACTACAATTTTTAACCGAGTAATTGTCAGAAAAATGCCGCGATTGTACACGTACCTTTGTTACATGAATAGGAGTGAACAGGAAACTATCAGGTTAAGCTCATTGCAGCAATTGAGGGATTTAGGAATAGATCCGTTTCCAGCTGCTGAGTTTGAAGTAAGCCATCGCAGTATGTCTCTAATTGAGCATTTCGAAGAAGGGATAGAGGTGAAAATGGCCGGTCGCCTAATGAGCAGACGTATTATGGGTAAGGCTTCTTTTGCTGAATTAAAAGATTCTGAGGGTTCTTTGCAGCTGTACATTAATCGCGATGAAATTTGTGAGGGGGAAGATAAAAGTATTTATAATTCTGTATTTAAAAAGCTGTTGGATAGAGGTGATTTCATAGGTGTTGAAGGAAAAACTTTTCGTACTAAAGTAGGTGAGCCTAGTGTTAAGGTTAGCAAACTGACAGTGCTTGCAAAATCCATCAGGCCACTACCCGCAGTGAAAACTGACGATCAAGGAAATGTGCACGATGCCTTTTCTGATCCTGAATTGCGCTACCGGATGCGCTACGTAGACCTAGTCGTAAACGAAAAAGTAAAGGACACCTTCATCGCTAGAAGCAATATTATCAAGACAATCAGAGATAGTTTTGATGCTCAAGGATGGCTAGAAGTAGACACGCCTGTATTACAGCCAATCCCTGGCGGTGCTGCTGCAAGGCCATTCGAAACTCACCATAACGCTTTAGATATCCCTCTTTACTTACGTATTGCAAATGAATTATACCTTAAGAGGTTGATCGTTGGGGGGTTTGAGGGGGTTTATGAATTCAGTAGAAACTTCCGAAATGAAGGCATGGACAGGACTCATAATCCTGAATTTACCGTTCTTGAGCTGTACGTTGCATACAAGGATTATAATTGGATGATGGGGGCAATGGAGAATCTAATTGGAGATGTTTGTAAATCTGTTCATGGAAAAACTACTGCAACTCTAGCCGGAACTGAGATTGATTTCTGTCCTCCGTACGCCAGGGTTACAATGCGCGATGCTATCCTCAAACACACGAAAGTTGATATTGATGCTCTTGACGAAGATGGTCTTAGAGCAGCTTGCAATGAGCTTGGTATAGGTGTCGACTCTAGTATGGGTAGAGGGAAATTGATTGATGAAATTTTCGGTGAAAAGTGTGAGCACACATATATACAGCCGACTTTCATAACAGATTATCCAGTTGACATGTCTCCGCTAACTAAGGCACACCGAGATAAGCCTGGTTACACTGAGCGCTTCGAGCTTTTTATAAACGGCACAGAGGTCGCGAATGCCTACTCTGAGCTTAACGATCCTATAGACCAGAGGGAGCGCTTTGAGGAACAGGTAAAGCTGGCTGAAAGGGGTGACGATGAGGCGATGTTCATAGACCAAGATTTTCTTAGAGCTCTTGAATATGGTATGCCACCCACTAGCGGTGTGGGTATAGGTATCGATAGGCTTGTTATGATGCTTACAGACCAAACCTCAATCCAAGAAGTTCTTCTTTTTCCTCAAATGCGTCCCGAATCAATTTAAGCTATGACCTTACCTACAACTAACGAAATAATAGTAGTTTTAAAAACTATTTTTGATCCTGAAATACCCGTAGATATTTACGAGCTAGGGCTCATATATGAAGTTAAGATCAATGATAAAGGGTTTGTCGATATTGACATGACTTTAACCTCTCCTAACTGTCCTGTAGCTGAAAGTATGCCTAAGGATGTAGAGGATAAAGTAGCTGCTATGGAGGGTGTAACTGGATCCAAGGTTGCTATTGTATTCGATCCACCATGGACTCAAGATATGATGAGTGAAGAAGCAAAGCTAGAGTGCGGATTCTTATGAGCAAAGGAGATAATACGAGAGGTATCGCTATTCTGGGGTCAACTGGTTCCATTGGAACTCAAGCATTAGATGTAATAAGAGACCAGTCTGAATTTCTTCATGTAGAGGTCTTAACAGCAGGAAGCAATGCTGACTTATTAATCAATCAAGCAATAGAATTTAGGCCTAACGCTGTTGTGATCGCAGACTTGACTTTGCGCGAAAAAGTGTATGACGCGTTGTCTCCATATGATATTAAAGTTTATTCAGGGGCTGAATCGCTTGAGCAAGTAGTCGAAATGGAGGGGGTAGATATGGTCCTAACGGCCTTAGTAGGTGCCGCTGGTTTACGCCCCACTCTAAGCGCTATCCGAGCTGGAAAACACATAGCCCTTGCTAACAAGGAGACAATGGTTGTGGCTGGGGAATTAGTTACATCTGAGGCTGCTAAGGCTGGGGTGTTAATACATCCCGTTGACTCTGAGCATAGCGCTATATACCAGTGCCTGGCAGGTGAGTTAGGAAATCCCATAGAGAAAATAATTCTAACTGCTTCAGGAGGGCCTTTTAGAGGATTTAACGACGATCAATTAACAAGGGTTACAAAGGCTCAAGCGCTTAAGCACCCTAACTGGAGTATGGGTTCTAAAATCACCATTGATAGTGCGTCGATGATGAATAAAGGGCTTGAAGTTATAGAGGCAAAGTGGTTGTTTGATTGCGATGCTGAAAAAATAGAAATAATAGTTCACCCTCAGTCTATAATTCATAGTATCGTTCAATTTGAGGACGGATCTATGAAGGCCCAAATGGGATTGCCCGATATGAAGCTTCCCATTCAATACGCATTAACATACCCAATACGATTAAAGAATAGTTTTCCTAGATTTAATTTTCTTGACTACCCTGAATTAACATTCGAGCAGCCTGATTTCAAAGCTTTTCGAAATCTTCAACTTGCTTTTGATGCCTTGCAAAAAGGCGGTAGCTCACCCGCAATTTTAAACGCAGCAAATGAAATTGCCGTTGCAAGATTTTTAAATGATGAAATAAAGTTTGCTGAACTACCGAGTGTGGTAGAGCACGCATTAGCAAAAGTGTCTTTTGAACAAAAGCCAGATTTAGCTGCTCTCATAGCCGCTGACGCAGAAGCAAGGGCTATAGCTTATGAATATTAAATTGTCATAATATCAGCCTCTTTTGCGGCTAATATATCCTCAACTTTCTTTGTATATGCATTTGTTAAGTCTTGGATTTGAGACTCTCCTGTCTTTTGCATATCCTCACTTAAACCTTCTTCTTTAGCGGCTCTTAAAAGATCGTTAGCGTCTTTCCTTGCGTTTCTAATTGATACTCGTGCAGCTTCACCTTCGGATCTGGCTCTTTTTGAAAGCTCTATCCGTCTCTCCTCGGTAAGGGGTGGAACATTGATTATGAGTACTTCTCCATTATTCATCGGGTTCAATCCCAAATTAGCATTTATTATCCCTATAGTAATCGGATCAAGCATAGGCTTTTCCCATGGTTGTACAATAAGTGTACGAGCATCAGTTGTATTCACGTTAGCCACTTGACTCACGGGGGTCATAGTTCCGTAGTAATCAACTTTAACACTCTCTAACATAGACGGGTGAGCTTTTCCTGCTCTTACTTTTCTTAGTTCAGCCTGTAAGCGCTCAAGGGTTTTTTCCATTTGCTCCTTCGCATCATTCATCGCCATTTCAACTTCTTCGTTCATCTTTAAGCTTTTATGAGGTTACAATGGTTCCAATCTCCTCTCCGTTAATTACTCTGAGTAAGTTACCATGAGTATTCATATCAAAAACGATAATCGGTAAATTGTTTTCATTACAGAGGGTAAACGCGGTCATGTCCATAACCTTCAATCCTTTTTCAAAAACTTCCTTGAAAGTAATCTCGTTATATTTAACTGCTGATGAATCTTGTTCTGGATCTGCTGTATAAATACCATTTACTCGCGTCCCCTTTAATATCACATCAGCATCAATTTCAACTGCTCTAAGAGCAGCGGCAGAATCTGTTGTGAAAAATGGACTTCCTGTTCCTCCACCGAAAATCACTACCCTACCTTTTTCAAGATGTCTTAAAGCTCGACGTCTAATAAATGATTCTGCTATTTGCTTAAGCTCGATAGCTGATTGTAGGCGAGTATCTACTCCTATTTGTTCTAATGAACTCTGGAGAGCCATGGCATTGATTACTGTCGCAAGCATCCCCATGTAATCCCCTTGTGTCCTCTCCATGCCACCTTCTTCCGCTTGTACGCCTCGGAAAATATTCCCTCCGCCTATTACAATAGCGCATTCTATGCCTTTGTCAACTATCGTTTTTATTTCAGCTGCATATTGAGCTAATCTATCATTATCGATTCCGAACTGCTTATCACCCATCAAGGCTTCGCCGCTCAGTTTGAGGAGAATTCTTTTATACTTCATTGCGGTTGCGAATATCCGACAAACAAGCCCAACAAAAAGCCTTAAACCAAAAGAAGACCGCAGTTGCGGTCTTCTTAATAATATTATTAGTTGTTATCTTACGATAAAGCAACTCGGCTAAAGCCGGTTACCTCAGCTCCAGGACAAGATGATGCTACATATTGTGCAACAGTCTGTTTATTATCCTTAATGAATGGCTGGTTAACTAGAGTAACCTCTTTGTACCACTTATTCAAACGGCCCAAAGAAATTTTCTCAGCTAAATCAACAGGCTTGCCCTCTTGTATAGCTAAGTCTTTACCGATAGCCTTTTCCTTCTCGATTAAATCTGCAGGAATGCTGGCTTCGTTTACAGCTACAGGTGCCATAGCGGCCGTTTGCATTGCAACATCGCGACCAACAGAAGCATCAACTGATCCAGAAAAACTAACAATTGTTGCTAGCCTGTTTCCAGGGTGAATGTATGCCGTTACCGCATCTCCTTTTAAAGATTGAAAATCTCCAATCTCAAGACGCTCACCGATTTTACCTGTTTCAGTAATAATCTTTTCTGCAACTGTCTCATCAGATCCTGGGTAGTTTAATGCCAGAAGACTGTCCTTACTCTCACAACCTTCTGCAATTGCTAGGTCTAAAAGTGTTTGTGCAACTGAGATGAAAGCATCGTTTTGTGCAACAAAGTCCGTTTCACAGTTTAATGACAATACAACACCAGCCGTTCCGTTAGTGTTTATGCCTGAGAGAATTGCGCCCTCTCCAGCTTCACGATCCGAACGCTTAGCAGCAACTTTTTGGCCCTTCAAACGAAGAACCTCAATTGCTTTTTCCATGTTCCCTTCGGCTTCTTGGAGTGCATTTTTGCAATCCATCATGCCTGCTCCTGTTTGCTTACGGAGCTTGTTTACTTCAGCAGCTGTAATGCTCATGATTTTAATATTGTAGGCTTAGTAATTAGGCTTTAGCCTCCTTCACCTTAGTTTCCACTGATACTTCTTCTTTTACAGCAGATACTTTCTTTGCTATCTTTTTACGAGGCTTTTTCGCAGGAGCTTCTTTAGCAGCAGGAGCCTCGTCAGTAGTTGCTTCAACAGTTGCTTCCGCTTTTGCTTCTAGGGCAGCAGCAGCTTCCGCTTTTGCTTCAATAGCTTCTTTCTCTTTTGCTGCTTTAGCATCGGTAGATGCTTTTTCAGCTTGACGTTCGTTTAATCCTTCAGCAACTGCTTCAGCAAGAGTTTTCGTGATTAAATCAATAGACTTAGATGCATCGTCGTTAGCTGGGATCACAAAGTCAACTTTACGCGGATCGCTGTTAGTATCAACAATAGCGAAAACAGGAATGTTTAACTTCTTAGCTTCAGCTAAAGCGATGTGCTCTTTAGTAATGTCAACTATAAAAATAGCTGCCGGCAGGCGAGTCATATCAACAATAGATCCGAGGTTCTTTTCAAGCTTAGCTCTCTGACGCGCTACTTGTAGGCGCTCACGTTTAGATAGAATAGCAAGTGTGCCGTCTACTTCCATCTTGTCGATTTGGGTCATCTTGCGAATAGCCTTACGAATAGTACCGAAGTTAGTCAACATACCGCCTGACCAACGCTCAGTAACGTAAGGCATGCCTACAGTTTTTGAGTGAGTAGCAATAATGTCCTGTCCTTGCTTCTTTGTAGAAACAAATAAGATTTTCTTTCCACTCTTAGCGATTTGCTTCATTGCAGCTGCAGCTTCGTCTATCTTAATGACAGTCTTATACAGATCAATGATGTGAATGCCTTTCTTCTCTGCGAAGATGAATGGTGCCATGTGGGGATTCCACTTGCGCTTTAGATGGCCGAAGTGAGATCCGGCTTCTAGTAATTGGTCGAAATTTGTACGAGCCATGATGGTTTACTTTCCTGGTTTAAACAATTCCTAAGTAGCCACTAGGTGGGTCTTACGAATTTGGATGCTAAACGAATTATTAATAAATGAATACGTGTTAGGCAGCTGCCATTAACGTTTCGAGAACTGTTCTTTTTTACGAGCTTTCTTCTGACCGAACTTCTTACGTTCAACCATACGCGGATCACGAGTTGTTAAGCCTTGAGCTTTTAAAGCTGGCTTATTCTCAGGATCTATCTCGATTAATGCTTTTGAAATTGCAAGGCGTACTGCCTCTGCTTGACCTGTAATCCCTCCGCCGTTAACGTTTACTTTAACATCGTACTTACCAGTAGTCTCTGTAATCTCAAATGGCTGGTTAATCTTGTACTGAAGTGTTCCGGTTGGAAAGTACTCTTTGTAATCACGCTTATTAATTGTGAAAGTACCCTTGCCCTCTGAAAGGTATAGGCGAGCTACAGCGTCTTTGCGACGACCTGATGTATTGATTACGTCCATTATTTAGTTTTGAAGGTCATTACAGTTGGCTGTTGAGCCTCGTGCTTGTGATTAGGTCCTACATATACGTGCATGTTACGGAAAAGCGCACGGCCCAAAACATTCTTTGGTAACATCCCTCTTACAGCCTCTTCAACCATAGAAAATGGTTTACGAGCCATAACCTCAGCTGCTGTGCGTGTGCGCTGACCTCCTGGATATCCAGTGTAACGCATGTAAATTTTTTGGTCCCACTTCTTTCCTGATAGAGAAATCTTCTCTGCGTTGATAACTACGACGTAGTCTCCACAATCAGCGTGTGGTGTAAAGTTAGGCTTATGCTTTCCACGAAGTAGCTTAGCTATTTCAGATGAAATGCGACCAAGGGTTTGTCCCTCAGCGTCGACCAATAGCCATTTCTTATCGGCGTTCTCCTTATTAGCGGAGAGAGTTTTGTAACTTAAAGTATCCACAGCGAATGTGTTGCGTGTTCAAAATTCCCCAAATTT
>Ga0114994_10004314_pt1 | contig 10334 bp, 7 predicted proteins | sample ArcticOcean_MG_C_9_FD_87043 | JGI IMG/M metagenome (GOLD analysis project Ga0114994, IMG submission 87043) | Marine microbial communities from western Arctic Ocean - ArcticOcean_MG_CB2_152 | ecosystem: Environmental > Aquatic > Marine > Oceanic | place: Arctic Ocean: Canada Basin | collected... | reverse complement strand
TTTTATACAAAATATGAAAAAATATGAAATGACCCACGGCATTGTTGACGAACAAATCAAGAATACAACCATAATTATTTTAGTCTCCCCCCCCCCCCCCGGTCCCCGTAACAAAACAGAGACTTACAGCTGCCACCTGACTGTCGGACTGTCGCTTCAATTTGGCGGTCCAGGGTTAGCTCGAGCCATTCCGAACGACACACGTGCGATGACACCTGGTTTTAAACCAACAACAAATTTACTTCTTCAATTTGGCATGCCCAGGGTTCGCCTTGAGATGCGCGAACAGCTTCGACCTCGAGGGAAACGTCGCGGCGCAGCCCGTGCACGCCATCGCCGGGACGTCGTCATCGCTCACGTCTCCCCGTTTTCCCTTCTTGCCCTTCTTTCGCCGGGATGCCGCCGCCGGCGGCGGCGGCGGCGGCGGCGGCGCGGCCGCGGCGGTCTTGTCTTTTTTGGCGCGCCGGGCCTTGCGCGGCTTCTCTTGAGGAACGGGTGCCAGCGCCGGCGCAGGCGTCTCAGTCTCCGAGTCCGCCGACGTCGCCGACGAGCCGTCGTCGTCCGACGTGTCGGCGGCGGCCGCCGCGAAGGGGTTCACGAAGTCGCCGTCCGACGAGTCCGACGACGTCGCGTCGTCGGTATCGTCCACAGGCGCGGCCTCGGGCGGCACCGCGGCCCCGTCGTCGTCCGAGGACTCCTCCGCCAACGCCGCGGCAATTTCCCCGTCGTTCGCCGTCGGGTCGGAGAAGAAGCCCGCGTCGAAGGAGTCGACGCGCGGCTTCGGAGGAACCGGGGCGTTCCCGGCCTTCTTCTTGTGCGCCTTGCTGAGGCAGTGGTTCGCGTACTGCTTCTCGGACTTGAAGGTCTTCTTGCAGGCGTGGCACGAGAAGATCTCCGCCTCCGTTGACACTGTCTTGTCGTCCATCTCATGAAGGGTCACGCCCTGCCGCGCCTCGTAGCCGTCGTCGACGGGGCCCTCCTCGCGCCATTTCAATCGCGCCTCCAGGTTCTCCTGGCGCCGTTGAGCTTTCAAGGCGCTCGCCTTCTGAACCTTCTCCTCCTTCTCTTGAGCAACAACTTTCATCCGTTCCTTCACGCGCGGGTCCCGCCGCCGGCAGAACACGGCTAATTGCCGCACCATGTCCTGGTAGGCACCCTTGGCCGCTTTCCTATGCTTCCCGTTCTCGGTATCCACGGCCCGCCGCATCCTTCTCCCTTCGTCGCTTGCCGCCTTGTACTTGTCGTACGCGGAGAAGGTCCGCTGGGACACAAAGTCCGCGAACTTGTCGTAGAAGGCCTTGACGTCGTCCCACGGCGTCGTGGCCGTGCCGAACGGGGCCCGGTCCGCGAGTTCAAAGGAAGCCCGCTGCTCCTCGCTGTCCTCGACGTCGCTGAACGCTTTCCCGTACACCGCATAAAAGCTTTTCTCCCCGTCAAACCCCTCAAAAGCGCTCGACGAAAAAAAGGGCCACAGGTTGACCTCCCGCTTTTTCAGGCGAGGGCCCTTGCGCGTGGCGTAGTCCTCGTCGTCGCTGGACGAGGAATCGTTCAGGTCCCGTCCAGCTAAAATGTCGTCCCGGTGGTCGTCGTACCACCGTCGCTCCGTACCATCGGACAGCGTTTCGTACGACGCGTTCAGCTCCTTGAAGCGGTCGGCAGCGCCGGCGTCGCCGATGTTCTTGTCCGGGTGCAGTTTCAACGCGAGCTTGCGGTAGGCTTTTTTCAACTGGGCGTCGTCGGCGTCCCGGGCCACGCCGAGCACCTCGTAGTGGCAGCGCATGGCTCTGCGGTGTGCTGCGGTGTGCTCTCACACAAGTGGGCAGATGGGGATGGCGGGCGTCTTGCGCTATCTCGCGTAGGCGCAGCCGTCGCAGCGGAAATGATACAGTGGTCTCAGCTGCGTTGCCTTTTCGGTGAGCAGCGCTACAGCTGTACGGCGCCGGTCGCTCGTCCCGAGTCACCGCACGGGTTTAACTTACGGGTTTTCCCTCTAGTTACTGAGGCGAGACCGCGTATTCGGAGGTTTCCCTAGGCGCCTGGACAGATGGGAGAAGATTATCGTGTCATACGTTCGGGTCTCTCCGGCCGGCCGCGCGCTCCACTTTTTTTGGGTCGCAATACGCCACCGCGCTGCCCATCGCAAGAGCTCGACGTGCAGAACGATGGGCGAGCCCCAGATGGACGGCCAGTCCACCAAGCTCGTGCTCGTCGCGTTGCTGCGGGCCGTCTCGCGCATGAAGGGCGTGCTGGAGGAATCAGATAGAGCGGTCCTGAAGGACCTGGTCGTGGAGGAGCCCCTGCAGCCCGAACTCTTGCGAATAGGCATCCGCATGGCCATTCTGGACAACGACGCGCGGAGCGGCAGCCCGCAGGACGACCAGGTCCATCTCGCCAAGCGGCGCGACCTCCTCAAGCAACTGTGGGACTTGTGCAAGGGACGCGGCGAGCAGGAGTCCTCCAGCGAGGGCGAGTACGAGGACGACTACGAGAGCGACGACGACGACGCCGACATGATGCTGCCTGACGACGAGGCGGTGCGGGACGACGAGGCCGACTCGACGGCGGAGCGTGGGGACGAGGAGGAGGACACGCGCCAACGGGTGCGCGAGATCGCCGAGACGGTGGCGCGGCAGAAGGAGCTCTTGGCGGAGAAGATGCGCTTCGTCGAGGAGCAGCTCGCCCGGCTGACGGACCTCAAGGCCCAGTGCGAGGCGCGGGCGGGCGAGGCGCGGCACGGTGGTCTCGTATTAGAAGATGCTTCGGAGGAGGACGAGTCCGGCGAGGACGAGGAGACGGACGAGGAGACGGACGAGGAGGAGACCGTCGACGAGGAGTCCTGGGACGACGCCACGGAGGAGTGGGACGACGACGACGACATACAGGAGTTCGAGCGGGGCGCGGCGTACTAGCCGTAGGCCCCACTAAGATCCGCCGGTTCGTAGTACATCATGGTGCTGGTGCAATCGAGTCGGCTCTCGATTTCGTGCGGGTATATAGAGGCATGGGACTGGCGCGACGTGCTGGCACAATGGCGAGACCTTTGCGGGTCGCTATACTCGCTGCGTTGCATCTCACCCATGCACTCGTGCCGCCCGCTGTGCCAAATCGAGTGCTTGCTGAGCCCCTGCGCCGCAGTGCAACAGGGAATGACGGATTTGAATCAGCGAACCAGCGTGGCGCGTACAAGAATGAATCACCAAACCAGCGCGGGCAAGACGAGGACCCGTACGCCTTCGTCGCCGACGCGGACCTCGCCGCGAGCTACTCGGACCGGGACAGCTACGCGGGCGCCGCCACGCTACTGGTGGGCGTGGACCTGCCCGGCGCCGCTTTAGATTTCGAGGCGTCCATCGCGGAACTCGCGGATTTAGCAACGGGCGCCGGCCTGCGCATAGACGGCCCGCCTTTAAGTCGGCGGCTCCGGCAGCCGGACCCGCAGACGTATACCGACGCGAACGGCATCGATCACATCAAAGACGCCATTCACACTTTAGTGAAACAGGGCGCGGAGGAAGTCTGTGTGGTCTTCGACGACGAGCTCACGCCGGACCAGCAGAAGAATTTGGAGATGCGGCTCCAGGTCGCGTCGCCCGACGAGTTACGGCCGCGCGCGAAGCGCGTCGACAAGAAGAAGAAGGCCTTCGAGTACCAGAAGCGCGTCTTCGAGCTCCGGAGTGAACGAGGCGAGCTGAGCCAGGCGGCCGCGCGCTCGGCGATTCATAAGGAGGACCGACTTCTAAGGAGGCGCGGCGAGGCCACGGTGGCCGTGGTGGCCGTGCGCGTGCTCGACCGCACCGCGGTGGTGCTAGATATTTTCGCTAAAAGAGCGACCACACGAAGTGGCCGTTTGCAAGTCGCTTTGGCGCTGACGCTCTACCAGACGCCCCGGCAGGGCGGTCTCTTTCGAGGAGTCGACGACGACCGCGACACGGGCGGTTCTCTGGGCACCAATAAACAAGAAAGGCGGCGCACCATGGACGTGGACCAGAAGACGATGCGGGATAGGGCATCTCGTTTAAATCGGAAAATTACAGCTTTGGCGACGCACCGCGATTTACAAAGAAGGAGGCGGGCGCGCACGGGCGCTCCCACTGTCGCTTTAGTGGGGTACACGAACGCCGGTAAGTCCAGTCTCCTGGCGGCGCTGGTGGGCGGCGCCGTCGAGGCTTTGGATGCTGATGATGAAGACAACACATTTTCGGTCGACGACAAGGTCTTCGCTACGTTAGATCCGCTGACACGAAGGGTCCGGGTGGAGGACCAGGTGGCATTGGTGACGGATACGGTCGGCTTCGTGTCCAAGCTGCCCGCGCAGGTCGTGGCCGCGTTCCGCGCGACGCTGGAGGAGGTCTCGTCGGCGGACGTGATCGTGCACGTCGTGGACGCGTCGGCGCCCCGGCACGTCATCCGGGCGCGCTCGGGCGTGGTGGACGCGGAGCTGGCGGCCCTCGGGTGTCGGGACACGCCAAAGGTCACGTTCTTCAACAAAGTGGATCTGATGGCCGACGCGGCGTCCTTGCGGGCGAAGGCGGCGGTGGCCAGGAACGTCGCGGTCGGCAGTGCCGCGGCGGGCGACCTGGGCACGTTGCCCTCGACATTGGCCGGGGTCCTGGCCGAGTCGCTGCTGGACGTGCGGGTGACCCTACCTTATGCCGACGCGTCCTATGGGCGCGTGTTGGACGAGGTCCTCAGCCGGGGCCGCGTGTTTGAAGAGATGCACGGGGACGAAGGGACGGACCTCGTGGCCGCGGTGCCCTGGGACCTGGCCGGGCGGCTGCGGCCGTACAAGAGTAAGTAAGTGTATGTGTGATTCCGTTTTGTTGGTACGGTGCTAGGACTAGTGGGCGGGGCCCGGGGGGGGACACCGCGATCACAAATCGTGAGGGTACGAGGGTTCCGAGACGGAAGGGGCGTCTTGGAGTACGAGCGTGCGGTCGCTAGCTGCCCTGCGCGACGCCAGCTCTCGATCGCGAGCGTAGTACCAGCAGCCGCGTTGCGCGCCAAGCAGAACGAACATCAATCGCGCACACATACATCAGAGAGCACATGGCCACCTTACCTAGCCGGACCGACGTGTGGCAGAGCTTTACGGACGCAGCGGGTATCTACTTCAGGAACAAGCGGACTGGAGAGAGTCGTGAGCTGCGGCATTGGGACGATTTGGCGCCGGCCGGCTCGGGCACCGCGGCCGCCGCCGCCGCCCTCATACACAGCCGAGACAACGTGGCCTCTACCGCCAGTTTCGTCGTCGATAGCCTCCTACCTCGTGCTGCGTGCATCAGCAGAAGCTGGAGGAACGCTGTGAGAGCGGAGAGGCCCAGCCGCGGTCCTCAGAACGTGGAGATTGTGGGCGGGGGCACGCTTGAGCAGACCGAGGTCCTCGCAACGCATGACGACGCTGTGACCACCGTCTGCCACGCTTGGGCAGTGCAGTGCCGGATTATGACGTGCTCCGTGGATCGATGCCAGCGGCGGATCTGCGGCGCGCACGGCAACGGCGCGGGCCGCTACAACGAGGATTATTATGGGAAGTTCGAGTTTGAAACCCTGTCGTGCCAGCATTAGGAGGGTTGTGATCGGACCTACTGTGCGGAACACTTTAGACATCGCCTTCGACCCTGGTTAACCGCCCTTCAACCCTGCACCCGGTGTGCCGCAATTATAAGCGCAGACATAGCGGAACATGGGGTGGCCCCCTTCTATACCAAACACTACTGCAGATCGCATCTGACGAAGCACACGTGTCGCGAAGAGTCGTCGAACGACGAAAGGGTGGTCGACCTCTGCCGCACTTGCCTCGCCGAGCACGAGTGCGGCGACATCGACCGAATGAAAAATGTTTGAAGCCCCCCATCCCCATGCTTCCATCGTCTCCCTGTACTAAGACAATGACGCGCCGCGTCCTCGGCGGCGAGCGCAACCGCTGATCTCGAGGCGAGTTCCATAGCATTGCGCGCTCCTGCCCTAGTGTTACGCGCCTGTCTTTGACTTAGACTACGAGTAGATCACCCTCCTGGGCCTCGAGCTAGTAGCACTAGGCACCCGTTTGCGGCGCACTGTGCATAAACGCATCGCAAAACCGGCACGAAGCGCATCCCGGCTATCTGAAGGCACGTGAGCGCCGCATAGATCGCGCTGCAGCCCGCGCATAGCCGAAAACGCTGCCCAGGCTGCACCTGTGCACAGCAAACGCTGTCGACAAGATGCCGCTCGTGGCCGGCCAGGCCGTCGAGGCGCTGTGGCCCGAGGACGGCGAGTGGTACAACGCTGTGGTACGGGCCGTCACGACCACGGGCATCGAACTGGACTACGAGGACGGGGACTTCCGCGCGGACGCGACCGAGGCGGATATCCGGGTCAAGGACGTCGCGGAGGACGACGACTGGCTGAACGACATTATTGACGCCCCGGACCCGGAACCGGAAAAGGCGATCGAAGTGAGCGCCGACATGGCCCACCTCGACGCGGAATTAGATGATGGTTTAGGGGACCTCTTGGACGACATCATCGACGAGGGGGACGCCGTTACTGGCGAGCCGGCGCGGCCGGCGCCCGGCGACGAGCTCGTGGCCGCGCCGGGCGAGATTACTGCCGCGATCGCCGCCACCAAGGACGCGGACGTTAGCCTGGAACAGGACGTCGCGCTGGATGACGCGCTGGACCCGCGAAGTACCGCCGCCGGCGTGCTGCAGGGGGCTTTTCGCCAACATTCGGCGAGGAAAGCGGCACAGGAGTGGACGCTGGCCCTGATGGTCGGCACCTTAGTCGAGGCGCGCTTCGGCGGCGACGACGAGTGGTTCCCCGGCATTGTTGAAGCGGTGCACGAGGACGGCACGTACGCAATCGCATACGACGACGGCGACCGCGAGGAAAACGTGGCCCCGGCGCTCGTGCGGGCCGTCGCGGAGCCCACCGCGCCCGACGCCGCGGCCGATGTGGATGGCACGGGCGCCGCGGCCGGCGCAGGCGCCGCCCCCAAACCGGCTGCCGCGACTGGCGTGGCCGCCGCACCCGCCGCGCCCGCCGCGCCCGAACCGGAGCCGGCTGACGACGCGGAACCGACCGACGGCGTCTTCAACCTGACGGCCATCCACGAGCGCAAGGAGCTGCCCGCGCCGCGGCGGCTGGACATGAACGCCAACGCCGGCGCGGGCGAGAAGCCGCTGCGGCGGCGGCGGCTCGAGCCGAAGAACGCTGGGGAGGTCCCGTCAAAGCCGCGCCCGCGGCCCGCCTCGGCCGGCGCGGCGCGCACGCCCGCGCCCAAACTAAAGAAGAAGAAGCGGCGGCCGCGGTCGGCCGCCGCGCGGCGCAAGGGCCCGGGCGGCCGCGGCTCGGACGCGTCGTTCATCGAGGGCCTCGTGGCGTCGACGCCGTCGCAGCTGGGCTACGGCTCGCGGCTCTGGGACGGCGTGAAGCGGTGGATCGACGAGCGCGAGCTCGAGCAGATCTTGCAGCGGAAGGCCGAGGACGCCGCGCCGCCGCCGCCCCCCGCGCGGCGCCGGCGGCCGCGCTCGGCCGGGGCCGGGCGGCCGCGGTCCTCGCCCACGAATCGCGTCCTGGAGGCGCGGCCGCCGCCGACGCTCGTCGCGGGCGCGCTCGCGCCCGCGCCCGCCCCGGCGCCGCCACGCCAGCGGTCGCCGGAGCGGCGGCCGGCGCCCATGCCCCCCGGTCACCTGATGAACGGCGTCCTGCTCAAACTGAAGAAGCCCGCGCGGCGAAGGGCGCGCGACATCCAGGCGCTCGAGCGGGGGTTCACGCTGAGGATATAGATAATGCGCCTGGTATTTGTCCGTTGTTCTCTTTTCGAGCGTGAGCTTTCCGTGTGGCAGTGGTCTAGAGCAGTGGCCCGTGGCTCGGACTCGGACCATCGGACGGCGCGTCGCCACGGCGTGTGTGAGTCTACTAGAAGCCTGCGCAGTCAGCTTCCGAGGGCAGTTCGGGTGCGCAACTGGATAGCGCCGTGTCCTATCCTTGATTGTCGCGGGAGTCCGGCGCGCGCTGTTGGACGGGTTTGCTCTGAGCAAAACGCACACGTCAAGAGCGCTCTGAGCTTCGAAACCAGACCATATCACTGTCATATCGGTGTAAGACGACGGTGCGGGGACCCACAATCCCGTAGCATCCGTTCGTTCAGCCCACGACACATTTATCAGGGACTACAACCAGCTGAGTGCAGGAGCAGCAGCACAGCACGCCAAGTCGCGCAGTCAGTACCTCCTCGCCATCGCCGCGACGCACAGCTCCAATTCGATGGCACGTCTTCGTGACAGCATGACACGCCGCACACTCGGCGCGCTGCTCGTCCCGGCAACCGCTGTGGCCCTCGTCGCGCCGCTCTGGGCGACACACACTGCAATCGGATTCACGGCCGGCGCGTCCGGCGCCGCTGCGGTCTACCCCGTCGATTTTGTCAAGACGCAGCGCCAGACCGCAAGCGGGAAGCGCGAGTTTGCCGGACTCTCTTTACCAGCAACGCTCATCCACATGGTCAATCGCGACGGCCCGCTGAGCGTCTTTCGCGGCCTCGGCGTGCAGGTGGCCGGCGTGGTGCCGGAGAAGGCCATCAAGCTCACGGTCAACGACGCCGCGCGCTCGGCGTTGCGCGCGTACTTCGGCTCTTTATCGTTCGCGTGCGAGCTCGCGGCCGGGGTCTGCGCCGGCGCGTGTCAGGTCGTCGTCACGAATCCCCTCGAATGCGTCAAGGTGCGCCTCCAGACGACGAAGGGGACGGAGACCGCTCACAACGTGGTGCGCTCGTTAGGGTTTGAGGGGCTCTCGACGGGCGCGGTCGCCTGCGCCATGCGGGACGCGTCTTTCTCCGCGATTCTGTTCCCGACGTACGCCCACGCCAAAATCCTATTACCGGAGCTCCTACAAGCTGCACACCTGCCAGGCGCCGCTTCGTTGTTTCTTGCGGGTGTGTTGAGCGCCGCGCCGGCGGCGTTCTTGACGACGCCCTTGGACGTGATCAAGACGCGGCAGCTCGAGCACGCGTTCGCGGACAGGGATATGCCGTCCGTCGGGGAGGTCACCCGGACCCTGCACGAGGAGGGCGTCGACACGCTGTTCTCCGGAAGCTTCGAGCGGGTCCTGCGGAGCGCGCCCCAGTTCGGCGTGACGCTGGCGCTGTACGACGTCCTCACGCAGTACTGCACGGAACACGGCTGGTTGTAATATACTTATCAAACTATAGCGTCCCCGCACGCCGATGGCGTGGACGTTGTCGCCACCTGGGACTACGCCACCGACACGACCACGCGCACAATCGGAGCGCTCAAACGAGGCCCAGAGCGTACTCCCGCAGCTCGTGGCCCGTGAGCTGGATCACGACGCCGTTCAGCGCGATCGTGCCGGCGAGCGCCGCGAAGGAGTAGCCGATGGCGCCGATGCTGCCCGAGTCCGTGTCGATGGACTCGAGCTCGATGGTGAAGTCCACGGCCGCGCCGGGGGGGATGACGCCGTCCGGGCTGCCCGCGTCGCCGTAGGCGAGCTCGGCCGGCAGCGTCATGGTGCGCTTGCCCCCGACGCGCATGGTCTGCACGATCTCGTCCCAGCCCTTGATGACCTTGCCCTTGCCCACGCCGAACTGGGCCCAGGGCCGGTCGCCCGCGCCCACGACGCCCGTGCTCATGACCGTCTTGCCCTCGCCGCCGCCCGTCGCGTCGATGACCTTGCCGTTCAAGCGCGTCTCGTAGATGACGCTCACGTAGTCGCCCTCGTTCACGGTCTTACCCTCGCCCACCGTGATGTCCTCGTAGACGATGCCCGAGGCGGTAGTGGCGTGCAGGAGGGTGTGCTGCCGTGTGGCTGGCGGCACGAATGCCGTTGTTGTCGTGAGCGCGAGGCAGACGAGGACACGCATGCTGTCCTGTGCTTTTCGTATCGATGCGACAGCGTGCTCGCAGCGCAAAAAAGAGTGAAAGATCGAGTCGAGAAGAAACCCGCACGCAAGCCCACAGAAGCGTCTCCTGTTTGCTCTTTTGATTAATGTTACAAGTCCGCCGGACTGATTCAAGTTACTAGCGCCGTCGTCGCGGCCGCTTACGCCAGCGCGACGCCGCTCAGCCGCTGCGCGACCAGGATCATCTGGCCCTTGCCCCCCTCGCAGTACTCCGCCGTCGCGAGCTCGCACGTCTCGTCGCCGGTCGGCGCCTTGGCCTTGGCGGTCTTGTCCTCTAATAACCCTCCTTCATTATCTTCTGAATCCTCCGCGCGGTAGCCCCCATTCTCCTCGCTACACCAGAAGCTGCAACACTTGCCTTTGTAGCCCTTCTCGAGAATCTCCTTGGCCTTCGTCACCACCTCGCGCCATGTTGCGTAGACGCCAACGATCG
>Ga0114994_10004310_pt1 | contig 10339 bp, 8 predicted proteins | sample ArcticOcean_MG_C_9_FD_87043 | JGI IMG/M metagenome (GOLD analysis project Ga0114994, IMG submission 87043) | Marine microbial communities from western Arctic Ocean - ArcticOcean_MG_CB2_152 | ecosystem: Environmental > Aquatic > Marine > Oceanic | place: Arctic Ocean: Canada Basin | collected... | reverse complement strand
GTCCGGAATTCCAGCGCCATCTATCCATGCAATGATGTTTACCCTATTTCTAAGCTCTTCATTTGTAAGTAAATTCACGTTCAAGTAATCAATGAAATTATCTGTGTCCATTACTTTAAAAGCATTTGAGGTGAAATACGTTTGAAGGAATGTGTCGAATTGTTCTCGACCTACATTTTCTTCTAACATTCTTAAAAACAGATATCCCTTATCATATGCTATGGCTGTCATTCCATCATCGGGATTTCTGTCCTTTAAGTGAAGCCTGAGATGGGTGTCGTTAGGGTTAAGCTCCATCATTACCTCTATCTCCTCGCTTAGTCCCTGGAATGATAGAGTAGCGAGCATCTCACTAATTTCACGCCCGTAAACGGCCTCCATTATGCGCTGTTCAAAGTAAACCGTGAATCCCTCATTGAGCCAGAAATCATCCCATGTAGAATTCGTTACAAGGTTTCCACTCCAGCTGTGTGCTAGTTCGTGAGCAACTAGACTTACTAGAGACCTGTCTCCTGCAATAATAGTAGGGGTTGCGAATGTTAGCCTAGGGTTCTCCATTCCGCCAAAGGGAAATGCAGCTGGAAGTACGAGAAGATCGTATCTCTCCCAAGCGTATTTCCCATACAGGCCTTCAGCAGCAATTAAAAGCTCCTCCATCTCTGAGAACTCGTATTCTGCAGCATCAATTAAATCGGGAGTAGCATATACTCCTGTGTGTTCTCCAACAGAACGAAACTCAACATCTCCAACCGCTAATGCTAATAAATAAGAGGGGATGGGCTGGTTCATTTTAAATGAATAATAACCATCATCGCTCTTTTCAATTGGATTTACTGCACTCATTAAAGCCATCAATCCCTTTGGGACTTTTAGGAGAGCTTCATATGTAAATCTAACGCCAGGGCTGTCTTGACATGGTATCCATGTTCTTGCTAAAATGGCTTGACTTTGGGTAAAGAGAAATGGTTTCTCTCCTTCCACCCAAAGGAATGCATCAGCTCCAGGTTGAGTTTTATATGAGATACTAACTTCTTTTGAGTGTTGAGTTATAGCAATGCTTAAAGGTGAGCCTAGAAAAGGTTGTTCCTCGCCAATTTCAAAAGCAGCAGCTTCTCCGTCAACGGTTACACTATTTACATCTAACTCTCTTATGTCTAGGATGATTCTCTTCGCTTCTGCAGATGTCTCAATAGTGTAAATTGCTGTTGCAGAAATCGTGCGAGATTCAAAGTCAACATCCGCTAACCATTTCAAATGTGTTACAACCGCCTCATCAGGCTTGCTGAAGCTGTGAAAATCTGTTGCTCTTTTCATATTTAAAATTGCTTGGCTCTTATTATCTAAGTTGTTCTCAGATGTGTCAGATGAGCAGCTTTGGAATGCAAGTATACTTAAAGTGCAAAGACCAAAACTGATAGCTATAGTTGAGTATTTCATGTTAGTGTTTTGTAGAGCGGTATAAAATTCGTCCGAAAATAACGAACAATATGGTACCCAATGCAGTTTTTACAAGGAGGCCAGGAATGTAATCCTCAATCAACAATGTGTTAGGGCGTAAGGCGTTAGCCCAGATAGATCCTAACAACAAAATTACTGATTGTGATAAAAGGAGGATAACTGCTCCTGTGATAAAGGAAAATCTTTTAGAAAAATCAGTGGTAGCTGCCCACTCTGATGCTGCTCCTGCTATTAAAGCACCTATGGGAAATGCTAGAAGAAAGCCTCCTCTAGTTCCTTCAAAAGGTATCAATCCTGAATCGCCATTTGAAAAAACAGGAAGACCTAATCCGCCCACAAGCAAGTAAATAATGACAGAAGCCACACCTATTCGCAACCCGAAAAGCAATCCGAAAAACACTACTAAAAGTGACTGAAGCGTAATGGGTATGTTATCTGCATCGTCAAAAGTTATATCTCCCAACAGACTCATTGCTATAACCGCTAAAAGTGTAAAAACGGCGTCATCAAAGATGTTGTTCCCAGTCAGAGATAATTGTGATCGATACATTCTCTCAATATTTAATCTGTAGTGTTATCAATAATATTATTGTCTCTATTTACATCAGCTTGAAGGAACATTGGGTCAAGTTCTATTTTTGCGATTCTTTTCCCCATAGATGGTATAATGATGTCATATGTAGGACTAGTCCAAGGCCAGTCAGCGGCAAGTTTTTCATTTGATGCAAGTTCTCTATGCCCCCTCATCATAACGAGAGGAATGTGCATCTTTACCTTTTCACCATCAGTAAATGTGACTTCAATATCCTGTGGCATCGGCATCTTACCTAAACGCTCTAGAGTAATGGTTGTTGACATTATTGTCGATTCAACATTAGTAATAGCATAATCAATGAAATGTGTCGTGTTAACGAAATACTGAAAATACCAATCGAGTTCTATTCCGGACATGTTTTCCATGACTCTCTTGAAATCTGTAGGGCCAGGATGTTTGAAAGACCAAACCTTGAAGTACTCCTTCATCCCTTCATTTCTCATGTCTTCACCTATTACAGCACCTAGCTGCTCCACTAGAACTGCGCCCTTGCTGTACGCTGCTACTCCGTATGCTCTATTCGTCGTGTAGTGATCCGCATGTGTGCTAAGAGCTTCTTCATTTCCACTCTCAACCTGTAATAGATAACTGTAGTATGCATATCCATGCTCAGCTCCTCCTGGAGTAGAGTTTTCTCCTCCGTCTCCACCTTCGGATGCTAATGCGGGGAAGGATTGCATACACTCACCTTCAATCCAATATGTAAAGCCCTCATCCATCCATTCATATAGGCTTTCGTTAGTTGCTACAATTGCCTGGAACCAGCTATGGGCCATTTCATGAACAGTAACTCCCACGAGGCTAGGCATAGATCTATTCGCGGTAATAAGAGTCATCATAGGATACTCCATGCCTCCATCACCTCCTTGTGCGATAGTGTACTGTGGGTATGGGTATGGGCCTATAAACTCATTAAAGAAAGACATTGCTTTAGTAGCAAAACGTGGCAGATCATCCCAAGCATTATTATATTCTTTATCTGGTTGGTAAATGAAATTCATTTCTATACCATCCACTTCTTCAGTAAACACTTTGTAGTCCTTATCGGCAGCCCATGCAAAATCGATTACGTTCTCAGCAATAAAATGCCAATCCCCACTCTTCTTTGCTTCTTTTCTAGTTGATTGTAAGGTTCCGGTTGCTGCAACTTGGTATCCTTTAGGTAGTTTGATGTTCACGTCGTAATCACCCCAAATGCCATGAAACTCACGTCCTATATATGGATTTGTGTGCCAACCTTCATGGTCGTATTCGCACAATTTAGGGAACCACTGAGTCATGCTGAATTCCACTTCTTCTGCGTTCATCCATCCGCTTCGACGAATTTGTCTGGGGACTTGTGCTGACCAACTTAATTTAAATATGCATTTCACTCCAGGCTTTAACACTGATGGAAGTTTAGCGATAATAATTGTGCCATCTTCTTCGATTATACATGGCATTCCGTTCATAGACATAACGTGTGGTTTAATCCATCCCCACTCTTCAGAAGGTAGCGAAGAAATTCTATCTCCGACACGCATGTCAGGATCTTCAATAGTCCTAGATCTAATATCCATCATGCTTCCTGGCTGAAAAGCGTTGAAAAAAGAGTGCCAGTAAACATAATCCAAATTATCATGACTGTTGTTGTGATACATTACTGTTAGCTCACCCTCATATTGATGGTTTTCAACATCCATGACAATGTCAATCTCATAATCTGCACCTTGTTGCCAGCCGGGGTACTGGGCAGATACATTCATAGAACAAAGCATAGATATTGCTAATGCAATTAAGGCGTATATATTAATCTTATTCATTTTCTATGATGTTCATTTTTTCAGAGCACTCTAAGGTCGGGTCTATCTTATAAAGCAGAACCCTTTTTAAAGGATTTTTTGGATTCAAATAATGAATAAATCTGTCTAATCTACCCGGTCTGAACTGTTTTATATATTCCATACTGATATATTGCTGTTGGAATTTTGAGACCAAATCCCCTAAATGCGTATCACCCACAAAAACTAAGTAATTAGGAGCGTTTGAAGAATTACAGTTTAATTTAAGTTGAGACTGAATATCGGTGCTATTATTAGCCTGATCGTAATCTGACCAATCCCCGCAGTAAAAACGTGGAGCATAGTTGTTGTGATCAGCGGAGACATATATAAAGCTTGTCATATCTCCAAGTGTATGCATCTCATACATAGCCTTCATTTGGCCTGTATTCTTTGCCGAAAGGGTTAATGCGACAAGAATAATGGAGTTAAATACAATTGCAATAATTAAAAAGGTTTTTTCTACAAACCTGCCTTTAGGAGAGGCAAAAAACACATTTCTATTCCTAAAACTCACCCAAAAGAGTGTTCCAGCAATTATTACATAAGGAATAGCTGGAAGGATGAATCGCTCCTGTTTGTTTGGGAAGAGAGAGTGAAAAATAATAAAGACCAAAGAAGGCAATACTAACAATGCGAATTTGCGCCAGGATTTTAAATATCCGAATATCAATGCAAGCGAGAACGGAGGGGCGCAGAGCATCAGCAAGACTAATATGTATGTGAAAATGCCCCCCTGAGGGTAATCTCCCGACGATGCTAAATTGTAATTTATATACGTTTTAAGTTGAGCAAACGGTTCACCCCACAGGTATATGTCAGCTGGTACTTGAGTAAGAGAAAAACAAATTAAGGCAGACACTCCGATAACGGCAATCTTTTTGATTGCGTCAATAATACTATCCGAATAGGAAATGAAGATTGCTAGCACTACTCCAATCCCCATAACTCCGACTTGATATCTTAACCCAGTAGCCACCCCAAGCCAAAGGCCAGAGAATAGGAGGGTTGAGAAAGTCCACTCTTTATGATTGCTCCTTATTAATATCCATGATGACGCAAGAAGTGGTACTGCACATGTAATCTCAACGAGTTGATGGACGCTTATAATAGGTATCCACGCAACGCAAGCCATCATTAGACCCACTGCAATCGCCGATGTATTATCGCTGGATATCTTTTTACTAAGTTTTTCGGTTATGCGAAATGCAAAAAACACAACTAACAAGCTTATCAGTCCATGAATAAATCGAAGTACAAGCATCTTTGTCATAGGGTCATCCATTCCTATGTATTTAACAGCCTTAAAGTAGATGTAGTGGATAGATGGGTAAGAAAGATTTGTATAGTGGGGCTGTACTTCCCGGCCTTGTTCCTCGAGTGTCCATGGCATCCATCTATTGTAATCATAGCCGTCTGCCCAGCTTGATGATGATTCTACTACCCAGAAATGGTCATCGTGCATTAGATACCCCTCAGAGTAACACGCAGCCACAATTCTTAGAATAGCAGCGAGTAAAAGTATAAATATAAGGGGTCTTCTAATGAAGGACTTGACAATCATAATTCTGATCTCAGAGCTAGCATTTTCAGGATAACAACGGCAGCTTCTGTGCCTTTGTTGCCATGCTTGCCACCTGACCTTTCTTTAGCTTGTTCGGCAGAATTGTCAGTTAAGACACAGAATGCAACTGGCTTGCCGGTGTTAAGACTTACATCCATAATACCTTGAGCCACGGCGGAACAGACATAATCAAAATGTGCGGTTTCACCTCTAATTACACTTCCAATAGCAATTACACCATCTATATCTAAATCTTCTGCTTCTAGAAGCATTTGAGATCCCAGAACTAGTTCGAAACTACCAGGCACCCATTTAGTTGTGACTTGAATTACTCCAGCTTCCTTTAATACCTCTAAGGCACCATTAAGCATCCCTTCAGTGTATTCTCTATTCCACTGAGACACAACGATGCCCACTTTGAAGCGGGCACCATTTGGTAGATCACTTGGATCGTAAGAACTTAAATTATTACCGACCGTAGCCATATTAAAACTTAAAGAGTGGCATTTAATGCTTCCGCTGGTGTCTTATACCTGCTGTTAGGGTGGTCAGACACAATATGGCTTAGCTCATCTTTAGCTTCAGATGTCCTTCCTAATTCGATCAGAACTATAGCCCTTTTGTAGTGTATGCTAGGAGCAATTACAGCATTAGCAAGTCCTCTGTCAGCTAAGTCAGCTGCGTCTTCGAAATATCCCTCTGCTGAATCGTAGTCACCTAATTCAGTGTAGCAATCACCTATCCCTGTTAGGGCGTAGGGAGCTATAACGTCGTCAGATAGATCAACGTTCTTAAAAGCCTCAATTGCTTTTTCGTATTTTCCTAGATCGCGATTTGCTATTCCTACTTGGTATGATGCTCTTGAAGCTGCATAGGTTCCACCATGATCTTCAATTATATCAACTAATCCTTCAGAAAACCCATCTCCATATAGAGCTAGGTCAATAGAATCTTTAGAGAAATAGTGTTCAGCGGTGAAGATTGCTTCTTCTGCTTTAGTATTAGCAGGATCAAGTACTAGTGACTTTAATCCTATCACTCCAATAATTAATATTGCAGCTCCACCTATAATGTAGGTTAATGCTTTACTATTATTGTCCACAAATTGTTCGGTTTTTGTGTACACTTCACCAACGTTAATGTCGTTGATATCTTTTCCTTTATTCTTAGCCATGATATTTTATTCCTTATAGTAGGATACAGGCCGCAAAAATAAGAAATTCGCACTATGCAATTGAAATCTCTACACATGATTAATTTTAAAAACCATTTAGGTGGTGATTTAGAATTTTCTGACAGAGTAAATTGTTTGCTAGGAGATAACGGATCTGGCAAGACAAACATCCTGGATGCCCTGTATTACCTATGTTTTTGTAAATCGTACTTCAATCCTATTGATGCCCAAAACATTACTCACGGCGAACAATTCATGATGATAAAAGGTGAGTTCGATAGGCTAGGAGAGAAGGAAATTATCAGTTGTGGGGTAAAAATGGGCTCAAAGAAGGTCTTTAAAAGGAACGAAAAGTCATATTCTAGACTTCTAGAGCACATTGGTAAGTTCCCATCTGTAATTATCGCGCCTGATGATTCAGAAATAGTCCGTGACGGATCAGAAGTACGCCGTAAATGGATAGATATTGTAATTTCTCAATACGACAGACCCTATCTCGAGGCATTAGTAGATTATAATAAGTCTATAGTCCAAAGAAATAATTTATTCAAATATTTCGCAGAGAATAGGATATATGATGCAGACATGATAGAACCATGGGACGTAAGAATAGCACCGCTAGCAGTAAGAATAGCTAATGAAAGACGCAAATTCATAACCACATTCCTTCCTGTGTTCGATAGAACTTACAAAGACCTTTCGGGAGGTGCTGAAGAAGTTAGCATGGAGTATAAATCTAATGTTACGGGTGACGTAAAAGATTTTCTCGAGGTTCTTAACACTTCTAGAGAAAATGATAGAAGGTTGAGGAGAACTACTTGTGGAATTCATCGAGATGATTTGGTCTTTAAAATAGGAGAACATCCAATGAAGAAATTTGGTTCCCAGGGACAGCAAAAAACCTTTCTTGTAGCTCTTCGTCTTGCACAGCTTGAGTTTCTAGAAAACACGACCGGCATTAAACCCATACTTTTATTAGACGACATCTTCGATAAAATCGATGATAAACGTGCTGAAGCTCTGATGAAAAGAGTAACTGACGGAAGCTTCGGACAAGTTTTTATCACAGATACACACATGGGTAGGATTCCGGAAATGTTCAAATCTACTGGCGCAGAAGTAAGAGTTTTTGAGGTGAGTAACGGAGAAGTGAATATATTAGAGTCGTGAAACAAAACTATTCGTCAGAAAATAAACCCAAGCGCTCTCAAAGGCGTCGCAATTTTTATAGCAAGGCGAATCAAGAAAGCACTAAGCCTCTTAAGGATGTAATTGACAACTTCCTTAAAGTTCATCACATGCACTCTAAACTTGATGAGGTCGATGTAGTCCTTGCTTGGAAGAAGGTTTTCGGGGATGTGATTAATAAGAAAACCCGACATCTGCTTCTTCAAAAGAACGGAACACTTGTAGCTACATTAGATAGCGGCCCCTTGAAAGAAGAATTCTCTCTCAATAAGGATAAAATAGTGCAGATGATTAACGAAGAGATAAAAAGAGAAGTCGTCAGAAGCGTGCGCATTCGATAATAACATTTATGTCACTAACTTCACGCTATGCATTTTAGGAAATTGAAAAACTGGCTTATTCTTCCAATTTCGATCGTGTTTATTGCTCTCACTGCTTGGATTAGCCGTCCATCTCATATCCACATAGAGGCCGATCCATTTCATAGCCGAGTGTTCCTATCCGCATACGGAGGACTTCCAGACACTCTCAACAGTCTTTTCACAGGTAGTGGTAAATGTGCGGGTTGTCATGCTACTGACCCTAATTATTTTGCTTCTCTTGTAGGCCAAACCTACCCCCCTATACCCATTCCCGATGCTCGTGATGTTAACCCCACTGATATGTGGCGTAGTTCTATCATGGCTAATAGTGCTAAGGATCCTTTTTGGCGTGCTAAAGTTGCTCACGAAGTAGCGGTTAACCCCGAGCACCAATTAGACTTGGAAGATAAATGCACTTCTTGCCACGCTCCCCTTGGCCATTTCGCAGCTAAGCACGACGGGATAACTCATTATACCATGGAAATGCTAGTCTCTGATAGTCTGGCTCTAGATGGAGTGTCCTGCGTAGCTTGCCACCAACAGTCCGCCGATAGTTCTGGAGTATCATTTAGCGGCCAGCTATATTTTGACTCAGCAGCTATATACGGTCCATACGGCAACGGTAAGGACGAACCACTTATTTACGATCTACCCATGATTACCTACTCGGGTTACACCCCTTTGTACGGTGACCATATAGTCGAATCAACCGTGTGTGCCGACTGCCATACTCTCATCACTAACACCGTAGATCTCGACGGAAACTTAACCGGTGGAGAGTACATCGAACAGGCCACATATCACGAATGGCTTAACTCTGCATACTCAGGTGAAGGGATAGACCTTCCGGAAGGCTCCGAAGAACTCGAAGGCACCTGTCAATCATGTCACATGCCTCGAATTACAGACCCCGTAATTATATCTTCTGGATATGCCTTCCTCGAGCCTCGCACCCCGTACGGACTCCATCAGCTAGTGGGCGCGAATACAGCTATGCTTGAAATTATGCGCGATAACATCGAATTGCTAGGACTCACAGCCACGGCAGAACATTTCGACAGCACGCTTTTATGGACACAGCAATTACTCACAGAACACTCAGTTGAGTTGATCACTCCAGAAAGTTTTCAATTTATAGAGACTGAATTAGAATTGAATCCAACTATCAGATTGAGGAATAAAGCTGGACATAAACTTCCATCGGGATATCCTTCGAGGAGAATGTTCATTGAGTTTATTGTTCACTCCGGAACAGACACGACTTTTCATAGTGGTAAACTCGACCCCACAGGTTCTCGTATTATGGGTAGTGATGACGTAGGTCTTGACGACTACGAACCACACTATGATATTATTACAGATGATAGTCAGGTTCAGATATATGAATTAGTGGCAGCAGATGTTGAGTCAAACCCTACTAACGTTCTCGAACAAGCTGCCATAACAGTTAAAGACAACAGATTAGTTCCTTTAGGCTTCAGTGAAAATCATTTTGCATACGATACAACTCAAATCAAGGGTAACGCCCTGCTTGACTGGAATTTTAACTATGATAGTTCCACTTATGGAACTGGTACTGACGCTATTACTTATGTTTTTGATAATCCAACTTGGACTATAGGAGGCTGGGATTGGGAGATTACAATTAATATCTGGTACCAAAGTATGCCTCCTAGGTGGGTTGAATCAATGTTCGATTATGATGTAGCTGCTATTAATGATTTTCAGCCTCTATATGAAGCTGGTGGGACCCAGGCTGTGCTGGTAACTTCTAAAACAATCCCTATTAGTTTTATAGGTGCAGTTGAAGATGTGGAGTCCGATTTTTCTATAACTATTTCTCCTAATCCTGCAATTGATGGATTTACCACTCTAAAGTGGTGGCGTATTTCGCCAGACGCGGTATTTGAAGTTTACGATGCAGCAGGGGCGAGGATTAAGTCAGGAACGCTAAGAGATTCTAGCGGTGAGATGCGATTAGAGCTTCCTGAAACAAAGGGTATTTATCTCATAAAGGTTCATCACAACGCTGGTGTAGAGGTTATGAGAATAGCAAGACCGTAAGTAAATTCCTATAGATTTTCGTTAGCTAGGTTAGCTAGGTCAGAACGTTCGCCTTTCTCAAGTGTTATATGGCAGTACAGATCCTTTCCTTTTAGGCGGTCGATAACATAAGTG
>Ga0114994_10004308_pt1 | contig 10342 bp, 5 predicted proteins | sample ArcticOcean_MG_C_9_FD_87043 | JGI IMG/M metagenome (GOLD analysis project Ga0114994, IMG submission 87043) | Marine microbial communities from western Arctic Ocean - ArcticOcean_MG_CB2_152 | ecosystem: Environmental > Aquatic > Marine > Oceanic | place: Arctic Ocean: Canada Basin | collected... | reverse complement strand
GGCGACGGCGACCGCCGCCACGGCGGACTGCGCCCGCGGCCGCCCCGGGAGTCCCGGTCGCGCGGCGGCAGGGCCGGCTGGCGCCGCTTCATGCGCTGGAACTTCTCCCGGTAGAACTCGTCGCCCGGGTGGGTCCACTGCGTCTCGCCCGTGCCCTCGTTCACGTAGTAGGGCTTGCCCCGGCTCTCGTCCTCGTGCTGCTCCCAGCCCTGGGGCAGGGGCGCGCGCATGGCCTCGTCGGCGACCCAGAGGTAGTCGTCCATGTCACGCGGCTCCATGCCCAGCACGTCCCGCGCGTAGTTGCGCACGACGTCCTCCATGGTGCGGCTCGGTGGCCACCGCTCTTGGGGGTGGGGGCAGCCGGCGGCCGCTGCGTTCCCAGTGTCTGCGCCGTTTGGTGGTGGTGGCTGCGATTCCGCCGCGCGCGAAGCAGCGTGCACCAACACAACAACTTTTCATGAATGAACGGTCGGGGTCCGAGCGCAAGCATCGTGCGCGTGTCCCTGCGTCCCCTACACGGCCTCCCCGCCGGCGCGGAGGACTCGTGGCCCCGTGTTGGCACTCCTCTATGGGTGCGGGTTTTCAAAACACAAAAACGCAGCCTTGTGTGCACGCCTTGGCAGCGCTGAAGGCGCGGAACCTGCAGAGACTCCCATACGCAACACGTCCAGCGCAGACGCAAAACGCGCGCAAAACTGCAGTCAATTACACAGTATATCAGCTCTGCAGCGCCAAGGCGCCTTGCAGACGCCAGCCTCCGAGACGGCGGCGACGCCGGGAGACGCCAAGCCCGTGACGGTCACGCGCTCCACGCGCAAGAGGTTCGCCAAGTGGACGGGCCTGAGCGAGTACTTCTCGGGCAAGAAGGCGGTAGTGCCAACAGCGCGGATCACGATGGGCGCCTGCGGTAGCAAGAAGGCGCACCAGCCCTACGACAACAAGAATTCGCACCAAAATAGCCTGCGGCTGCAGAAGCTCCGCTCCGTCGACGACCGGAACATCACGCGGCGGTCGACGCGCGATGTGAAACACGTCGACGTCATCAAGGCGCGACGGCGCGAGAGCGCGGCCGCTATCCAAGCGTTACCGAAGCCCGCGGGGCCGCCGAAACCGGAACAACTGAACAAACTGAAGAAACGAATGTCGACACTCCTGAGCCCGGAGAGGGACGCGATCAAGCGCGACCTCTCGGCGCTGTCGCACGAGGAGGGCGCCGGGTCGTCGCTGGCGGCGCGCCTGGCTCAATTGGGACTGGCCTCGCACGAGATGCGGGGCGACGGCAACTGCCAGTTCCGCGGCCTGGCGTTCAATCTCTTCGGAAGCCAGGAGCACCACGCGGTCGTGCGGAAGGCCTGCGTCGCGCACATGAAGACGCACGCGGACTTCTTCCAGGTGTTTTTTGACGGGAAGCGGGAGTTCGAGCGCTACGTTACTAAGATGAGCCACGACCGAACGTGGGGCGACGAGCTCACGCTGCGGGCGGCGGTCGAGGCCTACGCGTGCGTCGCCCACGTCGTCAGTTCGGCGCCACAGAACTGGTATTTAGTTTACAGTCCCGAGGGTGGTGATGGAACGCCGCTGCTCCCGCGCGGCGTCGATCCTCCGCCGCGGGGGAAGGACGTCTTCCTCTCGTACGTGTCGCCGATCCACTACAACTCCGTGGTGGCGTCGACCGGGGCGCCGTCCCACGCCGGCTGGGCTAAGACCGAGGACCCGGCCACGGGCCGGACGTACTACTTCCACGTCGAGACGAAGCAGACGAGCTGGACGTGGCCGCCGAAACTGTAGTTGTGTGACTTGTAACAAACATATTATGAATAGTATTTGGCCGCGACCGTCGTGGTCGCGCCGCAGCCGACGACGTCGACTTAGTTGAAGTGGAAGTAGTCGACGCCCTCGACCGCGCCGAGCCGCGCCGCGACCTCCACGACGTACGCCCGCACGGCCGGGTTCCGCAGCGAGACGCACACGACGAAGGGCACACATATGGAATCGACGGGGTAGACCGGCTTCGAGAGGCCCGTGGCCCCGTTGTGGTACGTTCCTATTTTTTTGGCGTCCACGTCGTACAGGGCCTCGACGCGCGCCGCGCGGCCGAGGTGCGCGAGCTCGTTGAGGAAGCACCGCCCGTCCCGCCCGGCGCCCCAGACGTGGATGCGTCGCCCGGCCCAGGGCCCGTCCACGACTTGTGTGGCGAACGCCGCGACGCGGCACCTCACGAGGTCCCTCCGGTGCGTCACTGATGACAATCCTTCGGAGAGCGCGTAGACCACGAGGGCCGCCTCCACTCGATGTAAGAGACCGCCGCATCCAACGTGCTGCAGGAAGAAGCGCAGGTCGTCGCACGCTCGGCCGTCGTCGTCGTAGCGGCCGGCGCGCTCCCACACATCAATGTGGAAGAACCACGTCGGCTGGATGAGGGTGCATTCACGGAACCGCTCGAGCTGCAGGCGCTCCGCCGAGAGCGTGTTGGCCCAGGTCGCGTAGCGCGCCGTTGAGTCCGCCGGGCACCGCGTGAACTGGGAGCCGAAGAGCGTGGTCCACGCGTCGTTACAGGCGTCGGCCGCTTGCCTCATCGCCTCGACGCGGGTCGCGTGGCTCGTGTCGTCGGCGTCCTGCGTCAGGATCCATTCGTACGTTGCGGCCGCGATGCCCGCGTTCCGCGCGCGCGCCGCGCCGCCGTTTTGCTGCGCCAGGACGCGGAGGCTCCGTCCTCGGTCCTCGAAGCGGCGCTGCCACTGCTGCGCGCGGGCCGCGGTGCCGTCACTAGATCCGTCGTCGACCACGATCACCTCCAGTGCTAAGTCCGTGCGCTGAGCGAGCAGCGACCCGAGGGTCGCGTCGATGGTCAAAGCCGCGTTGAAGGCGGGGACCACGCAGGTCACGCCGGCGACGGCGGCCAGGGCGGACATTTCTTTATCTAGTCTGATGCGTGCGCGTTGGTCCTTGCGGAGGGCTGTAGAGCGGCATTTCTATAGATGGGTATGCGACAACCACGAATGTGGCTGGCCACCGTCTCTAGGGCAGCTGGCGCTGCGTGAGCGAATTGATTGCAATACCAATTTTGCAGAGTGCTTTTGCTCTCCTCACTGCACTCGGCCCAGACACCCGTGACGCGTGTCAGCCTGCACTTTGTGTGGGTAATTCTCGTCGAGCCCACACGACGCAGCGAGGCAAGTGACGTTCGACGCGCCGCACCAAAGCACCAAAGCCCAGTAGCAGTGCCGCAACCACACCTCCTAGCCGCAGCACACAGCGCGGAGATTACGCCAGCCGCCGCGCCCACCGCAGACGATGCGCCCCACTCAACTTTTAAGAACGGCGCTGGTCGGCCTGATCTGCGCCCTGGCCGCGGCGCAGGGCGCGCCGCGCCGCGGGCCGCCGCGCGGACCGATCAAGGAGGACAAGTCGACCTTCTTCGGCAAGGAGGGCGAGCAGGCGCAAAAGGGCGGGACGGACTTGAAGCAGGTCGCCCTCGTCGGCGGCGCGCTCCTCCTCGTCGGCCTTGGGCTCCTGCAGATCTTCGGGACGATGGTCACGGTCCAGGCGCGCGACGACAAGAAGAGGCAATGAGCGGCGCCTCTACCGCGGTGCGTCGAGGCGCTTCGCGGGGCGCCGCGTCCCCGGCAGACGAGGCCGCGTCGGACGCCGCCGGCGACGACGAGGTAATTAGAATATTGGTAGTTCTTTCCCTATCAGCTTGCCCAACATGCGTCTCGAAAGCCCGTTCTCGCCCGCTTATGCTAGGCTGGCGGCGCCTGGCGCGGCTTTCACAGCACCATCTCCATCAAAACAAGGTACGAGTCGGTGTTTGGAAGGAGCCAAAGCTAGCTGGACGTCTATTGAGTCCGCAACCAAGTTTTGAGCCCGTGCGCTGTCGAATAATTTTCCTTCGGGTCTGTCGTCCTCTTTGGAGAGACCAGCACCAGCATAATTAATCGTGCGTTCCAGCATCGCAATCAAACCCGCTGCACTTAAAACTCTCGCAAAACGTCCAGCCAGTGCTGCACGGGCCATGGACAACCGATCCCACTCCGTAAGACCCCTGGCGCGCCGCAATCGCGGACAAGGCGCCAAACGCCATCGCCCGATTCTAGACGCGGCGCCGGCGCAGCACAGCTCCCCAGCGCTTGGGTGCGCGGTCTACGGGTCGAACAGCGATACGCCAGCCGAGCGAGAGCGCCACAAACACACCCAAGATCAGAAGCGCCCGCGTTCGAACAGCGCGCCGCTCACCCGTCCCCCTTCACAGGCTGAGAACCAACCGCAACTATGTCGAACGTCACCGGCGAGTCCGTCGGCATCGACCTGGGCACGACCTACTCGTGCGTGGGCGTCTGGCAGAACGACCGCGTCGAGATCATCGCGAACGACCAGGGCAATCGCACGACCCCCTCGTATGTGGCCTTCAACGAGACGGAGCGCCTCATCGGCGACGCGGCCAAGAACCAGGTGGCCATGAACGCCTTCAACACGGTCTTCGACGCCAAGCGCCTCATCGGGCGCAAGTTCACTGATAGTGCTGTGCAGAGCGACATGAAGCACTGGCCCTTCAAGGTCACGTCCGGCGTGGCGGGCAAGCCCGTGATCCACGTGCAGTACCGGGGCGAGGAGAAGACCTTCGCGGCCGAGGAGATCTCGTCCATGGTCCTCATCAAGATGAAGGAGATCGCGGAGGCGTACCTCGGGAAAGACGTGAACAACGCCGTCGTCACGGTGCCGGCCTACTTCAACGACTCCCAGCGCCAGGCCACGAAGGATGCCGGGTCCATTGCTGGATTAAATGTTCTTAGAATCATCAACGAGCCCACGGCCGCGGCCATCGCGTACGGTTTGGACAAGAAGGGCGACGAGCGCAACGTGCTGATCTTCGACCTCGGCGGCGGCACATTCGACGTGTCCCTCCTCACGATCGAGGAGGGCATCTTCGAGGTCAAGGCCACGGCGGGCGACACGCACTTGGGGGGCGAGGACTTTGACAATCGCATGGTCGACTACTTCCTGACGGAGTTCAAGCGCAAGTTCAAGAAGGACCTCAAGACGAACCAGCGGGCCATGCGCCGCCTGCGCACGGCCTGCGAGAGAGCTAAAAGAACGCTGTCGTCCTCCACGCAAGCGCACCTGGAGATCGACTCGCTCTTCGAGGGCATCGACTTCAACTCCACGATCACGCGCGCGCGCTTCGAGGACCTGAACATGGACTACTTCCGCAAGTGCATGGACCCCGTGGAGAAGGTCATGCGCGACTCCAAACTGAGCAAGTCGCAGGTGCACGAGGTCGTGCTCGTGGGCGGCTCGACGCGCATCCCCAAGGTCCAGTCCCTCCTGGCGGACTTCTTCAACGGCAAGGAGCCCTGCAAGTCCATCAACCCCGACGAGGCCGTGGCCTACGGCGCCACGGTGCAGGCCGCCATCCTGTCCGGGTCGGACTCGTCCGAGAAGCTGTCGGACCTCCTGCTGCTGGACGTCACGCCCCTGTCCCTCGGCCTGGAGACGGCCGGCGGCGTCATGACGGCCCTGATCAAGCGCAACACCACCGTCCCGGCCAAGAAGTCGCAGACCTTCTCGACGTACGCGGACAACCAGCCCGGGGTCCTCATCCAGGTCTTCGAGGGCGAGCGCTCCATGACCAAGGACAACAACCTGCTGGGCAAGTTCAACCTCGACGGCATCCCCCCCATGCCCCGCGGCCAGCCCCAGATCGAGGTCACCTTCGACATCGACGCCAACGGCATCCTCAACGTGTCCGCGGTCGAAAAGAGCACTGGGAAGGAGCAGAAGATCACTATTAAGAACGACAAGGGCCGCCTGTCCCAGGACGAGATCGACCGCATGGTCGACGAGGCCGAGCGGTACAAGGCCGAGGACGAGGCGAACCGCGTGCGCGTCGAGGCGAAGAACTCGCTCGAGAACTACTGCTACTCCATGAAGAACACCATGGGAGACGAGAAGCTCGCGTCCAAGCTGTCGGACGACGACAAGGCCACGGTCACGGCGAAGATCGACGAGACCACCTCCTGGCTGGACGCCAACCAGATGGCGGAGAAGGAGGAGTACGAGGCCAAGCAGAAGGAGCTCGAGGCCATCGTGAACCCCATCCTGGCCGCGCTCGGCGGCGGTGCGGGCGGCGGCATGCCCGGGGGCATGCCCGACATGGGCGGCGGCATGCCGGGCGGTGGCGCGCCCGAGCCCGAGGCGGCCGATGAAGGTCCTAAAATCGAGGAGATCGATTAACCGACCTCCTCGATTAACCGGCTGTCAAAATCGCCTGCGACGGGCGACTTTTCCTATCCCTCGCGTAAGTGTCGAGTTGTTTTCAATTTTATGTCTAGCATCGCGTCGATAGGTGTGTGGCGCGTGTAGCGGGGGTTTAAGGACTCGTGTTTTTTGTTACGGTGCTAGGACTAGTGGGCAGGGCCCGGGGGGCGACACAGCGCTTCGCCGATTCATCGGCGGCGGGCGCGGGCCGCATCTTTTTTAATCCACGAGCCGGTGGACAGGCGGGTTTTGTTTCATAAATTTTTCGAGCTCGTCGCTACTGTGCTCGCGCACGGCGGCGACGCTGCCCTTGAATATCACATGGCTGCAAGACCTTCGTTCTGAAGTAATTTAGAGCTCCATCGACCAAGGGCTGCGTGCGGCGGGGCAGCCCAGCAGCAAAATGGCTGCAGCCAGACGAAAAAAGCGGCAAAGCGCCGGCATCCTGCCCTGGATCGCGCTCTTGCTGCTGGCCGTGGTCGTGGCCACCTTTTTGTACGCGCACATCCACGTGGCAACGCAACACGACCATTTGATGCCACCACCTAGAGCGCGGCGGGAGCTGGAGCAGCCGGGGCTCGCCGCGACGCTCGAGGAGCGCTCCACAACGCTGCCCATCACGACCGCGCCGCCCGCGCTTGAAAAGCGGCGCACGATCAACGGCGCGGTCCACGACCTCCCGCCCATGGACAAGTTGCTCGAGCAGTCGCGCATGCGCTTCGAGGCGGGCAAGGACGTGTGCTCGGACGACGTGTTCATCGTGCACTGGACGCACGTGCCCAAGGCCGGGGGCACGGCCTTCGCCGGCATGGCCAAGAAGATTTCTTGCGCGCGGAACCCGGCCATTGCAAGTTCAAACCCGTGCTGCGTGCGGGACGTGTGCGTCGCCGAGGGGAGTTGCCACTCCACCGCATCCACGTGCCCGCTCGTCCAGGGCATCGGCAAGCACACGTCGAACATGGGCAGGATGGCCCTCGTGCCCTGCTGCGGCCGGGAGTGGTACCTGTCCACGGTCGTCTCCTTCCTGCGCTACGCCATGCGGCCGGCGCCGACGGAGAAGGATCTGGCCAAGTTCGGCCTGGCCTACCACCCGACCAAACCTTTCCACCCCGTCAAGATCAAGGACGCCACGGAACGGCACAAGGCGGTGAAGATGGCGACGAAGAGCGGCACCCTCGCGGCGACGGCCGGCATGGGCCGGGGCTCGCAGCTCGCGCTGCGGGCGCGGGGCTACGCCATCTGGCCCGTGGCGAAGCGGGTCGAGTTCTTCGCCAAGACCGGGGTCAGTTGGGCCGAGCTGAAAAAACGCATGGTCGAAAAAAAGATGACCGAAGGCGCGGAGGACGATACCGTCGGTGTTTTACGGGACCTGAAAACGGTTTATGATAGAGTGGCCCTGCCGAAGAACATGACCTACGGCGGCTCGCAGAAGCACCGCTTCCCGCGGCCGGGCGAACCGTCGTTGCGCGCGCGGTTCTGCGCCAAGAGCACGCAGGACTTAGTCGAGAACATTCCTAGACCCCACGAGTGCTGCCACAAGCGCGGCGTCGGGGCCTCCAGCGCCACCATGATCCGGCAGCCCTTCGTGAGGGGCGTTTCGGCCTTTTTCTACCGCGGGCACAACCCGAACTACGACGCCTACCACTTGCGGCCGGGCCTCTGGGTCCACCCGAACGATCGCAAGCTGTACCCGTCCTTGATCGGCCAGAAGAGCTGGACTTTTAAGGAGTATCTGGGGTTCCCGGAATACGCCAACGTGCTCACAAAGATGTTCGGCGATTCGGCGGAGTGCCCCCAGGTGCAGCACTGTCGGAGGAAACCGGGGTCGGACATCTCCGGCACGTGCGACATGGTGACGGGGTGCCACGGCTACCGGAACACCACGTATCTGGAAAACGCCCACGTCGATGCGGCCGTAGACACGTTGAAAGCCCACGCCTTCGTCGGGCTCTTGGAGGCTTATAATGCCTCCGTACTCCTCGCGGCGGCGGAGTTTAACGTGAATAATCTGGAGGAGGACGACTTCGCGCTGTCGCGGCCTTCCGCGGCCTTAGCGACGGACTGCTCCCCTTCAAAAGTGCTGCGCCAGGACGCCGACGCCTGCCGGGCCGCGTTTGACGCCTATGCTTTAGATAATGTGGTCTACGAGCGGGCCCACCGCCTCTTCTGCGACCGCCTGGACGTGAAGGGCCTGCTGGACGAAGAAAAGGTCCGCGTGGAGCTGCGGCGGCGGCGGCTCTGCGGCGAGGTTGTGTATGACGACGTCGAGCACGTCTGTGGGCCATTGGAGACGCCCGCGGCCTTCACAAAACTCAAGGGGCTGCGGGCCATGTGCGTCCCGGGCGGCGCGAAGGCGGTCAACAGAAAACCGCGGCCGCGGGAGTGGTGGCTCGCGACCTACGGCTACCACTACGACGGCCAGCGGACGGCGCCGGGGGGGTAAGGTGGGGTAGTATTCGCTGCGGCGCCCGCGGCCGCGTGGCCCGCTCCTTCGACGCCGAGCCGTGCGTCTGCGCGGATAGGTGTCCTAGCACACCTCCGGAGACCACGCGTGGGAATCGAGACGCGTCTGACACCGAAGTAAATTTCTTTCCCCGACCGTGCTCCGACCGTGATGCTCCGCGGGTTTTTCGAACTGCAAAACAGCACAAACACATCGCATATATATAGCTACAACACAACTCGTGCGTCACGGCGTCAAGACGCCTTTCTGCGAGGTGATCCACGCGAGCCAGCCCCGGCCTCGTGCATCAAACCCTCCCGCGCGCCGCATAAAACCGACCGAGACAGTGATCGGGCCAAACTCAAAAAAACCGAGCCTCGCGCACACGTGCAAAGGCTGCCCGGCGCGCTGCCACCGACCATGGCGCAGCCAGCGACCATGCTCGACGCCGCGTGCCAGGCCTCCGCGACGGCGGAACTGCCCCAACTCAATATCAGTGCGGCGGAGGCGGCCGCTTTACAGCAGCACGCCGCGGACCCGTCCAACATTACGATCGAGTGGGTCGTGGACGTGGCGGACAACAACCTGAACTGGTTCGTCGCCACGGCCTATGCGATAGACGTCTCGAAGCGTATTCTAAGGGTGGCCATCCCGGACCGGGACGAGCCGACGTGGGAAGGTGATTTACCGTTGGACTTCAAGACGATCCACTTGTTGGAGTGCTGTGATGCGACGTCGGGAGCCCTGTACAAGCAGTGCTGCCGGGAGGGTTCAATTAAGTGCCGCTGGCGCGTCGAATACTTCAATGAAAAGTGGGTCCAGAGTGAAGCGCGGTACTTCGGGCGGTTAAGTAACGTCGTTTATTGTACCGGTTCTGGGACGGCGCTCCATGAAATCGTGGTGGACGAGAATTTGAGGCTTGTGGAATGTTTAGATAGCGAGAGCCGAGCCGCGTTCGAGGCGTTGGTGGTAGATGGTGTGGTCCGGTGGCGGGGCCCGGACGGCGACGACCACGAAATCGAGCAGGACCCCGTCGTGGCCGTGGCGAGAAAGCCGGCGCGCGCTTTAGCCCAGAACTGCGAGCATTTGGATCGATTAGCAATGGACATGGCGCGGTGTTTGGAAGACGCGCTGCGGATGCGCTGCGCGGCGGACGTGGAGCAGCACGAGGCCGCTTCTCTATTAAAGAGGCACGTGGTCTGCGGCGATCTTGAGGCGGGTGATAGACTCGAGGCGGATGGTAGAAGAGACGTGCGGGCGGATTTGGAGCGGCGCCGAAAGGAAGCCCAAGAAGTCTGCTTGAAGGAAGTGCAGCGGTGCGAGGCGCGCTTCTGGCGGAGTGCGGCCACGGGGCTGTTCTTCCGGCGGAGCTACAAGGCCGGCGACGCCGTCGAGGTGGCCTTGTGCCGGGGCCTGGAGACGTGTAGAGGGGTGGTCGCCCGGGCCCACGAGAACGAGACGTACGACGTGGACTTGGATGGGGACCGGCCGGAGGTGGGCGTCCAAATTCCGCCGGAGTACTTGCGACCTTCGCCAAAGGCGCGAGAAGAAGCCCAGGGCAATTTATATGCCGGTTGTGTATCACATGATGAGCAAACCGAGGTGCGGCGGCGGGAGCTGCGCATAACCGTGCAGGACATG
>Ga0114994_10004305_pt1 | contig 10344 bp, 14 predicted proteins | sample ArcticOcean_MG_C_9_FD_87043 | JGI IMG/M metagenome (GOLD analysis project Ga0114994, IMG submission 87043) | Marine microbial communities from western Arctic Ocean - ArcticOcean_MG_CB2_152 | ecosystem: Environmental > Aquatic > Marine > Oceanic | place: Arctic Ocean: Canada Basin | collected... | reverse complement strand
TGTTTTTTTGCTTTGCGATGAAAATCTTCTGCTTCTTTTTTAAATTTCACAAACTCATTTCCACGATCTTTACCAGCAGATGGAACTGTTGACTTTTTTACAAATCCAAGATGTTTGCCTGTCTTTTTTTCGATTTGATCTAGAACTTTATTCAATCCCTTATCAACCAATCCAGTCAACTTTTTAGTAACAATTCCCTCATCAAGTTCAACAGATTCTTTTGGACCATAACCTTTAGGAGTTACGTCTTTAAAATTTTTACTTTTTTTACCTTTTTGGATTCTTGCTTCAGCGTCTTTTGTAAAGTTGCCCGTTTTAGGATCAATAAATTTAGCAAGATGAGGTGGTAGCTGTCCTTCTTTAGAACCACCTTTTCTATATTGTCTAAGATCAGTAGATTCGTTAGCCCTTGAAATACCTTTGACACGATTTATAAAATCTCTTTTATTCTTATCTGATCTATCTTGATACATCTTTGCATCCTTTCCTGTAGATGCTTTTGCTGCATCTGAATAATTATCTGCATATTTTTTTGAGGGCGCTAAACTTCTTGCCGCTGCTTTGGAATAATCAGCCTTAGTTTTTGGTGATAATTCGTTTAATTTTTTCATCTTATTAGTTCCTCGACTGCGACATAAATTTTTTGACTTGTCTTAACGTGTGTTGCTTCATATATATTTAGACCTAAAATATTCCCTATAGGATAACATTCTTCTGAAATTCTTATTTGATCTTTAGGGCGCACTATTTCTTCCACAGTGCTGTTCACGACTTTAGAATATTTAAGCCTGTACGTTCCATGCGATAGTTTATCATCGTCAGTCAAGAACCATCTATTATTCTCAGCTAAAAAGTTGATTTCTGAATAACCTGTTTTTTCTGCTATTTGTACAACTGACTTATCGCTCAAATCTAATTTTTCTTTAATGAGGTATAGAGCCGCAGCATAGGAAGCAACAGTAGATTTGCCGCCGGGCACTTTACCTAATATCTTTTTTACATTGAACACTAGTCTATGAAAATGGGTGTACGCTCCTTTTTGAGCAGTACTTTCGATTTTAACTTCTTTCTGTCTAACACCGTCTTTATCTATAATACCCATTTTAAAGGCATTTGTTCTATCGAACGGAGTTACCAATAACGTCAAAAATCTAAATGTATAAAGCAGATCACCCGCTCTGGCTATCATTCCCATTTTATATCTTTCTTAGTTCATCTATTACGTACTGGTCCATTTCTATTCCAGTATATTCGTCATTTTTTATATATTTCAAAAACACTAAAAATGGCTTAATGATTGACCAATGACTATCATTAAATTTTAGTCTCATAATCTTCAAAGACGCTTCAATACCAAAAACATTGAATATTACAACAATATGATTTAGTATCAGGCGAACCGATAGTTTCTTATCTTCCCTAGAAACATATCGGTTTACCAATCTTTTAATATATTTTATTCTGTTCAAATCTTCATAAAATTCTTCAATATCAATGCATTTAGGATTATAGTAATGCCGTGCTGCAAAAATTACAAAATTATCTTCATCCACATTATCAAATATTTTCATTTAAATATACTCTTTAAATTATTAAGTGCCTTTTCTTACGATATTAGCGTCACCGTCATCTGTATCATTATGTCTTTTAGGACCTTCAGATGTAGAATTTGCGATGGTTTCGTGTGTTTTAGCAATAACTACAGGAGCATTGACAAAATCGTAAACTTCTGCATTTTCTGGACTATGCATTGCAACAAAATCAGCTTCGGTCATACCAGTGCCACTAGGAGCAACTCTATCAACTCGCCTATTTGCTACTTGATCTTTCCAAGTGTCTGTAGTTTCTGCATCCTCTTTGATTTTCTTCATAAGATATGAATTTTTCTTTTCTGAAAGATTTTCAACCGATGTTTTTGGAGTAAATTTAATTCTATCTAAAAAGCTTTCATCAACAGATTCGCCTCTATTTGCATATGATCTGAATTTTGCAGGACTTTTTTGACCTTTATTTTTATGTGTCATTTTATTTGCTTTTTTGAGATTGGCAATTCCCTGCGCCGCCCTATATCTAGCATCACCCCTTTCGGTAACTTTTCCAATTTCTTCAAAAACTCTACTCGTATCAGAGTCCAGTTTTTCCATTGTTCTTTGATACTTCGCAGAATTTCCGGTAGTTTGCATCATTTTTTCTAATTGGGTATGCATGTCTATGATTCTTTGCATCTCTGCTTGTAGATCACTGACCGCTTCTCTTTGTTCGGGTGGGATTTTTCCATCGTCGCCATAATACCTAAATGAATCTCCAACTTCCTTTTTAGACCATGTCCACTGTTTTTTTGCTTTGCGGTGAAAATCTTCCGCTTCTTTTTTTAATTTATTGCCGGTCACATAGGCGTCTGCACTCCAATGCAAAGCAGTGTTTGCAGGGTCTTTACCAGCAGACGGAATGTTTGACTTTTGCACGATTCCAAGATGTTTACCTGTCATTTTTTCAAGTTTATCTAGGACTTTATGTAATCCCTTATCAATCAATCCGGTCGTCCAAGGGAACAATTTAGAAACAATACCCTCGTCGAGTTCATCGTAAGGCTTCAAGTCTTCTCGCAATTCTTTAAAAGTTTTCATTTTTATATCCTTTTATCTTTATTTATAACATATTTACTCTTGAGAGTCAAGCATCATTTTACAAATGTAATATGAGTCTACTATATCAGATGTAGGGTTTCCAATCTTTTCAGATTTTACAACCAATTCTTCTTGCAAATTTCTTGATGTTTCTTTTAGAAATGATTCATACATCAGTTCTTTGTTTGCATTTCCATTTCCGGTTGCAAACTTTTTAATTGCTTTGGGAGCGATCAACGACATTTTCATATCCGCCTGCCATATCTTATATTTCAACAGTCCGGTATTTTCTGCAATATGAAATACCTTGCCCTTCGATCCATAACTATAATCTTCTATCGCAACATTTTCAATCTCATTAGATATGAGAATGTCTAAGGCCCAATCGGATATAAAGTCGTATCGTTCTTCAGGGGTTTCCCACAATTTAAACTGTGGACTACCCTCTATATTTTTGTATTGATAATCTTCGTATTTTTTGACACCGGAGAGAAAAAATGATTTACAATTTTCAAAACTAAAATTTTCTTTCTCTCCGGTATAGATAGTCACTGCTGGGCATAATAAACTATAATCAATCCCACCTATTCTTCGTCCATCCATAATTCACTCTCGTCCACTTCATGCTCTGGTTCATCTATATTTATATAGATTTCAAGAGCCTCTCCGCAGACAGGGCAAAATCGAACTTCTTCGTCGTTATAGGTTTCTACTTTAAATTCAGCAGAACAATGTTCACATCCAATAGTTTCCATTTAATATTCCTTAAATAATCAAATATATATAGTAATATTAAAAAGTGATTTCACAGGCACCACCGACACATGCCGCAGAACCCATTGTATCAATATCAGTAAATTTCTTAGTTGTCAACTGATATGTAAAGTCAACATGATTCATATTCTGCTGAATCTTGGTCCACTTGTGACACAAAAATACATCCTTGAGACAATATTCCGCCATTTTAGTATCTTTCATAAAGTAATTGTCAGCAAATTTCTTGAATCTACGAATCCACTCGGCGCGTAAATCTGAAATTTCACCCTGATATTCTACAGGCATTTGTGCAACCGAAGTCGCTTCCCATAGATTGTCAAACCCTTTGCGAGTATCTACAATCAATCCTGCCGCAAATAATGCACCACGACCATATTTTGCAACAATTTCATCTTCATCCAACACTTCAGTCATTGGGGCCTGATGGAAGTCTTTATCACCCATACCAGACAAGAATGATACACCCGCAAAATAATCTTTATTCTCAAACAGATAATCTTCTACTTCTCCCCACATGTGTTCTGGGACGGTTACTGTGTTGGATACGTTATGTCTCACTGTCGGATCTGCACAAAGATGTTCATTAGTACCAGCCTCAACCCAATTTTGTTGAACCATTTGCACTTTTTCCAACAATGCAGTTCCAAATAAATCTTCCTTATACAAAGAACCTTCTGGTGAAATTACCGGAAACCCGATACAATAATCAGTACGACTTGTAGACCATACCGACTCTTCAATCATATACGGATTGGTTTTGGCAATAAGTTGTGCAACCTCTGCGTCTTTATTCATTTGTACATGACGAATATATTTTGGAGAATGTTCTGCATGTATACCAGATGCAGTTTCCAAGAGAACAGAAGCATTACCAGATGGTTTGACGCAAGTTGTTCGAGCAGCCTGATTGATATCAATCAATTCTGCAACCTCTTTATTGACAGTCTTGACAATTTCCGCGCCGGTTTTTTGAATATCCACATCAAACAACACATCTGGATTATTCATCCAGCCTGTCACCGACACACCAAGTAGCGCTTCGCGTTCAAAAATTCTTTGCGATGTTTCTGATAGATATTTAAAGTCGGTATATCCCGCCTGTAATGTACCCATGATAGCACCCGCACGACAGGCCTTAAAGAACTCTTCTTTAGTGGTACACTTACCACCATTAATTTCGGTAAGGTTACACCCCTGCCAGCCGCTCTCACCGTCTATCTGGGGGTACATACCAATTTCCACACATGGGTTTGTGGTATGTTCTGTATTGTCTACAAAGTAAAATCCTGGCTCACCAAACTCTTTGATTGATTTCATTGCGTTTGAAAATTCGCTCTTGGCGATTTCACTACGCACAATCACTGCCGAATTGTTGGACCGTCCACGTTGTGGATTATCAACAAACCAGTTACCAGTTTTTGCAGTCAACATTTCCTCATCGTCTTTGGAAAACAAACAGATGGTCGCAGAGCGTCTTACACCACCCGCCAGTACTGCATCAGCAGCGTGCATTGATATGTCATATACATTAATAGGACTCAACCGTGTGACACCTTTTAACACCAAAGATTGAATTAGATGTTCAATTTTATCAAGTGCCTTGCGAAGTGGTTCTGGGCCGGGCGCCTTAAATCCGCCAGAGATCATTGCACCTTGAGGTCTTACGCCAGATATATCGAAATATACTTTGCGTCCCTCAAACTCTGGGCGCGTTCCCCCACCTACAAAATAGGATGACATCAATACACCCAATGAGTCTGCCCAACCCTCGATGCTATCTTCTACTTGCCAACCTTTTGCCTGTTTCTTTCTTTCTGCAATGTCTGGAATTTTTGCAACATGATGGTTTTGGACTGAAAATCCAGCACCAGCGCCACAGAGTAGAATATAGAATAATTCTTGAAAATATGCGGCACGATCAGCATAGGTTGATGTACAGTTATACATTCTCATTTGATGCTTGAGTAGTTGTTCGCCACCGAATTGCAATGCTCGTTGAGCCCCTAGAGCATATTTCAATTTATACGATGATTCAGCCTCATCGATCAACAATGACAATTCTGGTGTCATTTTGTCTTTATAAAAATCTCTGTGCATATCCATGACGCGAGTTACCGACTCATCCCACGATTCGTATCGTTCGAGATTATCATCCCATCGCGAATACGATTCATAAAATTTTGCAGATGACATTACTGATCTAGCGTCCATATCTTTATTATTCGAATTTACTACTTTTAACATTCTTTTCCCTCTTCAATGAATATTCTAGCACCTTTTCCAAGACGCTATTTTTAATTTTGCTTCCAAGTCTTTACTGGTAGATTTACTTAGTATTCCCTGCAATTCCGTATTGTCGATTCCTGATAGAATCATATCGTTTATATCTTTTTGTCGCACCTTTTCTGGCCATATCACAACTGAAAAATTATTGTCTATTGATTGTTCTATTTTCTTTACTATTTCCTTGTTTCTAGGCTCGTTATCATAGACAAATACTACGTCATCGAAGTCTTTAAAGTAACTTTTGTCTATGTCACTGCCTGCCATGGCAAGTGCGTTGTCTACAAATAATGAATCAATCGGACCTTCGACTACATATACAGTCTTTGTTGGATCAACTCTATCCAAACCATATATTTTCGGAACATCTTTAACCTTAATGGTGATATATCTCATATGAGAATTAGGGTCAAGAGATCTGCCTTGTAATGCAATCAGATCGCAGTTTTCGTCAAAAAATGGTATGACTATTCGTTTTTCTTTTTGGGGAATATTGTTTTCGACTTTGAGTTTATTAACAAGCGATCTAAAATCGTCCGTATAATATAACAAATCCATCTTGGGCAATTTCCTACCCTCACAATAAACTCTAGCCGGATGAGACTCCGACAGGTCTGTAATTTTTGTGCCATAATCAAATGAACACTTGCTTGAAAACTTTGGCGTAAAGTCAAACTTTACAGGTATGTCTTTTTCCTTAATACCGGCCGGCGCACTTTTACCTTGTTTCCATTTTTCCACAACATATTCTTGATATAACGATACGTTGACTTCCTTGATAAAGTTACCAAGAGACATACCCGCGCCGCAATTATGACACATATACCTAAAGTTGTTTTTCTTTTCGTAAAGAAACCCACGCATTTTGTAGGTTTTCTTTTGAGAATCCCCGCATAAAGGACACCTACAATTATATAGGTTGGCTTTCTTCTGTGCGAATCCTTGGAGTTGGGGGGAAAGTCTCTGGATGAATGATCTATCAATATATAACATTACACAATGATACAGGAAAAATTGCGTGGTGTCAATATATTTAAAAGATTTATGTCATATAAAAATGAGCAATTGCGGCAGACACAGCAGCAGCGAATACCATCCAAAACGCTTTCTGAAATGCAGTCGTAGTTCTAGAATTTTCTGCAACAGCGGTTGTTAAATGATCCATTTTCTCAGATAGTTTATTGATTCTATCATATTGAGCAGAATGTTTCTGCTCGATAGCAAGAATTTTTTCTTCTGCTCGAGCGATTGAAATCATGGCATCAGCCATTCTATCAATTTTTTCTTCGATGCGATCAAGTCGAACGTTATTCTGTGGACTGTCCATTTAATTATTCCTGCTCTATTGATTCGTAATACTCTTTATATTCTAGTATAATAACTTTTTGTTCGCCGATGTATCTTTTCATGTCTATAACAGTCAGAGATAAATTTTCATAGTCGGGGTGGTTGAGTGCAAACAATGCAATACTCTTTCCCTCGCTTTTCAATTTATTCGTAACCTCTTCATAATTATCTGGCGTCACAACAATAAATTTGAAGTCATGCCATACAACGGGCGCGGGCATACTCAGTTCGAGTGGTATTTTTTCCACAAAAACTTCTTCAGTTATTATACGTTCTTCTGGTTTCACCAAACTAGAGCAACCAGTTAACACGACACTCACTACAATACTAATCAATATTTTAATCATTTGTCAATTCCATGATATCAGATTTCAAATCATTTTCTATACTTTTATTTATAATATTTTCTATTAGGGCTGGTTTGTTCGCTGCAAGAAATCCTAAATCATGTTTGGATAGTTTATCTCTCAGACCAGTAACCTCTAACCGCAACTCTGCGCTCTTTGATTGTATGCGAGTATTGATCTCTTTTACTTCGACAATATTTGCATTTAATCGTTTTATCTCTCCGTCCTTACTATCGACAGCAGTAGATAATTTTGAATTGTTGATTTTTAGGGTGTCAATATTTGCTTGCAATCTCTGCATATAAAACCAACCACCTGTAAGGATACCGATAATTGCTAATACTAGATAAATTTTTGCGCCTTTGAACATTGACAAAAAGAACATTGCGTACTACAAGTCTCTTTGCAGTATAAACATAGTTCCATACTGTTCATCTTGCAAGACAATTTTTTTCTTTGGATTTCTTTTGATATATTCTCTGATATCTGAGGCATCTTCTCTACGCAAAAATGGTTCCCAATGAGAATTTTTCTTCTTGCCTTTTAAGAATTTGCTATATGCGTCCGGTTTGACTTTGAACACTCTCATACCAGCAAACTTAGGTTTCCAAGGTTCAGCAGCAGATGGTATTGACAGAGCACCTGACGATGCAGTATTTGCAATTTCTTCAGTCAGTATGGAATTGTGATTTTTTTCTTCTTGCAAATTGATATAATCTATCAAAAGACTTTCCATTAAAATGACATCAGAATCTTTCAGTCCTTCATCATTTTCCTTTAACAATGCCATCGCTGCAGCGTAGGTGGCAATCTTAGACGACCCGCCAGGAAATTTTGCAAGGATCCTCTTTAGATTAAAAATGATCTTATGGAAAGTAGTAAAAGATTGTTTTTCAGATCGAGATTTTAACTGTCCAGATTTTTTCAGCATCGCACCATTGGCATCAATTATACCAAATTTAAAAGCATCTTGTTTGTCCCAATCAGCAGTCAATATTTTTATGAATTTATATGCAAGAAAAGCATTAAATACGCCGGCCATTAAATCTTATCCAATTCTTTTAAAATGTGATCATCTAATACCATATTAGACGTCTGTATTGTTATACCATTAACACCGGAAATCTTCGCCGGTAATTTATTTAAGAATTTCAAGAAACTGGCCAAGATATAATATTGGTCAGAATCAATTTTCAAAAATAAAATTCGACTACACGCCTCATTACCCAAAACATTATATAAAACTACCAAATGATTTATAATCAATCTGTCTTTCAATATGTCCTTAGTGTGATATTTATGAAAGAGCCTCTTAACGTATTTGATACGCTTCATATCGTTAAGAAACTCTTCCATATTGTGACACTGTGGATTATCATAAGATTTCATTTGGTAGTTGAACACATTAGACTCGTTCAACAACATAAAATTATTCATATTTTCACTTACTTATTATATTAATCTTCCGATTTGGTTTTAGCAGTCTTTTTCTTTGGTGTTTCTTTTTTTGCTACAGGAGCAGCAGGAGCAGATGGAGTCATAGCATCAATCTTATTTTTCAGACCTCTATGTCCGTGTAATAGTTCGCCGGTTGCAGAATTGACCCAACCTGTGTTTGTAGCAACTGCATTTCTCATCCATTTTTGTGGTTTAGCCCATCTTGGTAAATCTGCCATTTGTTTTCTTCCTTCTTATTGTTGTCTATTATTTATCTTATAGTTTTGTGAGTATGGTCTGTTGTATGAGTGTGCGGTATATTCTTTGCGCCCTTGTCAGACTTTTTATGACTATGTGTTTTCATTTTGGGCACATCATCCTCTGCGCCTCCAGCTTCTTTTCGACGTTTGAGTTCAGCTGCCCACTTTTTAGGAGCATACTTTTTCATTGTCCGATCCGCCTGTGATCTAGTACCATCATCTTTTTTTGATTTACTACCAGAAAACATACGATCAAACATTCTTTCTCGAAGTTTTCTGTGTTGTTCTACAATCTTCTCCAATAGAATTACTCCTTATACATATTCAATTCGTATGGACGTGATCCACCACGATTATAAACTTGTACTTGAATGGCTTTTCCTTTATTTCCCATTAATCTGTAAATATTTGTCTTACCATTTGACGGTTTTCTAGGACCCATTCCAACAACATCCATTCTTTCATCTGGTGTAATATCAATACCAAATTTCAGTTTTGCATGTGTTATTGCAGTATCAATCGCACTACCCAAAGTTTTGTGATATAGTTCATATCCTGTACCAGAAATTTCTTCAGCCATTCCGAAATAGTCTTTGACATTTGTTGTTGAACCCTTGCCCGGAGTTGCAAGGCCTTTCCGACGATTTGTCAATTTCTTGTTTGCTTTTTGTTTGATTTTATCCAATTTTGCAAATCTACTATTGGTTTGACTTGGAGAGGCCTTATCTGTAACAGCATCACCTACAACTTTGGAACCCACATCATCTGCTCTTTTTAAAGTATTTTTCTGTTTGTCCATATCTTTTAGAGCAGCCTTATTATATCTTTTTTTCATATCACCTGAGATTTCATCAAGTTTAACACCGGCGGCCCGCAAAGTTTCTGCGTCTTCCCATGAAATAGATTCGCCACGAAACTTAATGTCCATCATTTTTTCTGTTGATTTTTTACCGATATGTTTTTTCAAAAGCATTGCAACATATTCTCTAGGGTCCGTATCCATATTATTAACATAAGATTTCAGTTTATCTGGATGGCCAGTCTTTAAAAGATTTGCAACTCTCATAAATGCGTTTTTATCCATCCCGCCGTTTTTTTTTGCGTATGTTTCTAATTCTGCAGCAGCCTTTTCCATATTTCCGACAGACTCACCAAGATCTTTTATCATTGCTGCGATATTTTTATCAGGGTTTTTTCCAGATTTATGATCATCAATTCTTTTCTGAGCCTTTTTAAATTTGCCTTTAGAACCAAGTTCTAATTGTT
>Ga0114994_10004302_pt1 | contig 10345 bp, 4 predicted proteins | sample ArcticOcean_MG_C_9_FD_87043 | JGI IMG/M metagenome (GOLD analysis project Ga0114994, IMG submission 87043) | Marine microbial communities from western Arctic Ocean - ArcticOcean_MG_CB2_152 | ecosystem: Environmental > Aquatic > Marine > Oceanic | place: Arctic Ocean: Canada Basin | collected... | reverse complement strand
GATTAGTTAACTAGCTTACTTGTTTACTAGTGCTAGTGGAGGCTAGTGAGATGACGTCTTTTCTAGTAACCGGGGCATCTTACTAGGGTAATTCGCGTAATCTCTTAATTAAGAGATTACGCGTGCAGCCCCCGCACGGCGACGTCCTTCTCGAAGAAGGAGCCCGCGAAGGTCGGCTTCGCGACGGCCTTCGTGGCGCCCCGCTCCCGCGCGTGGATGATCGGCGGGTAGCCGTCCCACCAGTAATCGTCGCCGCCGCGCAGCGAGATCACACCTTCCGCATCCCGCGTCGCGATTAAAACGATGCCGCCGAGCGCCGGGTTCGTGGGCGACACGAAGTGCACGCGCACCTTGCCGTCGAAAACATCGACGCAGGCGCACATGGGCTCGTTGTCGAGCACCGTCAGTGTCGCGTCGCCGAGCGAGCACGTCGCCGACACCACGAGCAGGTCCGCGGCGTCGTCGTCCATCGCGAGCGCGGTTCGTCGCTTTATGAGGTTGGGCGGGCGCTGCGAGAGCTCCCGGCCCACCATGTAGGTCAGGGGCAGCTCGCTCTGGAGCTGCTGGACGCCGCCCTCGAAGACGAGCTCGGACTTCTGGGCGCTCCCGCTGGGCGTGGCGAGCGCGGCGGTCGACGGCGTCGTGAGCGTGCGCTGGCGTTGTCTGGTCTTGTCCGTCCCGCCGAAGAGCAGAGCTCGTACGTCGTTGGCCGTCGGGAGCGGACGGGCGGCTTCGTTCCCCGAGCTCGATGGGGCTTGCCCCATTTGTGCCTCACGTCGATGGCGTGACAGGGCTGCCCAATGGCCTCGTGCAGAAGTGCGCACTGCTATAATACGGCTCTTTTCCCAATGAAGTCGTGCAGTGTGGTTCTTCGTGCGCACCGTGCGGCCGACAAATTCGAGCGCTCGACCCCGAGGAGCCCGAGTCTAGCCGACCCGCACGATATATACGCGTCGCGATAGCTCGCCGCGGTCGCGCTAGAGATAAAACAAAGGGCCGCCTTAATCATGAGAGCTCCTTACCCAGGTCCGCGAGCGAGTTCCCCGTCCCCCGCACCGTCGCCTCGACCTCCCGGAGGTCCTCTTCCCGCGCGGACCGCACGTCGTTGAGCCGCTGCTCGAAGTTGTCCGGCTTCAGTAGGTCCGGGTCCTCGGCGGGCTTTTCTTCCGTCGCCGCCTTGAAGGACGAGTAGCCCACCTTTCCGATGCCACGCGCGAGCATCCCGAAGCCGTACTGGTTCTCGTTCTCGGCAGCAAAGCCCACGAGCGCGCCCGCCAATAACGCGCTGGACACGGCGCCCGCGTCCAGGATCTCGACGCCTGCGCCCGCCGCCATGACGGCGCCCAACGCGACCGCCGCGAGCGTCTCCTCGATGGGGGCGAGGCGGTCTCCGTTGCCTTTCCTCTCGCTGTTCGAGTCGTCCTCGGCCCGCCGCAGCGTGGGTATCCTCGGCGGAGCCGCAGGAGCAAAGACAAAGCCCTGGACGGCTACCGCCGCGCAGACGACCGCGAAAAGTACTCGCCGCATGGAATGAATATGTCAGATGACGCTCAACAGCTGCACTCGGCCTTTCCGCTCCCCGCAGCCGAGTTAGGAGCCTGTTTTCATCCAGCTCTCGCAAGCTTTGACGGGTTTTTCAGGTGTCATGCAGCTCGATGGGCCCTGGGCAGAGCTCTCGGGTGCTCAGCGCATAGCCTGGACAGTCGTCCGCCGCGGAGTACTCCGTCGCGACGGTTATACTGCGTCCGGCCTCTCCGTGCGGGTTTATTTGAGCTCGCCCCAGCTTTTGCGACTGTGCACAGCTCGGTGAAGCGCACAGTGCGACGCCACAGCGCTGTAGGAGCGTGACAGTGAACCCCAGCAGCCGGGCGCGTAAAAATTGAGAAGGTTGGCGTGGACCTGACACGCATACAATGGACGCGGCCTTCCGGCGGCTCCAGGCGGAGAAGGCAGAGGAGCGCTGCGAGGCGGCGCCCAAAGAAGAACCGCGCGCGCAGCGCGAACGGCCGGCGCCGCGAAAAGACAAGCCGCTCATCCGGAAGGGCCTGTCAACCGGCTGGACCGTGCCGCCGCAAATTGGAGACGAGCACCAGGCCGAAATCCCGGACGCGCCCACGCGGCGGGCGCGGGGCCCGCGGCGCGGCCGCGACGCCAAGAGCTCGAACATTAGCGATGGAAGGTTAGTCTGGTCCGCGGGCCACTGGAAGCCGCATCCGGAAGGCGGTAATAGGAGCGGTCCTTGTGGTGATTTAATATTAGCAGCGAGGCACGCCCTGGACGAGGGCCACCCCCAGGGCTGGCCGCGGCGGCGGCGAGACGATGTGCGAGAAGCGCTCGAAGAAGAGAGGGAGTTCAGCTGGCTCGGGGTCGACGGCCAGCCCGTGCCCCTCGAGAGCGACGAGCAGGTCCTTTCGTTAATCCAGGCCCACGGCGGCAACGCGCGCCGGGCCGCCTACGCCGTCACGTCGGGTCTCGGCGCGGCGGCCGAGGCCGGGGCGCGGAAGCGCTTCGACCAGCAGCGCAAACTCGTCTTACGGGCGGCGGCCCAGGGCGCCACGCCGTCCTGCGTCGGGACGCGGCCGCTCGCGGCGCAGCTGTTCGACCCGGCGCGCCCGCCGACGCGCGAAACGTGCCTGTTCACGGCCTTTCCGGGGCACATGGGCGGCGTGGCCACGAAGCCGCGCTCGAAGCGAAGTCAAAGGTACATGGTGCCCCCCGACTTAACTAAGCGGAAGGCCGGCGTGGCCGCCGGGCAGGCCCGCGTGGACGAGTTCAAGCGCAAGGAACGCGAGGCCAAGGTGGAGGCGGAAGAAGCCGCGCGGAAAGCCCTGGAACCATTGAAGGAGGAGGAGGCGCCCGTCATCCCGCCCGAGGAGTCCGACGAGGAACTGGGGCGAAGGAAGCTCGAGCGAAGAGGGCGCGGCGTCGGCCGCGCCGACGCGGCGCAGCGCTGGCGCGATTTGGAGACGAAGGCCGACGCTTTATGTCAACGGGCCGAGCGCTGCGCGGCCAAGACCCAGCCCGCGATCGCGGAGGCCCCGAAGAAGCGAAGAAAAAAGCAGGAGTCCTCCTCCGACGAAGAGCTCGTCGTGGCCAAGGGAGATAAGCGACCGACTTTAGCGGAGTGCGTGGCGGTGTTGCGGGGGGCCGAGGCCCTGCCCGAGGCGCCGCCGACCATCGGGGGGGACGGTTCCGATTATGTTCGCGGTTTACAAACCGCTCTCGATGGTGTGTGGCGGCACGTCGCGCGGTGCCGTCTGTTATCGGCGCGCGCGCGCGACGCGGTGGCGCGCGGGTCCGTGGACGCGACGTCGGCCGCGTACGACGCCCGGGGGTTCGGCTACTCGGTCTACGCGCGCACGAACGCCGACGGCACGCCGAAGCAGACGGCGAATGAGATCGTCGCGGCCGGCGTCGGCGTGTCGCGGTCCGGCGCGCGCGGCTTGACGACCACTTCGACGACGGGGGAGGAGGAAGACGTAAGTGAGGACGACCCCATGGCCGGCCTCGGGGCCATGGCCGACCGGGAGCCGACCTTACCGCTAGAAGACGCCGAGGATACTCTAAGACAGCTCAAGGCGCACTGCATCCGGGACGACGATGCGTTAAGGCCCTTGGCTGCTGCTCTAAGGGCGGCGTCGGCCTGGCGGCGCAAAGCGTACGACGCCATCCGCGGCGAGGCGGCGCCCGCGCGACAGATCGCGCCCGGGCAACTACTGGGATTAGCCCAGCGAGGCCGAGCCATGCCCTTCGTGACGGAAGAGCTGTGCGCGCAGCTGGACGAGCGCGCGGCGGCGGCCCGGGAGCTGGACCGGGAGCTGTCACGAGCCCTGGACGGGTGCCGCACGCCCGATTTAGAGGAGCTCAAAGGGCTACGTGCACGGTGCAAGGACTTCGTCGGCGTGCGATTAGAAGCGCGGAGGGAACTGGACACGCTGTGCGAGAGTGCCGAGCAGTGGGCCAAGGACGCGAAACGAATTCTAAGTGATCCGCACGCCAAAAAAGCGCCGACCAAGGCCCGACGGCTACTCGAGCAGCTGGACGACATCAAATGCGGCGTGGGGCCCATGGGTAAGACGTTACGGGAGGTCGTGGCGAAGGCCGACGCCTGGGTCCGCGACGCTTTAGTGGTTGCGGAAAGCGACGGGGACGTCTACGTCACGCTGGGCAAAGTGGTCGACAGCGCCGAGGACGTGCCGGCGCCGCGGCGCGCGCGCATCGCCACGACGCGGCGGTACCGCTTTTTGCAGTGGGTCCGCGAAGCGCGGGGCGCGCTCGTGGCGTGTCATGTGCGCGAACCGGGCGCGCACGACGAGGTGATAAGACCCGGCATTCAGGACGCTAAAGATCACCTCGAATCCTTGGATGAGTTACGGAAGGGCGCCTGCGACGACCTCGCTAAATTAGCGCGGTCCACCAAGGAGCCCGAGGTCCTGGCCTTGCACGCGGAGGCGTCGGAGCCCGAGCCTGTCGATCCGGCCGAGAAGGGCGCCGATCGTCGGGCCGCGTCGAACGCGCGGAAGGAGGCGCTCTTGGAATCGAAGAAAAAGGCCGCGGAGGAGAAGGAGCGGTTGCAAGCGAGCAAGCCCGCGGTCGAGGACACGGACTCGGACAGTGAGGACTACGAAGATTCGGATGACGAGGAACAGAGCTGTAGGCGGCGCCTGACGTCCTTGACCATCCGGAAGGCCGCGCGGGACGCCACGTTGATCAGCGAGGAGGAGGCGTCCTTAAGGAAGATTTTAGCCGAGGCGGAGGCGTGGGCGGCCCGAGCCAAAGCTTTGAAGCCGGCGACGTGCGCCGGCCAACTGGAGGTCTCGCACGAGAAGTTGATGGCCGCGCCGACCCTGGCGCAGCTCAAGTTATTGGTGGACCAGGGCGAGGCTTTGGCCATTGACTGCACGATCCAATTAAGACCATTGCGGACGGCATCAAGGCAGGCCGGGGCCTGGCTGCACAACTCCCGGGACGTGCGAAGGAAGCTCGATTTGGAGGCCACCACGGATCAGCGCCTGTGGGTCACCGGGTCCAACGATTCCGACAGCGACGATTCCGACGCGGTGGTCAAGGAGGAGAGCGGCGAGGAAGATGATGGGAAGCCCACGGCCCAGCAGCTGGGCACGTGTCTCGCTCAGGCGCGTAGATTAGGCGCCAAGGTGGACGAGCTCGCGCAGCTCCGGCAGCTCGGCGCGCGCGTCGACGCGTGGCGCTCGAGGCATCGGGAGCTGTGCCCGCGCCAGACCACGATCCACAACGACGCGCCCCAGAAGTCCTCCACGCGAAGTAAGGCGTCGGAGAAGGCCCGGCAGCTCGCCGAGGAGCAGGCGGCGCGCGAGGCCGTCAAGGAGCCGAGCAAGGCCGAGAAGCGGCGGCCCGTGTACTTGACCATCGGCGACTGCTGCGCGGACACCAAGCCCACGCGGGAGACCCTGCAAACCCTGGATGCGGCCCTGAACATCCTACCGCTGGATCTGGACGGCGAGCGCCAGGCTCTGGCCGACCGCCTGACGGCCGCGACGGACTTGAAAAACGAGGTGCGTGTGCTATTGACGGCCGTCGGCGACAAGTGCGTGGCTTTGTTACCACAACACGCGGCGCGGCTCCAGCGGCTCGAGGCCGGCGAGGAGGAGTCCGAGAGCGAGGACGAGATTGTGCCGGCGCCCGCGCCTCCGAGCGACGCGATGGACGTCAACCCTAGTCCCAAGGTGGAGGAGGAGGACGACGGCGCCATGAAACCCGTTCCCGTCAAAATGAAAGCGCGGCCGCGGAAGCTGACGCGGCAGGAGCGCCTGGATAGAGATGAATTGGAACGGGATTCTTTACCTGAAGACGACGACAAGGGCAAGGCTTCTTTGCAAGCGGAGTTGGACTTGAAACGGGAGATCGAAGCCGCTTTACTAAAAGCACCGCGCGTGCGCACCGCGGACGAGCGGCGCTTGGAGCGGTGCTTGGACATCTTGGCGTGGTGCGCCGCGGTGCGGCGCATCAGCGCCGTCGCGTGCGCCGCCCAAGCGCGGGAAGAGCGAGCCTTTGAGGCGAAGGAGAAGGTCGCTAAGGCCAGCCAACTATTACGGGAGGCCGACGGCAACGCGGAGCGGGAGGAAGTGTGTAGGGATGAGCAGTTGCGCTGTTCGCAGGAGGAGCGGGAACTGGCCGATCGAGCGGACAAGGGGGAGCACGTCGACGCGGACGAATTGCACCGCATCGACAAGGACCGGGCTTTATTATACGCCGGGCTGCACGCGCAGGCCGACCCCGAGGACGGCCCCGAGGACATCCGGTGCATGGCCCAGTGGGAGCAGGCCCACAAGTTCTGGTCGCAGCGCGTCAGTGCCTTACGGGACAAGTTCGGGCAATTGCACGGCTGGAAGGGCGAGGCCAAGAAGGCGCTGGAGCGGAAGGACGCGCCGCTGGTGTCCGTGCTGGAGGATTTGTTGAAGAGAGGTGGAGAGCTCCAGCAGAAGATGAGCAGTCGCCGGGACCGGCGGGGCATCCAGGACGCCTGCGATTCTATAAGGAGACGGAAGAAGTGGATCTTCGACGCGCGGGATGCTTTGAGAAGTGGCCCGAAGAGGAAGCTCAAGGCGGTGGACGCCCTAGCGCGGGAAGCGACCAAAGTTGGTTTGGGCGACTGCGAGGACGCCCGAGCTTTGAGATCCGCCGCTCGCGTGGCGCGGGCCTGGTTCGCCAAGGTCAAGCGCACGGGCATAGAACGGGGCGAGGCGTCCATTTCCGAGCTAAGAGGGCTATTACCGGAAGCGGCCAGGATCCGCGTGGACATTTCTGGAGACGTGGACGTCGTCAAGCAAGCAAGTATGCAGGTCTGCCTCTGCGCCAGCCCCGCGGACGGGCAGATGCTCCAATGCGAATGTTGTTCCATGACCTTCCACGCGCGATGTGTGGGCCGGGGCGGGCCCGACTTGGAGGCGCCGCGTTTCTCTTCCGGCAAGAAGCGGTCGCAGCCCATGAACGCGGCCGCCAAGAAGAAGGCGAAGTTGGCGGACGCGGACCGGCAGGCGGCCGCGCGAGCGGCAAGTGTGGCCATGGAGGCCTTGGCGCCCAAGGCCGAGAACGACGATCCGGAGACGAGGTACACGTCGGTGTCTCGCGTGTCCAGCGAGCCCTTCACCTGCGCGCGCTGTGTCCTGGAGCAGTTCGCTGCAAGTGAGCGCCAGGCCACGGAGGACACGTTGCAAGGTGCGGAGGGGGCGTGGCTCGAGGGCGTGCGCAACATTTGTGTCCGGCCGCCCGCGGATACGCTCGCTTTGGCGGCGGTGCGATGCGTCTCGAAGTCGCCCAAGGACGCGCCGGCGCTCATGCGGTCCGTGGATCAACTCGTGGCGCAGTGTCCCCCCCAGACGGCCGCACCTTTACGGCGCCTGGCCTGGGCCTATGCGGCGGCGGCGTTGCTGCGGGCGCCGCCACGGTGCAAGGACGTCGTGCCCATCACCGTGCACGCGCCGACGCTGGGCGTGCCGGACGTGCCGCTGGCGCACTTCGCCGGGTGCCTCGAGCGCGCCCACGTGTTACGGCGGCGCCTGGCGCACCTCTGTAAAAAGCCCGAGCCGCCGAAGCCGCGGGCGCCGCCCAAGCCGCGGGCGGCCCCGAAGCCCAACCCGCGGCACGACGCGCTCGTCAAGGCCAAGGAGGAGCAGGACCCCGACGCGGTGCCCATCGTGGTGCCGGCGCCCTTCCAGCCGCCGTTCATCAGCAGCGCGCAGGCGCCGGACGCGAAGCCCGACGGGGGGGACGAGGCCGCGGAGGAGGAGGAGGAGGAGGCGCCCGCGACGACGTCGTCGAGCCGCGCGAAGGAGCGCAAGGTCGACGTGGCTGCGGTCCGAGCTGTTTTTGAGGCCTCACACCACGTGCCCGTGCGCCTCGAGACGCTGCGGCGGCGCTGCGTGGCGATCATCGACGACGGCGGCAAGCGGTATTGCTTCTGCCGCGGGCCCAGCGACGGCGCCTTCATGCTCGGCTGCAACGACGGGTCGGCCTGCGGCGACGAGTGGTTCCACGGGCGCTGCGTCGGCGTCGCGGAGAACGACGACAAGGCCACCGACGAATTTGTGTGTGCGAAGTGCAAGGCGGCCCGGGCGAGCGAGCCGGCGCCACCGGAATCCACGTTCGTCGCCTTTGGGGATGATGTCTCCGACGACGAGGACACGCCGGAAACCGCCGCGGTCCTGGCCAAGGAGGACCGGGGAGAAGCCACGTTCGCTTTACCGTGGCCGCCCGCGCTCCTGGGCGCCGCGCCGGACTTCCGCGAGGCGTTCGAGAACGCAACGCAGCGGCAGGCCGAGCGCCTGGCGCAGGCGGCGGCGGCGCCGCCGCCTCCTCCGGCGCCTGTGGCGCCGGCGAGTCCGCCGTGGGCGGCGACGACGTAATTATGGTTCTATAGTATTCTTATTCTCTCTAAAACATGTCGTCAAAATTCGCAGACTTCACCTCAAATTTGTCGGCGAGCTTGTCCACCGCCTTCAGGGCGGGTGGCCAACATGTCGTCGTCGCTCACGCCGCCCTTCTTTAGCTCCTTCAGAATGACGTGACTGAACATCTCGAGCGGACCGGGCTTCAAGCGAATGGACGCGTCAGTTTAACCGGCCGCGTGCGAGCCGCCTGCTCCAGCTTGAGCCGACTCCACGCGCCCCATGTACGGTCAAACTAAGCTGGTGAAATGGACGGGTTTTTCGCAGAGCTTGCGGGCCGGCCAGCACTAAGCGGAGCACACGGCCTGGCTGCACTTGGGGCTCGCCCTAGAGGTGGCCGCGGTGGCGGCCGCGGCCGTCCAGCTGCCCGCACGTGTATGAGCATCGCTGCCCCTCGAGGCCGCGGTGCGCAAAAGCTGCAAGCAATCGCTGGGCGTCGTCTCGGAACGGTTGGCCCTGGGTCGCCGTGACCGCTATGGCCGCCTCAACACACGGGCCACCGCCGCCACATGCGATGCCTTAACGCATCGCCGGCGGGCGCTGCGCTGTCGCCGCAGAGGCCACGCATCCGTCGGCCCCGGCCCAGGCATCGCTGGACTTCGTTTCTGCAGTGATGACTCCTCGCGGGGCCACCGCCGCGGCGCCGTCGTCCTCGAGCCAGCCACCACCACTCGGCGCTAGAAGCGTCGATCGTGGTGGCTTGGGCGCAGCCCAGGTTGACGACGGCGCGCGCCTTGCGTGGTGTTTCCAGCGAACACGGCTACTGCGATGGATTGCGGGGCGTTTCCTCGCGTTGCGGACAGTGTCGGGCTGTGTTACTGCGATATCTGGACCGGCCAATCGATTTGGGACTTTGCAAAAAGTCAATTTGTGGAAAAGACAACAAGAGTGCAGCAGAGAGGGCACGAGAACCGCAAAGGTTCCTAAAGCTTCGCCGAGTGCGACCCGTACCAACAAGAACCGCTCAAAGCAGCCCACAGTGCCAGCAAATAAAGTTGCAAGAGAGGAGGTGACCCAGCTCAAAACTGAGCAGCACTTGCTCATTTGCGCATCGTGGGACCCGGACCCTCAGCAATACTACAGCATCGGCAATAGAGGCGCACCCAGCGACGCCTGCGACCACGCGCCGCATTTCTGCACGCGCGCGCACGTCGACGCAAAAACCGCGACCGCGACCCGCCGCACCGCGCGACACCAGGAGCCGAAGAGGAAGACTTTAGGAGGACGCCACCGGAGACCACAATGGCTCCCGCTAAAAAGAACGCCGCGTCGCAGTTGTCGTCAAAAGCCGGCCCCGTCAAGAAAAACCGAAAAAACGAAGCGAAATGTGTTAACAAGATCGAGGACGTCGAAGCACGACTCAACATCGGCCAGAAAGTCGCGCTATGGACGGGCAAGTTGAAAGTGCTCTGCGCCGCACTCGCACTCCAGCGAAGCGAACCGCGGTGGAGGAGCGTTCTGATTGGGGTCAGCAAGGCCTCCAAAATATACGTTATCGAGGTGGCGATCGCGGGGGGCATCCCGAAAACGCGTACATCGTGCCAGTCGGCGAACCTGGACGTCCTGCAGCGGGCGGCGGAGCTTCTGGACAAGGACCGCATCATGTGCAAGACGGGGGATCTGGAGGTCTTGGCGGTGGCGGTGGCGCTTTTGGGCGAGGCCCGCGTCCGAGGCGTGTCGACGAAGCCGGAGGTCTTGAAGAAGGCGGCGGAAGTCTTGGGCACTGACCGCGTCACGGACATTAGCACGGACACGGCCTCGCGCCGCGTGGTGCGCGTGTACACCGCGGCCGCTGCGCAGAAGGCGCTAGCGGTGACCCGTACCGTTAACGGTACGGGTCACACGGGTCCTAGTAGGTTTTGCGCCACTAGCCCCTAGTGTGTTTTGCGCCGCTCGCCAGAACGCTGTTCTTCGCCGCT
>Ga0114994_10004298_pt1 | contig 10351 bp, 1 predicted proteins | sample ArcticOcean_MG_C_9_FD_87043 | JGI IMG/M metagenome (GOLD analysis project Ga0114994, IMG submission 87043) | Marine microbial communities from western Arctic Ocean - ArcticOcean_MG_CB2_152 | ecosystem: Environmental > Aquatic > Marine > Oceanic | place: Arctic Ocean: Canada Basin | collected... | reverse complement strand
ATTCTTTTTTCAAAGACGAGGCTCTTACTGAGCCTTTCTGGGAAACAAAGGAGGAGTTTGATGACTTAGAAGACTACGACTTGGCGAAAAGTATCATGATGTATAACTCATGTCTCGGAGTCTATAATCTTAAAAATTTCCAAAAGATCGCCGCGATGCCCTTTACCTTAAATATGGCTAGTTACTGCAAGGACCAAGGGCTGTTTTTTTTGGGTAAACCAATCACCGATTTCACCAACTACCAATTAGGCTGTTTCACGAAAATAATGAGGAATACATTCATATTAAGAGAAAGCAAGGGCACTTCCCCAGAGATAAATAACGATTTAACCATGGACATATTATTAGAATGGTACGAACACCAGTATCAGGTGATTATGGCCGAGAATGGATCGGCGGCAGTTACAAGCACTTCTGTACGCGGATAACTCAACAAAACTCCCTCAAAAAACTTAAATAGTATTGCCTAAAAAAAGTGTAATTTAGGTTAGGTATAGGTATATGGCGCAAGATATTATTTTAACAGTCGGTGCTGACGCAAGGCCGCTTGAATCTGTGATCAATCGAGCCGTTAATCAAAAACGGAAGGTTGGCAGTCTCGACGTGCGCGGATTTGAGCAACCCCTTGGCAGAATCACTGGCAAAGCCTCAGAATTCCAAAAATCATTAGAAGCTTCTAACGCTCGTGTTATAGCTTTCGGTGCTTCCGCTGGAATGATTTACAGCGTTCAAACAGCAATGGGTAAGCTGGTTGAGTCAACACTAGAAGTAGAAAAAGCCCTTGTTGATATCAATGTTTTGTTGGGGATGAGTTCAGGGCAACTTGCCGATTTTTCATCTGAGTTATTTGCCGCTGCATCCAGAAACGCAACCTCCTTTGCTAACGCCGCCGAGGCAGCTGCGGAGTTTGCAAGGCAGGGGTTAAGTGCTAACGAAACCATAAAAAGGACAAGTGATGCGTTAACTCTGTCTCGTTTGTCGGGGCTTGACTTCGCAGCCTCTGTTCAAGCGATGACCGCCGCTTTGAACTCCTTCAGTAAGGAGGCTCTTACTACTACTGAAATCGTAGATCGAATGGCTGCTGTTGATGCTGCCTTTGCTGTATCTTCGGCTGACTTGGCTGAAGCTATTCGCCGTGTAGCTAGTTCTGCTGCTAGTGCAAACGTCACCTTGAACGAGACGATAGCTGTCGTTACAGCCGCGCAGCAAATTACTGCTCGTGGTGGTGCTAAGATCGGTAACGCTTTTAAGACTATCTTTACGAGACTGCAAAGACCCAAGGTGCTGGATCAACTCGAAGCGATTGGTGTAGCAACAAAGAACGCGGCGGGAGCCACCCTCCCCCTAATGCAGGTCTTGCAAAATCTGGCCAATAAATACGATCTATTAACTGGTGCTCAAAAATCTTACATCTCAGAGCAAATTGGTAGTGTCTACCAAATTAATATTCTGAAAGCTGTAATGAAAGACTTGGGCGGGGATATGAGTTGATACAGTAGGGCGTTGAAGGAGGCTGAAAACTCAGCGGGTAGCGCGGACGCGAGAACCGAGAAATTAAACCAAACTTTAAGTTCCAAACTTACGAGGTCTCTCAACGCCGCGAAAGAAGCCGCTTCGGCTTTAGGTAAAATCACTATTGCTCCGACTATCGGGGGCGTGGCAGACGTTGGTACAAAATTATTTGGAGGTATAGCTAAAGGCGCAGAAAAGGGAGAGGGCGCAATGGGCAAAATGGGAAGAGGGATGCTAAAAGGCATTGGTGCGGTTATCCAAGGACCAGGTTTACAAGCCTTGGTGTCTCTAGGAATTAAGTTGTTCGGTAACCTTACGAAGTTTATTGCTGAGTCTGCTGGGAACATGGGAGATTTCGGAGGCGAGTCTAAAAATGTTGAGAGTATCCAGGAAAGCATACTCGCTCATCTCAAGGAAAACCCAGAAGTTTTACAAGACATCACAAATGGCACTCTTTCGGTTGAAGATGCTCATAAGAAGATTCTCAATAGGATCAAGGATGAAACAACCCTCCTAAGGGAGCAGTTGAAGATTTCAAGGTCACTGGCGGAATCTCTTTCTCAAGCGGGTGTTAAAATAACCGCCTCCACCGTAGAGGGTTCCCCAGAACAAGGGTTACCAGAAAACATCAAAGCAAATCCACTTGCGTTATCCAGAGGATATATCCCCAACGTAGCCGAAGCTGAAAGAGCGGGAGCTAGAGCGGGCGGATATACGCCGGGGGCCGTTGTTAAAGGCCCAGACCTCAGGGGGTCTGGGGGGCCGATGAACACCATAGTTAACAAAGCAGAAACGATTTCAAAGTTAGGGGGTAAAACTTGGATTAACCCTCCCGAAAATTCAAGTGCGGGACAAACGCATCTGAAAAAATCGCTGAAGGACACGGGCGTTAACCCTTTTACGGGGATGGGGATGCAAAAAGAAAAAGCATTCAACTTTAGTGCAGGTTTTGCTCCAAATTTTGCAAGGTATCAAACTGGACAAAAAATCCCCGAGGGAAGGGGCGAAGGCGGAAGACATCTGGCGGTAAGAGATAAAAAGATGGATATCTATTACGAGCCCGACGCTGGGATGCACGCCCGGGTCGTACAGTTAAATAATTTACGAGACAAAACCATGGATGGTGGTTGGCTTTTCCCTGACGGACGATACGAAAAGATTCCGGGGCACGATGGGTCTGGATTACAATCAAAGGGTTTTATTCCGAATTTTGAAAAGGGACAAGGGTTTGAAAGAAAATTCAAAGACCACTTCAAAGACCCAAAAAATTTAGCAGAACAGTTCTTCGTGGGTATCGGGGGAAGCTTAAGGGAAGCCAATCCCAAAGCTGTGGCGCAAGGTAGGACAAGGGTTGAGGACTTAGGTAATGGCCAGACGAAACTTACTGTTCTGGGCCTAAATCAAAATAATTTTGGTAACGATCTTGGCTCTTTTACTTGGGAATCTTCTCTAGACGATGACATTCGTCACTACAACATTAACAATGTTGATGTCGGTAGGGGTAAGCTCGATGAAAAAATGGCCGTTCAATACGTAAAGGAGCTGGCTGGATTCAATTCAAACAGGGGGCAAACCATCGCAGTTACTTCCCCAAGCTCCACCTTTGTTAATGAATTTCTAGGAATCGGACGGGAAAGTATCGCCTTCGCTGGTCCCGAAATGGACGGAAAAGATACGGCGATCAAAGAACCCTTGCAGAGAACTTATCCAAATATTAAAGCGGACACCGGAGAACTTCAAGGTCAGAGCCAAGCTTCCGCAACTAAGAAATTTGAAAAAAGACACGCATTCCTAACAGCCCTGCAAGAAGAGGATTACGACATACTTGGCGAGAACGTAAGGTTCCCCGAAAGAATGGGAGCGGTGGACGGAAAGTATCTTGAGGAAAATGTTTACGCGGCTGGAGGACAAGATTTTCTAGAGATGTATAATCAAGCCGTAGTAGGTGGCACGGGGAAAGAAACCCTTGGGGCTATACAATTTTACCTGCAACAAATACAAGAAAAAGCTTATTCGACTTTAGGTCTCTCAGGCTTTGGCGGGGTATCCTTCCCGAATCTTGACCCTCGTAGCTCCACTGTCGCTGGTCATCCTGAGCCTGAGAAAGGCTTGATTAAAAAGATGACAGACAACGTTTTACTGTCTTCTCTTGCTGACGTAGAAAACTTTCAAAAGGTTATTTCCGACCCCTCCGCCGCAAAAGCTCTCTCTGGTTACAGCGATGGGTTTGAGACTCTCCGCGCTGCTCAAATAAAGTTCAAAGCAATCCCCGAAGGAGACTCGGCAGCAAGGGAAGAAGCTTTAGAAGAAGTGAAGGCGTTGGAAGCAGCGCAACATCAGGCGACAGCCGACATTGCTACAAATTTCCCAGAACTCAACGACGTAAACAGAATCGTCTTAGACTTTGAAACCAGCCTAACTGACCAATTCGCGAATGCCCCAGAATTCTCTGGAGGAACAGAGTTAACTGGCAAACTATTAGGGATTTTAGACGGCAGAAAGTCCGCATCTGTAAGTCGCGGTTTTATTCCCAATTTCGCTGTCAAAGATAACGGCGAAACGGTCGATAAGTTGGTTACGCTGGTGGAGGGCGGCAACACTTCAACGGCTCAACAATTATTCAATACGCTTAGTAATGGTAATGAAAGTCTCGGTGACGATTTGATAACTGCTTTATATGCTCGGCTGAAAAATGTGACAACGGACATTGCCAAAATGGAGGCGGGAACCGTAATCGAAGAAAATGGTGAAGAGCCCATTATTCCCTCCATGATTCGCGTCAACACAAACATGGAGGGCCGCCGATCAGGGTTGGCATTTTTGAATAAAAGTACCGACAGTCATCTGGCGGCATCCCGAAAAGGAGATCAGGAGAATAAAGATAGAAAAACCAAATTAGAAGAAGAAATGCGGGAGCATGAAGCTTACCGCGATTCGTTTGGCGAAGCAGGAATTCCAGTTCCCGAATACGGGGAATGGTCGGAGAAAGTTGCAGATACGTCGAGAGAACTTTCACGAGTAGATGAGACTATTGAGTCCAACCCTCCGCCGTGGCCGAAGTCCGAAAAATACGAAGAGAACGCAAAAAAAATTGATCTACTAGATAAAGGGATACACATCAAAGAAGCCCTTGGAATACAAACAGGCGAAGAATACTTAGGCCCGAGTCAGGGGCATGGCGTAACAGGGACAGGAACTCTAAACACGGACTTCTTAAGTAAACCTGGTGAAACATTCCCAGGGACTGACTTGCCCGTCCCCCTAAACCCAAACCTTATTAACCCAGACGTACATAATCTTCCGCCAATACCATCAGAGCGCAAACCGGCCCAAACAGACGTTAGCTACCATCACGAAGACCCCCATGACTACCCTTGGCTTGGCAAAGGCGTTTCGGGCGGCTTTATTCCTAATTTTATTCCAAGCCGAAGACCTAAAAAGGGAGAAAGATTCCAGCAGGACGAGATTCAGAAGATAAAGACCTCACATAAAGACGGCTCAGTTACTCTCGATAATGATGATAAATATCAGTATCATGAATTTATTGATCACTCGACGGGGGCGGACGGTGGATTTAAAGCTCTTGAGGATATGCTCGTTGGGTCGGGCACTTCTAACTGGAGGTCAGCTATTCAAGACGGCAGCTTCACTAGGGGGGATGCAGAAGGCTCCGCGCACTCAGGGCTAGACTACTACAGGCTTGTCGGGGGTAACCCGATTACGTGGGGGAAAGAGGGTCACCCCCAAGCTCATAAACATAGTAAATTACTATTCGAAAGTTTTCTTGCTCAAGCAGATGCTGCTGGTAGAGCCGTGGAAGAAGATACGGGTGCAGTCAAAGGCATCACTGGGGCATTTAGGGGCCCTGGTGGGTTTTTGAGCGAGGGCCTTATTCCTAATTTCGCAAAGAAATTTGAGTTTGAGGCATCGGAACATGAGGGGCACGGCGAATACCTGCGAACAGGTAGATTACCTAAGCTAAGTTCTAGGACACGTCTTGATACCAGAGCCGAGGGCGCGACGACAGACGATGATCCCTTGGGGATGATTGAGTTTAGAGATAGAGAGGATGGATTCAGGATACTGAATAGCGAGGTCTTTGACGACGAAAACAAAGGGCAAGGCGTTGGGTTCGGTCAATTTGACGAGGTAAGAAGGCGAGCCTTTGAGGATAACAAAGCTATTCTTTCCGAAGAGATCACCAGTCAAAGAGGGTCAGATGAACCCGAAGATTATGCAAAATTTGGATCAAATTTTAAAGCCTTAGCCAGCCCCTTAGCGTTCCCTCAAATTAGACACAGAATGGTTCCAGGGATGAAGACAAGCGGAGATTGGTATAGTGAAGATACCACGGACTTCAGTAAGCTTTACACTACATTGAGCCTCCCGTTTGAGTCAGTTGAGGATTTAAAAGGTATAGCAAATGCAGAAGATCGGGAATCTGTATCCCGTATGCTGGCTGCCGACGATGTAAAAATTAAAAATCTCAAATCATATCAAGTGGAAGATGAGGGCGACGGCGCGGTTAAATTTGGTAAGGGCTTCGTTCCGAGCTTTATCGATCCCTTGGCAGTAGCTGAAGCCGCTGCTGTGGCGGGCACTGGGGCTTCCATGACGTACGCATTCTTGCGCTCTACTATCGGAGATAAATTTAACCCCTTAGGGATAGAGGACTCTACAGTCGAAAAACCCAAGTGGATGGAAAATCTAATCGATGGTGGGCTTGACATGGCCTTCACCGACCTCGATGATTTGGGGAGCATCCCGAATAAGTTTAGAAAAATGCTTGGGCGAGACCAAAAAGCGACAGGCTTTGTCCCGAATTTCGGTCAGGAAACACCACGGGAACTAGAAGTGGTCGGCAACATAGAAACTGAAAAAGCTGCTTATACAAAATTCTTTAAAGATCACGCGGGGGGTAGCGTTGTAAATGATGCAGGTATTGATTTGGAAACTTTAGATAGAGAAATGACGGCGTTTGGGCCTTATTTATTTGCCAAGGATCAGGAGGGCGAAATGGACCCACAGAAGGAGGCATTTTTTGAGAGTATACGACAAAGATTAAGTCAGCTTGGTTATATGTCCGAAGGATTCGTCCCGAACTTTTTAGAGACTCGCAATAAGAGAGCGGGTCAGGGCTCGCTAGATATAGCAAAAATTGTCAAGGAAGGTTCAAAGCTTCTTGGCAAAGGTAAAGATTACGTAGGTGAAAAAATCGGAGACTTCAACGAGTGGAGAAATACTCCCTCAGAATTCGCCAGCAAATACGTCTCTGGAAGTCTCTCACAAGGTCATGTTCCGAATTTTGCAAGTGCGTGGTGGGTACATCATCAAAGACCTAGCGAAATATTCGAGGGTGACGATCATCATCAAATCGCACAAGACCATGGTTTGTTTGATGACGGAATGGTTCGAGATTACGTAAGGGTTCGTGGCGAAGGGTTCGGAATGGACCACTTGGGTGAATACGAGGGGAAAATACACATTGATCCCGAGGGGCATGAGCCAGTGCACCCAAGCATAATAAAAGAATTTAAAGATAGAGCCATTGAACAACAAAAACTTCTTGTGCTGGATCAGGGTATGAGGGGTTCAAAAACTCTTTACGACCCAAGAGAGGGTCACGCCAAGGGCTTCGTCCCGAATTTTGCAGACGAACCGAAGGACGAAGAGGGCGGACTACCACCCAAGCGTAACCTTGGTCAATTGCCAGCCTCTTTTTCGGACAAGTACCTTGAAAATCTACGGGACGAAGCAGAAGAGGCAACTCGTTACCCTGAGCCGCCCAAAGGCTTCTCTGCGTTCGATGAGGAGTCATCTAGTCGGGGCTTTGTTCCAAATTTCAATGTCCCGATGGTGACTACGGACTCCCCATTCGAAGCGAAAACTGGTCTTGCATTTTTTGATAGCGATTGGATTGGTAATAGAACTGAGTCTAATGCAATTGTTGACGACATCACGACACAAGGCATTCTCCCCTACCATGTGTTTCATGGTCCTGCTGGTGCAGGAAAGACGACTTTGGCCCGCAAAATATATCCTGAATCAGAAATTATTGAAAGTCTTGAGCAGTACAAAGATAATTTAGATAATGAAGCTTACAGAGGTTTTGCTGTTATGAGTGGAACTAATCGAAGCGAAAGAACCGGAGAATATTCTGACCGATCCAAAGCGATATTCCATCGGGCAAGTCAAGTTACCGCAGTAGCTCCAGATGACGAAACCGTGATGGAGCGAAGGATTAATAGAATTAATGAAGAAAAAGCAAGACTTAAGAAAGAAAAAGATAGCGGCGTAAAACTCACTCAAAACGATACTAGAAATTTAGGTGCGTTAAAGGTCACTCGCTTCGCCCCGTTATCTGACGTTGACTTATACCAAGAGCTTTCAGACTCGGGGGTAGATGTTAAGGACGAGTATGGTGCAATCAAAGCAAGGGAAGAATCTCCCGAAAAATATGGCGGCGTTCCCGAAGAAATATACGCATCAGTAAAGGCAAGACTAAAAGGCAACAAATCTAAGGGCTTTGTCCCGAATTTTTATAATGAAAATGCGGGTCACGATCCCGACCACGGTAGAGAGTTTATTCTTCAGGTTGGTGATAAGCAATGGTCTGGGACTTCCATGCAAATGCACAAGAAGGTCGAAGAGCTAAAAAAATTAAAAGAATTTAAAGGTCAGAAGTGGAAGATTAAAGATAGGCAAACTTTAGCTCATTCTGCTGACGGAATATTAGCAAAAGGCTTCGTTCCCAATTTTTACGAATGGGGCACAGCTGAAGGAGCGCGGGGACAGGAAGAAGAGTATTACCGCGACAGGCCATTGCCTAAAGATGCCCTCTTTGATAGTCCAGAACTGAGTCGGAAAAATACCGCTAGGCGAAATGAGTTTGGCTCGTGGAACCGTGGAAATGGTCCTGATAACGCTAGATGGGACGCGGATGCTTTTGCCACGCTTGAACCGGGTAAACATTGGAAAAATCCCCCAGCGAAGTGGACGGACGCGGGTAAAAGGTTTGCTAAGGAAGCAGGACTCCAAAAAGGGACAACGATATTAGCTAACAATGGTAGATTACACTTAAGTAATCTCGCGTTTCACGCTGCAACTGCCACAAAAGCAAGACTAAAATCGTCTGAATATCTAGCTGGCGGATTTTTTAATATTGAGAAGGGCGTACTTAATTATGACGAGAGTCATAATCTTACTGCTTCGAATCTCGAAAAAGCCCAGGGGCTGAGTTTCAACAAGGGCTTTGTTCCGAATTTTGCGAACATTCCAAAGTACCACTCTGGTGGCCTTGTCCCAAACTTTAACAAGGAGCAACTCGCCATGCTTAAAGGTGGAGAAGGAGTGGTAAACCACAAAGGCATGGAGGCGTTGGGCTCAGGTGGACTCAACAGATTAAACCAAGGCTTCGTTCCAAACTTCCGTAAAATGGGGATTGGAAAAGCCTTAGGGCAAGTATCAGAAATATCAGGACAAGGCGGGGTTGCGGCAACTATAGCTCAAAGATTATTATTAGGTACGCATGATCTTTCAGATTTGGAAGGAGACCCAGGGTTCGCGGCAGCGATGGACAATAAGGCTATTAAGCGTATTCACGAGGGGTATTTAAAGTTGCAAGAGATGGTTGATGGAGGAACTACGAAGGGTCTGGAGGGTCTTATTCCAATTGCCAGCTTGATGATGGATATAGAAAAAGACGAGGAACTAGACCGGCTCATTTACAGCAACCCCCTCACACCACTCGCCCAAGGAATTGTTGACCTAAAAAAGAAAACGACCGAAGGGGTAACAACCAAGCAACAAAAAGACGAGTGGGTAGAAAAGTTAGGCAGACTCCCAGTGCTTAGTGCTCAAAATATCGACGAAACTGGAGGTCTTCTTGGGATGGAGTCGGTAACAGAATTTGGAATTAGGTCTGACGTTATGGAGGATGCTCCTGCGAAATTCCATCACGCTATAATTACGAATATTGAATCCGCGATCAGAATGGCTTCAAAGGATGTAATTGGGCATATGAATTTGCCTGATGAAGATATAGAACACTTACAAGGGAGAGCTTCGGCCCCTACTGGACCTTTACCAAGATTGATGGAGGGGCCAATGGTCGGTGATTTCGTTGAATTGATGATGAAGCATCTTTTCACAGATAAACAAGGGATAGGAGCTGGTGGAGACCCAGAGCTAGGGGACACGCCACTTGATATAGTTCCTGGGGCAGAAACAATAAGTGCAATTGGGAAAAAGGTATTCACCGAAGGACTTCCTGATACGGGGATAGAAATTAAAGGTATTAAAGGGGGAACGGCTAGTCCTGGGAAGGGAACGTCAGATTTCGGGCCAGCGGCAGCCCGAAAGAAACTAGTAAAATCAAACGAGCTTTACGGAGGCAAACTACCCTGGGCAAAGGCGGGGGGCTTTACTCCCAACTTCGTTGGGAACGAGGGAACGCAGCCCGCGACCCTTTCTTGGCTCACTATTCCGTCTAGCGAAGTTCACCAAATCCTAGCGGACTCTTTTGGTAAGCCCTTCGAAGAAATTGAGCATAATGATTTGGCTCCAGAACAGTTTACTGATGCTCTTGATGCTGACGGTAAGGTAGCCTACTCAGCCCACTCACAATACATGGACATTGCCCAAATAGTCAAAGCGGCACGGCAACGAAGGGAAGAGGTAAAAGTTAAAGGCAAATTAGTATGGCAACCAGAGGGCGTATGGTCGCACTTTGATGAGGGTGGCAAATGGATTACCAACATAGCTCCAAGCGCAGGAATGCCGCCCCCAGAAGACCCTGACGACCCAGCGCAAACGACAATCGAAACAAAAGCTAAGGGCT
>Ga0114994_10004297_pt1 | contig 10352 bp, 8 predicted proteins | sample ArcticOcean_MG_C_9_FD_87043 | JGI IMG/M metagenome (GOLD analysis project Ga0114994, IMG submission 87043) | Marine microbial communities from western Arctic Ocean - ArcticOcean_MG_CB2_152 | ecosystem: Environmental > Aquatic > Marine > Oceanic | place: Arctic Ocean: Canada Basin | collected... | reverse complement strand
GGGGGGGGGGGGGGGGGGGGGGGGGGGGGGGGGGGGGGGGGGGGGGGGGGGGGGGGGGGGGGGGGGGGGGGGGGGGGGGGGGGGGGGGGAAGGAGGTAGCGTCAAATTGCCCAGGGCTCCTCGGCAGACGTATACGTGTCGATCAGTACAGCGCCCAGCCCAGCCCGGGCCTACAAGGGTATTTAAGAAAAACCTGCTGGCCCTTGAATTGTTTCACAAAAGGACGGGTGTGCGTCACGATTGGACGGAATGTTGGCTCGGCAGCCTTCGGGGGAATTACACCGGACACGAAAGTCCAATAAAGTCCAATGACACATGACTTCTTCTTGGATAAAAGCCTCACGTGAGGCGCGACGCCTCGAGTTTGCCAGCGGCCCTTACGGGCGCAGTGATGTACCGTGACGCGCCTAAGCCGGAGGGTGCCGCCCATAGCCTGAGAGGGAAATTGCAGGGTAACACCGTGGGTAGTCAAGATATTGTGAATTTCTTATGTGACCGCGATTGGCGTTCGTGCGGCCGCTGTGCGCTTTCTCCGGGCCAATTTCCCGGGCGGGCCACTTCGCTGGTCGTCAAGGTCACGCTACGTTCATTGGTAAGTTGTTCCCCTGCTATTTTGGGCACAATGGGGCTGCCCACGGCAAGGTTAGGATCGGCGCAAAATAGCAACGACGAGGCTAAATGGGTTTAGCTCAGGAGCTTGTGTGAGTAGAACTCCGGTAGGGTCAACCGAATTAAATTAAAGTTAAATTTACTAAACGGGTCTTTACTTCTCTAAAGGATGGTGGCGATGTTGGGGTGTCCGGGGGCGCGCAGCGAAGTCGGGTTTCTGTCCGCCTCCGAGCCACGGGGGATGAGACAGTACCCCAAATCGACTCTAGCGCCGCCGCATTCCAGTCAACTTGGGGGCAACTCGAAACTTAAAGGTTTTGGGTCCCAACAAACCCCTGTGCAAAGTTTGGTGCAGTGCTGGCTGCGTCGCGCTGCGAAAATGGGGGGTGCTGTTGACATTGGGCCTTCGTAACCTTTTCGATGCCGCCTATTGGGACCGTTCGGGCCATCGCAGTGTCTGATATCGTCAGATATAACCCCACGCCGGTCCCCGGCCCCGTAGTTTCTCGCACGGGCGACCTAGAAGCTCTCAGTTCGGTCAACGCGGTGTCGACTATATCCAGCGTTTCGAGCGGGTGAAGTTGTCTGCGGCGCCCGGGGCATGCCCACCGACCCGGTCGCACCGTCTTTTGGGCTGGGGCATGCCCGCGTCGCGTGTGCGATGGGCTGGGGCATTGTGCTCTCCAAGCTGAAAGTGGCTGCGGCGCGGATGTTGTGCTGCGGCGCTTTTTCGTGGCGCGCTGCCTTCAATGACCCTCTGACGGCCTTCGGTGACCCTCGGGGCTGCCTACGGGTGCGTTTTGGCCGCGCACGCCGTCGGAGCAAGTCCGATTTTAGTGTGGGTTTTCTTTTTTCACCAAAATCTCTATTGGCGGTAAAACGTTTTGTGGCTTCCGCGCAGCCCCAAGCCACAAGAATTGATTGAGAGGCAGTCGGCGACGTATGAACAGCAGGCGAACAGTCAGCAGCGCAAACGAATGTGCTGCTGCGTCAAAAACGTGATGCCGCATCGTGTCGTAAGGCCGTAATAGCCTCTAGCGCGTTAATATCCCTAGCTTTTTTTGCTATAGTCGGGCATACGGTTTGCTGTGACGGCCCCAATTCAGAAACGTTCGACTTTACTATAGGTCACGGTTCCAACGGATACTGTGGTCTTGAGTTAGAGGTCCAACACGGCTGGTGGAGACACTGCAGTGGGGGAATGGCGTAATTTTGAAAACTTCCACTTTAATCAACTTTCACGGCGGGTTTTACTAGCCATCATGATGTTTAGCGGCGCCGCGCGCCCCAAACCCGACCCCCGTAAAATTTGTCGACCCTAGGATCCGTGAAGGCCCCCCCGAAGGCTCGAAAGCAGGAGTCGCGCCCATATTGATACGTGGGAAAAAACCTAAAAAACTGTCTTACCCCGGCCCCCTTTCCGAGCCTGAGCTTGGTGGTTACCTGGTACAAGTGGTATACGGCTTGCAGGTTAGAACGTGAGCGTCGAGGCAGGGAGCCTGAGAAAAGGATAAATCCTAGGTTACAAGCTCGTAGCCTGAGGTGAGTTGTCCCCGCCTCCCAAGCCTTCAGAGCCGGGTGCAACCGAGTCGGCGGGAGACTTTTCAGCATCAGAGGGATGTTGCTTAAGGTAGTAATCCTGGGTGACTCGGGTGTCGGCAAGGTAAATATCCTCCACACCGTATTTCATCAAGAAAATAATTGTTCTGTAGACTGCTTTAATGAATCAGTTTGTCAACAGGCGATTCTCGACGTCCTACAAGGCAACAATCGGAGCTGATTTTCTGACTAAAGAGGCAACCTTGCAGTGCAAAAGCAAGATAGAGGTTGCTATAGATATTCTTCAGGTCACGATCGATGAAACCTTGGTAACCTTACAGATATGGGATACCGCTGGTATGACAAAGCATAAATATATTGTGTAATGACTATTAATCTTCACATAGGTCAGGAACGCTTCCAGTCTTTAGGTGTGGGGTTCTACCGCGGTGCGGATGTCTGCATGCTGGTGTATGACATCACGCAACCCAAGTCTTTTGAAAATCTTGATTCGTGGCGCATTGAGTTTCTAACTCAAGCATCGCCCTCTGACACCCAAAACTTCCCGTTCATAGTCATTGCAAACAAGCTTGATCGAAAGAATGATCGTCTAGTCTCAACACAAAGAGCACAGACTTGGTGCGCGAGAACTTCAATATCAACATTGCCGTTTTTTGAGACTTCGGCGAAAGCGGCTACCGAGGTCGAAGCTGCCTTTCGAATGGCTGCTCAGCTGGCTTTATCTAAAGGATCAATGGAGGCTGAATTCCTTCCAGAGACCATCAGCTTCAGAGAAGCTCCTGCAAATGGGGACTCCAAGAGCAGCTGCTGCTAGATCCTACAACGTAGATTTACAACAGAAATTTATGAGTTGCCTGCGATAGACAGGGGGAGTATCCGTGTGGGGCTGGTATATTGCATATTGTATCCTGTGTCTAGCACGGGGGTGACACCAAACGAGTCACCACCTGAATCAGCCAGCAGGGGTCGCGGTATGATCCTATACACAACAGAGAATCAGTAAATCGCGTGGTCTCCGAGAATGTCATCAGGGAAACTCTGTCACGTGAGTCAACATCAAGATGCGTCTCATGGTGCTTGTGAATTGCGATGGATACGGGATTTAAGCACTTGGGGCCATAGGTTTGCAAGTGGATGGTCTCTCACTCCCCGTCTTACTCTCCGATATTGTCGTTAGGGACTTGTGATGCTGGTCTCATCGTGTTTTGGTCCCATTGCGTTTTAATCAAAGTCGCAAGCATGACGGTACCAGTTTTATAACCTTGGTTCCAAATAGAAGATGCAAATCACCCGCTCGTTACATGCCTGCCGTTAATCGCCGTGGCGGCTAGCGGCATCCAGGTTCACTCCTAAGGGCGACCCGGAGAGCCTAAGTGGGGGACCCCAGGGTCGACAGGGGGTCATTTTTTCGGAGGGCGATGTGCGGAAGTAGTGCGATCGGAAAATCATACCCCCATAAAGTAAGTGAGAGTAAGGACCGACTTTTCGAGTTATATCGGGAGGCCCGGGAAGGGCGACCGACTTTTTTACTTTATACCCCGTACCTGACGACGCCGGTGCCCACAAGGCATTCTTTTCTAAAAAGATCGCGCCTTGGGAAGCCTAGGGCCCGGGGCGAAAAGCGCTAAGCGCTGTGTTGTGGACCTCCCCATGGGAGTGTCCTCCGTCCTCGATAGCGTAATTTAATTTAATAAGACGGCAATAATAATTAAATTGCCGCGTCGGAGGCGACTGAGGCGCATCCCCTACACCCAAGGACCCAGTCCCCAGCCTTCGGGCGGCGTCTATTCGCTTACTACCCGGTCATGATAGCGTTCTAAGACGGTCAAATAATAAATAAATAAGTTGGACCTGAGGGCATCAGCGATGATGGTAGAGATGAATAAAGCGTCACGGTGGCCTGGGGCTGAATTGTGACCTCCACTCCCACCCATTGTACTTACTTTCCGTTTACAAAAGTCGCCGGTTTTAGTACACAACTTGAGCCTCAAGCAATCATGATCCGGGCAGATTTCGGGACCATGCCCCCCGCACATGGTTACAACCGCGAGTATACCCTGTCTGCCCTAGGCCCAGGACACTTGTGCTACTAGTAAGAGCCTCCGAGTCGGAAACTCGAAATTTCGAGTTTAATTGAAAGTCACGGTACTAGTAGACCATGATATTTTACGATCATGATACTAGTGGGGAAAACAGGCCGTGACTTCGGTGCCATTTTGGACGTCACGGTCTGTAGGAGGCAATTTAAGTTTTCGGGGGCAGCGCGCCACTAGTAGCTGCTAGTACAAACTTGTGGATCGATCTAAGTTGGTGCCTCGGGTGGCTTAAATCAGTTCTAAGCCTGAGTCTATAGTACGTGGCCTCGGGTGGCTTAAAGCAGTTCCAAGCCTGAGTCTATAGTACGTGTCAGAGATTTCACAAGGAGGAAAACTATTGCTGCCTAGTACTGGGCACCAGCTTGAGCGCACACCACTGGCAGGGAGATATTTAATCTTCTTTGATCACTCGGGACTTTGCTTCTACATGCTTGGCCTTAATGTCACCTTGAAGCAGGTGAAAGTGGATTATGGTGGTTTCTATTGTTCTCAGTACTTTTGGCAGCTTGGTGTGCCCATGTCCTCAGTACGTTCGGGGTGCTAGCGTGCGTCTCTACTTCGCGCAGCCTATCACAAGTATGATACGCACGTGCTAAGGACCCTAATACGCACGTTGATAAGAGGAATTCACGGTGGTGTTTTGATGAAGACTTTAATAAAACGTCCCTTTGCATTCTTTTATTGCCTTTCTCATCTCTGACATTTTTTGTTGCAAAAACTTTATTCAAGCCTGGCTGACTACTGTATGGGCCTGGGGTATATGCAGTTGAGCTTTGATAAACACTCCCTTCTGGGGGGTGTTGCTGGATTGAACGAAATGAGGTGGCAAGATGGGCGAGAGGATGTCCGGTCTGCAAGTGTGCATTACTAACATCTTTGAAAAAAGATTCTTCTGCGCACATACAAATTGTTATTTTCTGCGTATGTGGACAATTGCTGAACCCACCTCGTTGATGAATGATTGCACCGACCGACAGTCCCTGACTATAGTTTTTACTACCATAAGATCGCGAGGTATTTACTCTTGGAGCACTGTATATTGGAGCCGGTATCGATGGCATCAGAGGCTTAGCTGTTTGTCTGTTGTGGGTTATAGGACCAACGTTAGCAGTGGATGAGTATTTCTGAAGGACCTCTTCTGTGCTTGTCATTGTCTTTGCTTTTGTAGTATAGTCAAGTTTATTGTAGGTTCGTGGGCTGGGTGCACTTACAAATTCTGCGTAGACAAGGTAACAATTTTCGCAGACAGCTGTACTTTTGTACATGAAAAGTGGGTCTCGCCGGTATCGTTTGTATATTGCTGATGATAATTTTGGATGAATCTGTTTTATTATGGGAGGAATTACAATACCTGCACCCCCAAGTGGGATCTCCGCGCAATCTTTTGCCTTACCAAACCCCACGCCCCCCGTCGCTTCTATGATCAAGGGTTCAGAATAGTAGTTCGATGTTTGGCTTTTATCCACAATTGCAGCAACGGCTCTCTCAAAATGGGAAATTATAGTTTGGTATCGCACCTGATGAAACTGGTCTGAAGTTGCTGATTTCCCACAACTTATGCATTGCATGCAGTTGAGGGGTTTCAATTCACCTTGAGAGTGATTTGGTTTATCTATAAGCGTAATGTCGGCGGGTAGTTGAATTGTTCGGTTGATGTCAACCGGTGTACATATTCGTGGCAGACCCTGAGACTTTCCACAATTCCTCTCGAGTCTAATAGAATCACTCCAAAGAAACCATATGCGCCCTCTCGAATCCACTTTGAAGTTAGCAACCATACGTGCAACACAGCACTTTTGAAAGGAAACTTCAGTGACATGTGCGACAAGGTTCTCACAAAGTCGCTGAATTTGACTTGGCAAGGCAGTCCCGCGCAGTGGCGAGGCTATACTAAAATGTTCTGGTCCATCATATGTCACCGCACGCTCGTACAAACCATATCTCTGATCGTAGAGCTGCTTAGAATTTACCCGTCTTTCCAAGAGGCAAACCTTTGGTGACCATATCGCTCTAATGATTGCGTTGTGGACTCCCTTTGGCTCAACAAAATGTTGCAGAATACCATCATTCTCTTTCCATCTATTGTAGAGAAATTCGTGCAAACCTCTGCGATCAAAGTATTCAATTGCCGTAACTTTCTCCGCGCGACCTTGCACAGCCACCTCACTCATGTAGTACGCAACAAGTTCACTGTTCCTTTTATTAAAAACTTCCTCAATGCGTACATTGGCTAGATTCTGTTTATTTTTTTTTTTAAGCTTACCGCTTACACTCGTAAAGTACCAATGGACAGGCTGACCGAATTTATAGACTATTGTGTCCGGCATTCTCAAAGACGGCCCATAACCTAGTTCATCCTTTGTGTGGAGCCAGCTTAGTAAGACATCCGATATTCCGTCCCCTTCAAGCTCCATGCTCGTCCCGGAAGCGCGTTTGACACAGCAGATATATATCTAAATATAAATTCGTCATAGCATTTTTATCTATGGCCTGGTGGTAAGTTAAACTTTGTTAACGGGCATGGCACAGGCACAGGCGCGTGAGTATGGCGAGGGTTGTATAATCGCTGATGTCACTTGCGTGATTGAGTTGAATTCAGACACTATGTGACGACGTTCAAGTTCAAGTTGTGCATTGAAGTTCGCCGGCCAGTCACGCTTTGGTCACTGGCACGTGACGGTATTTAAGCCATCGGCATTGCGTAGGCAAACGGCGATGTGGGCCGAGGGGGAGATGTCCACCTGCTTGGGTTGCGCCGAAACTTATCGCGTCACGGCCCGGGTGTGCGACACGTCAAACCGTGACGCCTGCGCCGTGTCACGGTGGCGCTACCACTGGCATTCCCGGGCCACTTGTTGATCGCCCAATCACGGGCAACTTTAAGAGTAGCAGTTGGGTTCTCTTGCAGTGTCTCTTCTCAGGGAGAGGGGGCCCGAGTTTTGGGATTTCCGAGTCCCTGCTTGATCCAAATAGTACCTGCCCTTCGGAATCATGATGTATACAGCACATGTGGGGTTTGCAATACCCTCCTGAGACTAACTTGAAAACAAGAGAATCGCCCTTATGCTGATTAATTGGCCTGAGGGCCGGCCCGGGCCCTCGCTGAGTACCAGTAGCGTCACGGTGCCAGTGAGACGGATGCGCCAAGGCAGCCGTCAAGCTCAGCCTGAGTGGAGTACCAGCCCGGCCTGAGAAACGCGACACGACACAAAACCCCAGCCTGAGTGTCGCGACGTTTGCGGGTCGCCCGGGGCTGGGCCACTGAAATCCTCGAATCCCACCGACCGTGACCGTGGCCGTTTAGCCCCGGCCCCCGGGCCCGCCCCCCCCGGGCCTTTGCCACGAGCTGGGGGTGTGTCTAAAACTTTGAAGGTGGGAAAGGATGTAAGTGGCGGGTAACTTAAATGAACACCAGTATTATGAGCGGCTACTTATATGTGGGCTGTGCCTAAAGGCTATACCATGGTTATACCCCGGGCCAGTTTATGCCCCCAGATGGGGCGTCAAAATCTGATTCCTCCCCGTTTCCCGACGGGGACGTGGCTTGAATAAAGGCTGAGCGCACATCAATGACAGCAGCGCCAATAAAAGCCAAAATGGGGGCTTGGCTTGTAAATTAGGACCGCATGCGTGTACCGTTCCGACCACAGTGTGACCATATGCAGGACTGTTTCCCCTCGCAGATCATTCTAGCATTATCTGATGCACCTCATTGCTGCTCACAAAGACCCCATGCGTGCAGTAATTTGCTGTGCCATCTACGTATATAATTGCCTTGGTACATTAGAGCCCAAGACTCAAACTATGACAGCTAGATCCGCTATAAGATAGAGCCCATCGCAGCCCTATCTGCTAGTGACAAGTTACTGTGGTGTTTCAATCTACAAGAAGCCTTATCATTCTTATTTGGGAATACACTCGCAGCGTCTTATTCCCCAAGCTTTGCTTGTAGACAGGCGAGTGTATTGGTAGACAGCACTCTGTGTCACAAATAATAAGACAGGCGAGAGATAATTTGCTATACAATTCCTGCATTGTGCATATACGCCATTCTGCATACATGGCCACTGCCCGTATACGACAGTACTACTTTCTGTAGACTACATCGCTGAACCCGGGAATCCGCATTCGTTGTGCTGTTATCCGCGCCGAGCTTGCAACACTACGCAAATGATTTGTTGGCTACCCGCCCTCCGCCCCTCGGTCAACTATATTTCCAAGTTTACTGCGAGTCTAGTACTGTGAGGATATGAGTGCGAATGGTGTCTCCCCCATTGCGACTTGCCTTCGCCTCTCTGGCATACTGCCAAGTGTTGAGCTGCCCAAATTGGTATTGTGTCAGACTGTAGACAAAATTAGCGATTCACATTCCCCTTTCTTGTCTCTTCCTTTCCTTTCTACTGGCGAGCTCCCTTCATCCAAAGTGTTGAAGATAAGAATGTTGCGTGGCTTTATCATACATGGATTTGTGGGCGTGTTGAATGACGATATCTGAAACCGGAAATCCTAGGGCCAAGGTGACCTCGTTCAACTCAGCTTCGTGATTTGCCATTTTACTTTTGCGCGGGTGCGGATTTGGTTTCGGGCTGAAGGTTTGTAAAATACCGTGGCTGCGCTGAGCTGTGTTAGTAAAGAAGTGAGGGTATTCGCGTTCTGAGATACGCGAAACCTGCGAAAACTTTGATGCACCAAGTACATTTACAGCGGCAACACGAAACTCCATAGCAGTAAAGACCGGTGTCCGGCCATAGGCAGCGTGGGAGTTTTTGAATTTGCCAAGGCCCAAAGTCTGTCGTGCCAAAATGACAGATGCTGGGCACTGTGCTGGTGCGCGAATTAGACACTCTGGAAGCATACTTGCATGCACTACATGCCACGGTGTCCATCTTTGCAACAGCCCCGAGTTCAACGGGAGACCATGGTGAGTGTGTCTTGTTTTGAGTGCGAGCACCTTTTTGTTTGGCGCATTATGAGCACATGGTGGATCGAGGACTAATTCTCGTTGCTGTAGAATGTATCGTTGGATAGGGTATCCATTGTTTGAAGGCTGCGACCAAGAAATGCGCAAACGATCACTAGGTTTTAATGTTGATCTTTCTTCCATTGTGTGGTCCATGAGGCTACATAGACTCCGCGCAGTCGCAGGTAGAGCCACCAAGGGTTCAAAATTGGGCACATCCTTCTTGCCATTGGCATAAGTCTGCTCTTGGATAATCCTTGGCTTTGGTGTCGGCATGTCAGGAATTCCACATCTGGTAGAAACTAGCACGGGAGGACCAAATGCAGCAGATTTCCCACAACAGGACACACGTAAGCGCATGTAGTACCATGTTGCGGGCCGTAAGTCTATCACTCGAACACCACCCACACCGTCAACAGCCTTAAGAGGAAAGAATGCCGTCATGTCATTCCAGCTACTTGTCTCCTGTTCGTCGAATATCCGTTGTTGATACCTCTCAGAACTTGCCAGTCGTAACTTTTGCTGTTGCACTCGAGCTGGTTGCCAAGCTGGTCCCTCCCTTACTTCCACCTGGAAAACCGCACTAGTGTAGAGCTCCCTTCGACAGCCTTCGATTTTTGGCCATCCAAGCACTACCTCTCGCGAACTGGTGCTCAAAACATGGGGTTCGCCAGGGTCACTTAGCCACATAATATCTCGCGGGCTAAGAACATTCGCTCCAGGGCTCTTTTGCGCATAAAACGAAGAATTCATTATACTACAGTACTCAACTCGATACATCTGACTACAAAGTGGTGCTGGCGACAGCGAGGCGACCCAAGTTAGGTCTAGTTGTTTCGCCAGTCCTGTGTAAATAGTTACCCACTCTTCTTTCGACGACAACGCCAAGATAGTGATCCATTGATCACGTCGCAAGTCTCCAAGCAGATCTCCAATGAGTTTTGTACGTGCTGACTTGAGACAACGAATATCGTTTCCATAAATCTCCGACGGGTCCATGTTGCAGCTACTCGCGCACGGTTTAAAAGATACCGATCATAGATAACTCATAGATGATACAAAAGACTATGTACCGGCGGCGTGGAGCACACGGAACAGGCAATTGCGTAGGCACGCGGCCCTGGGTG
>Ga0114994_10004296_pt1 | contig 10355 bp, 7 predicted proteins | sample ArcticOcean_MG_C_9_FD_87043 | JGI IMG/M metagenome (GOLD analysis project Ga0114994, IMG submission 87043) | Marine microbial communities from western Arctic Ocean - ArcticOcean_MG_CB2_152 | ecosystem: Environmental > Aquatic > Marine > Oceanic | place: Arctic Ocean: Canada Basin | collected... | reverse complement strand
GCTAGAATCCAGGGAATTCTCAGCAACGAGCATTTCATTTGACTGGGACAGGTTTTGGATCATGGGGCTCTTTCTGGCAACAAAACTCGGATGTATAACTACTCTGTTAGCACCCCCCCCATGACGCTCAGTGTAATTAGCTTATCTTTCGTGTTGTAGACAAGCAGAAAATGATGGCGAATGCCTTTGTTTAACATTTGAATGCCATGATCCTGTGACGAGGTGAAATTTATGCTTGAAACTGAAAGATAGTTTTGGCGGCTAAATTTTTTTCGTTCTATAAATCATCTAAGATGGTGGTAAATTTCTAATCTTGATGTCTTCTTTATCACAGTGATCTCAATTGATCGACGCAACACTTTATCTTAATTAGAAAGATGGAGTGTTTAGATATGTTTCAAAGAAGTCGGAGATATGGGATCGCTGGCAGCGTGGCGAGTCGATGAGTTCCATTGGACGATTGTTTGATCGCGATTCGTCCTCGATTTATCCGTTACTATCTCGTACAGGCGGTATTCGTCCTCCTATTCGCAAGCGCTCAAGCCTGGCGCTGAACTTATTCGAACGTGAAGAGATATCGCGCGGCTACGTAAGATCCCTACTGAGGCATCAGGCTAGACTATGAATCCAACTCTATCAGTAACTTAGGAATCTCCAAGTTCATTGTAAAGGGGCATGTTTGGTATACAGTTGGGCATAACACTTCTTTGGTCTTCTTAAGTTCACATATGGCCTTCTCAAACTCCTATAGTTAACCTGTAAGCCATTTTAAGAGCCGTATAGATCCAATTTTTGGATCGTTCTTAAACTTTGGTGATGGGGATACCTCCTTCGGGAAAATATGAGTATTTTATTTATACGCGTTTGTACTTCAGACTGGATTTGAGAAACCTGACATCGGATAAAAGAATTTGCAACTACTGCCGCAAATTTTTCGCTGGTTTTATCAACCAGAGCAAACTTCTTCACCAAACCCTCTGATTACAAATCAGACCACCTTTGCACAGAAGCGGCAAGAGACCCTGATATGATTGAGTGGCGCATGGTCAGGCGGTGAAATAGGCGGAGAAGATCATACAATATATGTTAAAGGGCTAGCTTAACATTAAACTTCTTTTTGCTCTATTTTAACAAGGATAAACTACCCGAAACCGCTCAGATATGTTACCCATGTGTTACCCAAACAAAAGAATAGCCCAGCCATTTCAAGCTAAGCCGTTGTTTTTATTGGTCGGAGCGAGAGGACTCGAACCTCCGACCCCTTCACCCCCAGCGAAGTGCGCTACCAGACTGCGCCACGCTCCGACAACCTATATTATCCTACGAAACTCAAGGCTCTACACCTTAGTAAGGTAGGTCAGTCACGACATCTAATCAAGCAGTTAACAGTGTTATTTTGTACCTGACTATGCCACATTTGTGCGAGGCCGGTAATTAATTAGCCGGCACAGACTGAGGATAATCAGATATCTGAAGGATTAAGATAAAACGACCCAAAAAATCTGGTTTAGCTGGATATTATAAATTTACCGGCTGGTAAATTTTCTAAAATTTAAGGGTATTAATCGTCATAACTTCTTTGTTCATTAGCTCCAACAAATGCAGGTGCAATATGATAAATTTATTCACATTGAATAGCTCTATCAGCCATAGAAGATTGCGTATGAGCAGGAGTTATAAAAGCTAGCAAGCTGAAGATGGTGGAGTGCTTGTGCGTAACAATAAATGTGACCTTCTTGGCGCCATCGGTGTTGCCGGCGAACGGCCAAAACAAGACGAAGAATTAGCAGTAGTTGCTATCCACAAAGCCCACTTCCTGACCGATTAAGATACAGTTGGGACAGAGAACGATATCCGAACAAAAAATTAACAAGAACAATTTATTAGAAGATAAAGTTAAGATCTAAGAACAAAAAAATTTCCTAAATGTCTCCTTTTTCAACGATAACGCTATCTCCTATTCGGCTCCTGCTGGCTTAGGTGGCAGGTCAGGAACTTCCGCCTCATAGAACTGATCCATGTCATGGACAAGTTCCTGCTCGGACAATGCATCCGTAAACCGCGAACGGACTGCCTGACTCTCATCTGCATAATCAATCTGATCACCACCGATACGGGCTGAAATCCAAGATTTTGGTACACCCTGGGCGTTCCGTACGGCCACACCTTCGTATTTGAAGGCAAGATAGCGAGACGGTGTCGGCCCGGTGTTGAAATGCTGATGCCACCACATGTTAGGTGGCACAATCATCGTTCCCACTTCCCATGGATAGTAGCGTGGCTCTTCTCCATCAGGCCACATCAAGGAATAGCCTTCACCAGAAAGAATGATGACGTGCGCGCCAGGTCCGTGACGATGCCCTTTCTTGTAAGTTCCGATCGGGAACTGCGAGATATGAGCATTCATCGAACTTTTAGCAAAGTTAAAACGAATATGTCCGCCGCCTGCCCCCCGTTCTTTCGCAGTAATCAATGGCAGGTTTACGGCGTCTGGCACGAAGTTGGTAACGAGCTTGAAGCCATCGGTCTCATCCTTGGCCGCAAAGTAATCAGGTTCACCATTGAAACGCCCCTTAAAATCATACGCTGTGTTGAAAACAAAGTCAGGCTCTTCATAAACATTAAACATTGGCGGCGCGTTGGTAACGGCAACGAAACGTGCAGGGTCTTTCCCGGATGCATTAAAATGCTGATGCCAGCAATTGAGCGGGATAGCAAACAGAGCCCCCGGTCCCCATTCAAAGGTAATCCGATCTCCTTTATCATTCCAAACGGTTGTTGAACCGCGGCCTGACAAGATCATGATCATCTCTTCGAACAACATCCGCTGCGGTGCTAATTTTTTGCCCGGATCAATCTCGCAAACGTAGCAATCATTGGTTGTACGAGATGCATCGTGGTTAAGGTATACACCCTTGCCCTCGCGTCGAGCCCACGGCTTCAATTCCGTGGTGTACAGGTTCTTTACATAGACTGAATCAATAATATCCAGACCTTGATCCCTAACCCAACGAACGTAAGGCGTTTCCTTTTCGGAAGCGAATTTCTTCGCCATTGCATCTGATACTATTGTTTTGTTAGCGCCGTCGTCAGGCATTGATACCTCTCCTTATTCGTTTGAACCCTTCGCCCTCAGACTTCTATCAGGCGACTGATTTCGATGTCATTTTTATACTCATTTGCCCACCTCTGCCAAGAACTTCGGCGTCAAAACTACCTTATTAAATCCAGACCATTCAAATTAATCGTGGCTGTGATCACCATGTTGGTGGTGTCCATCTCCCCTATCATGCGAATGGTCATGCTCGTGATCCAGTCTTTGCCCGGAGCGTGGATCATCAGAAAACACTAATGACTTAATCGTTACCGGTACTGTCCTCGATGGCAATCTGATTTTTCCCAAATCAATATAATCAAAGTCCCAGAGCACGACACCGTCAATGACGAGTACCCCAACTGGTAATTCCAGCTCATCTTTAAGAATGTGGCCGAGCGATTGCGCTATATCACCATCAAGAACGATAAAAATCGGCTTGCCCGCAGCAATCATATCACCTAATCCAAGCGCAAGCCCTTCGGCAAACGCCAATAGGCGCTCGTAAGCCGGCATACCCTTCCAGTGGAACGATAGAGCTATTTCACGATCATCATTATCGACCTCGAAGGACCGACGGTGTGCTTTGACAGCGAGGGCCACTTCATCCGGTACAATTTCTTCAGGGCAGTCATAAGGCGGCTGGATCACCTGCAAATTCCGACGGGGAAGCAATTCACCCGGATTTGAAATGAAACAGGTATTGCCTGACAGCTGCACAGAATATTCAGAAGCCCCAAGTGCAGTTGCACGGATGCACTCACCGGCAGGCAACATAGGCCACGGTAACGCGCCAGCCTCAAGTCTGCGCGCCATAGCATGCCCGAACCGCAGACCCAGATCCCCAAAATCTCGTTCTTCCCGGCGATACACGTATTCAGCAACACCACCCGAGAACATCACGCCATCAATCTGTCCCCAATCAAGAATTGGGTCAGTCAAATAAAAGTTTTTAATATCTTCTGGGATTGGACGCACCACAAGCGCGTCGATCATCGTTGCGGCCATGCCGTCGGCAACCTTATCGAGCTCTTCTGACGTCACATTGTCACCAACTGACCAGTTAAAGCCAGCGCGGGCAGCATGCGTAAGGCCGGCAGGGTCCAGCCTAATGATCACGCCGTCTTCATCAACCACCTGTAAGCGGCCACCCACATGAACCGCGGCGGTTACCTTTACCTGGCCCTCTTCCAAGATCGCCAACTTCGCCGTCCCGCCACCAATATCCACATTCAGAATACGACGATCGCCGTCCTGAGATGCCTTAGCGGCCCCAGAACCAAAGGCAGCCAACATGCTTTCCATATGATGCCCGGCGGTTGCACAGACGAAATCCCCGCCCTTCTCCGATACTGTCGCCGCAATTGCCTGAGAATTCTCCCGGCGTAAAGCTTCGCCTGTCAGAATTACCGCACCTGCATCGATATCTCCAGGAGTAAGGCCAGCAGCCTCATAAGCGGCATCGAGAATTTGGCCGAGCTTCTCGTCCGAAATCCGAGTTGCGCTTTCGTAGGGAGTGAGAGCCACCGGTGATTGGAACAGAGTTTCACGATTTACCACGAAATAGCGACTGGACATGTCCTCCGCCATTCGACGAAGATGCAAACGGGAAAAGATCACCTGGGTTCCAGAAGATCCAACATCAATGCCAACGCTCGTCAAACGGACATTGTCCGCGATCCAAAGCGGGTTTTCTTCGATTGGCCCATCAAAATCCGCATCATGGTCATGATCGGCACCCGGGCCGTGCTCATGAAAGAATACTTCGCCATATTCATGATCTTCCAGCGTATGGCCTGCCGGAGGTCCGGTAGGCGTGGTGCCTTCCTTCACTGATGCCTTTACGTCGTTGCCGTCCCGGCCCATTCTCGTCTCCGTCTAACAGTGGATGTTGTTGCAGTAATTTTGACGCCGCATCGAGCAAAACAATACCAGCCGTTACATATCACATTCCCCTAGGGGCACCAATGTATTTTCGTCTCGCCTCACTTATTGATGATCGTTTCCTGTCCCACCACGCAGTATAAATTTTTGTGAAGTCATATGACTTAATTTCAAGGTTATTCTTCACCACGTAAATAGGCTTGTGTTTGATTGGCTATATCTAAACCACCGAGGGAAAAAATTAAATATTAAACTACCAACTAGAATCGGAATCGATTGAAAGAAAAGCGGTGTTGGTGATCTCTTGGGTTATCTGGTGGATCTGCTTGACGATGGTTGGGATGCCATTTATTTCACCAAATCGGTTCCTAGTAAGAGGGCCAAGAATGAAGAGATTGTTGACCGGAACACGGTTGGTGGATAAGGACTGGCAAGACTTATCGACTTCTAGACCAAGTCCAAAGGGACTGGGAGTTGCAAGTCCATTGCTAACCATGTGTGCCATAAATGAATTCCCCGCTCGTTTTGGATCACGCTCTGGCCCTGTGCAGTTGATTACAGCGTCAAAGTTTTCAGTTGTGGCATTTTCATGTCCACGAGTGCGCAGTCCAACTTGGAAAGAGTTGTCCTTAGCGTTGACATTGGTGAGGTGTCCAGCACGATATACCAGTCGTCCATCACGCTGATAACCAGCTAACTTATCAGCAACTTGGGGAGGCAGACGGAAACGATGAGTTTCATACCACGGGCTCAAATGACGAAAATAACACTGTTGTTCTGCTAATGGTAGAGACGGCCAAAGTTCGCGAGCTGCGTCCCGTAGTTCGTCAAATACCACGTGCCATTCAATGCCCTGAGCATTGAGCCTGGCGATGTCAGCTCGAAATGCCCGAAGGATCGCCAACGCTGTTTTTGGTTTACCGTGTCTCTCAACAAAAGCTGGGACTGGACGATTCAGTGAAACCCACAAGGGTTGAGATGGGGGATGGCTACGCTGACCTTGGGGGAGTAAACCGCGTCTTGAAAGAGCTATTATTTTACGTTTTGGCCCATCGCGTAACAATGTGGACGCCACATCAGCCATAGTCAGGCCTGTTCCTATGATCAGCACCTTTGCATCGGATGCTATCTCAGTGAAACGCGCCAAATCCCATGGATTGGTGAACATGGCTGGGTGCGCCGCCAGCTTTTGTAATTGTGCTGGGATGGCAGGGCGAAGATTGCATGGCGTAAACAATACAATTTTTGAATTTATATTTGTTCCTGAAAGTAATTCAATGCACCAGTCTCCATTAGATTTAGAAAGGCTGATCGCGGTATCTTGGTAATGTTTGATGGTTGAGCGGGAGGGATTTTTCTTCTGGTGAGTTGTCAATTCTGCTGCCATATACGCGCCAAAATCGGCACGTCGGGCGTATACTCTTCCGTCAGCTGCTATCGATTCTGGATCGCCTGCTTTAGCCCCGCTTGTTTCATGCCATTCGGTGAAGCTTTCGGTGTTTTCCGGATAAAGAAAGTGGATGCCCGTTGGCGCGTTCAGCCTATGGTCTCTGTCTGGAGCAGAAAAGGCAACTCCACCACCGAGTGTCGACGAAGTCTCAACAATGCATATGTTTAATGGTTCATGGCTGCACCTTGCTAAATGGATCGCAGTAGCAGCCCCTATGTAACCACCGCCAATAATCCCGATAGTGGTATTGCTCATTTATGATGTTCCAATGAAATTTATTCATTATCGACGTTCAAAATATTCGATAATTTTAAATCTTTATTGTAAATTCAATAATTTTAACGCTAGCCTGGATACACAAAAACAATGCGTTTATTATTATATGAGATATTGACGCCAGATACCCATTCTTCAAAATATGGGGTTTGAAGTAAAAAGTTAGGAACACTAAGCCAAAGCGGCCAAAAGGTTGCCGATAAGGTATTTTTGTTACGTAAATATCCTTAGTTGGTACAGGTTGCCGTCTCTGCCAAAGAATTCCCACCCATTCGAGACTTATCAAACCAATTTAAAGCTTTTTTCTTATCCCGAGTTACGCCTTTACCATGACAATACATTAAGCCTAAATAATACTGCGCGAGAGGATTAACAATTGAACTATTCTCACTAATCCTAAGCTGCGTGTAATCCAAGTCAATATCAGCTAGAGGTAAAAAAATATTTAAAGCAGCTTGAAAATCACCTCGTTGAAATGCACTAATTCCCGAATTTAAATCCTGAGAGGATGCCTGACTAGTTATCATTATAAAAAAAATTAGAGCTGAAAATATAACTTTCATACAACTATCAAATAATAAATCGGTATCATAAAAAAACCGATTATAAAATCGATTTATCAATAAAAAATAATGACGTTAGATATGTTCTGACAGATATTAGTCCATTAGTATTATCAATAACCTCTGAAGACAGGTTTTTTCTCGATAGAAGAACCTTTAAAACAGACCCCATAACTTTTGATTCAGATTTGAAACAATCAATGAAATCATCGGCGTCTGGGACTTCTTTGCTTATATCAGACGTAAGGCTATCCAACTCTTTTAAAGATAAATTAAATTGATTGATAAAAGTGCGTATCTGGGCTCCATCCGCCCCGGCTCCTTCATCCGCTCTACCTTGAGCAGCATAGGCCAACATATATTCATATGCTTCCTCAATTCTTTCAATTTTTTCTCTAATTTTTTTTGCTTGCTTCATGTGTAAATCCTATCATTTCTCTTGATTTCTATTCCCATACACCATCGAGTGTAATAGGTCGCGGTGTTCGGGTAAAAAAGAAAAATAGACATGAAGAATAAAGAGAAAAATCAAAAAGTATGACGCTACCCCATGCAATACATATGTTACACCCCAGGCCCAGTCACTTAAAATTGCCGGGTCACGGTTCCAGAACGGCGTATCAATCTTTGCAAGCATTAACCCTCCTGTAAAAAGTAGGGTTAATATAATAAGTGCAATCGACCAATGGTATATTTTTTGTCCTAAATCATATTTTTCAACTTGGCCAATGTCTTTACTAAAAAAGGCCCGAATATCCTTTCGCCTTGGCAACATTTCTGCCAACCCATGAACAAAAAATGATCTATAAATATGGAATAATACACTCACTATCAGTAATACCCCAGAAATCCAATGAATTGGGACCCAATTGAATTGAACACCAAATATAGGTAGGAATGCGGTACCCATTAGTACAAGTGTCAGTATTGCCATAACCCAATGAAAAGCCCTATCAGGTAATTTATGACGAACGTTATCTGTCACTATTAGATCTTCCAATTGTCAAATCTTATATTTTTATAAATCGGATGACCTGATGAGCAAGTATAAAGCAAAAAGCTGCGGAAACTGGGATCCATAAAAAATCCCAAGACATTCCCAGCAGCATTTCTTGCCCCCAAACATTTTTTGCTACTCTAAATACTTCCAACATTTAACTATGCCAGTGATCTCACAGCTCTTGCGGCGAGATTACCCATCAAAGGTATCTTAAAGTGATTGTAATTGAGTGCTTTAGCTCCCTGAGCAGCAACGCGCTTTGCTAGCTTTTCCATTTCAGGTCCAGCTGTTTCACCTTTTAGAAGATCTTCAACATTGCTCATTCTCCGCGGCGTACACTGAACGGCACCACAAGCCATGCGAACATCAGAGATTTTTCCGCCCGCAGTTTTTGCAACCATGGCAATATTTAAAAGAGAAAAATCCCAGGTTTGGCGGTCAGCAACTTTCTCAAAATAATATTTCGCACCGGCCCACTTTTTAGGAATTCTGATTTCTACTAAAATATCATTTTTCTCCAAAGTGGTCATACGCGTTATATCAATCGCCGGCCCAATGAAAAAATTTTCAGCAGATACTATTCGTGTTTTACCCTTCCGTGAAATCACCATTTCCGCTTCTAGAGCAACTAATGCTGGTGCAGTATCGGAAGGTGTTACTGCTACACAACGAGCAACTTCAAACACAGCATGTTCCCTATTCATTGCTGTTGGTGTATTAGCGTAACACGTATTACCACCAGCTCGATAACATGGAAATCCATCCCGATAATAAGTACACCGTGTATCCTGAGACACATTACCACCCAGCGTACCCGCATTGCGGATTTGCGGGCTAGCAATTCGAGAAACAGCATCAATCAAGATGGGAAAGTGCTTGTTAAGTAACTTACTATCTTCCATTTCAGTAAGCGTCGTCACGGAACCAATAGAAATATAATCTTTATTATCTTTAATTCCGCGTAGTTCTTTCAAATTGGAAATATTTATTACAGCCTTTGGGCGTTTATTTCGGTCTTTAAACCAATCTAAACTATCTTTGCCACCAGCAATTATCCAGCCGTCTTTTCCAAATTTACCGATTAGTTTTGCCGCATCATCGAGGCTAGCTGGCTCGAACAGTTCAAATGAATGCATATAATCAGACATAGTTCTGTATCCTCTCTGCCAATTACTGGCAATTTGTTTGTAAAATTTTATGGGACTGTGGCTGCTTTGCCATAGCATTAATAATTTGGTCTGCAACAATAGGCACCCTATTTAGGAGTTGGCCATCCATAGCTTCGGCGACGGCACTTAGGTACGCAGATGAGGCAGCTCCCATAATTGGCTCGCCGACACCCTTGGCACCAACCGGGTTTTGTTTATCATATGCTCCCTTGACTGCTAGAGAATCTAAATTTGCGGGAACATCTAAATAAGTTGGTGGCTTAGATTGATACAACCCTCTTGCGTTAGGTCGACCATAAGCGGGGTCGTAAACGTATCGTTCTAAAGCTGCCAACCCAAATCCCATAACGGCGGCGCCCCGTATTTGGGCATCTAAACCTTGAGGGTGAAGGACTTGCCCCACGTCAGCTATACCAAGATAATCGATAATCTCTACATGGCCGGTTTCTGGATCCAATTCAATTTCTATAAACGCAGCTGCCAGACCCGGAACGACCCCCTTTTTAGGAAGTTTATCTTTAGCCACACCCACAAGACCAGTACCTGCGATCATTTTAGCAGAAATTTTTGTTAAACCTTTAAGATCAGGATCAACTTCAAAACCAGAATATTTCCCTTTAAGTTCAATTGCCTTTTTTGCAGCTTGAGCAAAGGAGATAGATTTGGAGCCTTTTTTACTTATGACACGCTCTTTCTTTAGATCGTAATCCGCAGCAGTCCCGCCCATAATAATTGCACCAATCTCCAACAATTTTTGTTTGGCATCAGTAGCAGCAGCAAAGTTGGTACGCGTCATAGTAAACGATGTATTAGATCCAAATTGACCAATATTGAATGGCATTGCCTTAAGGGTTCCGCCACGCTCAATCACTGTGTTGTTCCAATCATAGCCTAACACTTCGGCAGCAACACGTGATGT
>Ga0114994_10004294_pt1 | contig 10357 bp, 14 predicted proteins | sample ArcticOcean_MG_C_9_FD_87043 | JGI IMG/M metagenome (GOLD analysis project Ga0114994, IMG submission 87043) | Marine microbial communities from western Arctic Ocean - ArcticOcean_MG_CB2_152 | ecosystem: Environmental > Aquatic > Marine > Oceanic | place: Arctic Ocean: Canada Basin | collected... | reverse complement strand
TGACATCAGATGATACAAGCCTATCATTTATGCAAACACTTGGCGAAGCTCGTATGTATAAATCAAAGCATGAGATTTCCAGAGAAGGCGCCCGCAGTATAACTGATCATATTTTTGTTAGTATGATGAGCATTTATGCAATGAGTCAAGATTATAACTATGCTCCTGTTGCAAAAGAATATTCTAAGCGAACAACATCACGTGGTAACTTTAAAAATCCATCACCTAGTGGAACAGATTTATATCAAACATTGTATACTGTAAATAATTCAGATAGTTTGTTAACAAGTGAAAAAGATAAATTGTTAATGGCAAAGGTGCGTATACAAGATTCCAAGATTAAACAGTTTCTAAAGAGAATTGAATCAGGTAACGTAACAAAAGGCGAAGCACAGACATTTTTCTTTAAATTAGAAAAAGATCTAGCAATAACAGATCCTAAATTACGTGCAGCAAGACGGTTAACACAAAACTGGGGAGATTTGACTACAGCACAGCGCACATTGGTAGCAACTCAGATCAATAAATACTATAGAGTAGATGCACGTAGAAGTGACATGTATCCAATATTTACTAAATTTGCAAAAGACGGTGGTTTGCTTGCATCTTCAAGTAAAACAAAGAAGATTGCAAAGCGTATTGCACGTGGTGCAGCTGCAATGGCAGTTGGATATGCAGCAGGTAGAGCAACAGAGCTATAATATAATAAATGGACCACACTGCAACACAAAGACCGTCTGAAGTAATTGGCGGTAACACGGCATTTTATACAATATATACATTAGTGGATATAACAGATGCAAACATATCTAGTCCTAAGGTAGATGCTAAAGGATTTTACCAAAGCCAGAACTTAAATACGTTTATGCAAACAATTGGGTTAAGAACTCAGCCTATTATAAGCAGTGTGAGAAAATTAGAAAGTCAAAGTACAGCAGATTACATGTTTGGAACTGATTTTGATAATACTCAACAAACAATGTGGATACTTACATTTGTATCTGACACTGATCGTGCGTGGTTTAAACAAGACGATTACACTGCATTACTAAAAACAGATTTTAAATTTACACCTATTCATATTAATTTAGATGACACCGCTACTAACAATAATGAAATAATACACACACAAGATGATGCACAATTAAATACTTACTTCAAATTCAGTGAAAACATATAAATAGCAGTAGTGTTTATAACGATTATAAATACAATAATAGTATACGCCAACTGACTGCTCAGACATTTACAGACGCCAGGCGAAATTCAATAATTAGAATGGACAAAAAATATGGTAATGCATCAATCAAGACTAGAGCGTGAGAATTTAGAAGCCCACGTAGACTTATGTGCAGAACGTTACAAAGTACTCGAGGAAAAATTTGAAAGACTTGAGAAAACATGCGATGATATATCGGAGCAGGTAACAAAAATGGCAGACAAGGCAACAGCAGACAAAGTAGCACATTCAAAATTAGTTATAGGAGCCGCTGCAACTGTGATTGCAGGACTGCTAAGTACTATTGTGTTATTATTATTGAACCTACAAGGCATGCAAGGATTTTTACAATAAATGATATTAAATGAGTCATACAGCAATGTTATAGTTGAAGCAAAAGTAGTATATGCCCGCCGTGGTAAAACAGTTACTACTAAGTTTAGATGTACAGCAGGACCAAGAAAAGGTCGTGTTGTTGCATCACCAGCTCAATGTTCTAAACCAATTGACTTAAAAAAGAGATTTACACTTAAAAAGACCAGAGCATCAAAAGGTTCACGTATGACTAAGAAAGCACAACGAACTAAACGAATAAACCCACAAAGTAAAATAGTTAGACAACTAAACAAAGCGAGAAGATAACATGGATATTAAAGACGGAAGCATTATAGATACAATAACCTCATTCTTACAGAGTGAAGCAAATATCAAAGTAGCGGATGAGGACGTATCAGACGTTCTGAGAAAACTAGACTTCTCTCAAACTCTTAAATTAGTTGACGCAATTAAAGATAACGATGCTGATGGTATACTTGATATATTAAAGATCGAGAGTAGAGTAGAAGAAGCAGGATACGGCACACTAGCAACAATAACACCCACTTCTACTACTATTAAATCACAAACAACAAAAGATGTAAATGCGCAACGTAGAGCAAACAATGCAAACCAAGACGCTGCAAGAGATAGTAGCAGTGTACAGCGCAAAGTAGCCGGAGGCAATAAGCAACCAACTGGCCAAGGTGCAGCAAGATCACTTGGAGTAGATCCAGATGATGTTCAACGTGGACAAAATGCAGCGCAAGCAAATGCAAATTCAGACCAAGCAAATGCAAATTCAGCAGAGATAGAGCGACTTAAACAGTTAGCATTCGGGAGACGATAATGAGAACTGTAGTAGCTCCAGGCGGAATACCAACATTTGTAAACAGACATGAAGGCAAAGTATATGAAAGTGTAACTGATAGAGTATGCAAAGATGACTTATCAGAACGAGATGTATACTTAATGCAAAGCTTAGTAAATAAGAATTTAGTTAAAAAGATCATAGAAGGCAAAAAAGTTTATTATCAAAAGGCAAGGAGTATTTAACATGGGTAACCCAGAAGTAAAAGGAATGCAAGATATTTTGGACAAACTTAATGCAGCCGCAAACGCCGCAGAACCAGTTCAGTCAGCTAACATAGCTGAATCTACCAATCCATCACTTGGAACAGGAAATGTATCAAGTAACGCAAAGGGCATGTATGACATTCTAGCTAAACTAGAAAAAGCTACAATGAGTGCTGCAATTAAAGTTGCAGAAGAATCTGAATATGACACACCTCTAATTGCAGCAGGTGCAATACAATCAGCGGACTCAATTAACATTGACGGCAATTATAGAATTGATATAGTCGAACGAAAAGTTATTGATGGTGTAAAGAAAAAGTTTTACAACATCAAGGACGAAAACAACACTTTACTCTACGAAGAGCTTGCACTTTTTGAAAGTGCAATGGGTATTGTAAAACATATGATGTTTAATAAAAACGAAGGCAAAATTGAAAAAATTGTCAAGTTAGACGACCGCTACAATGGCTACTTAACAGAAGCAGCTATATACAAGTACAAGTCATTAACATTAAATGAAGGTTATAAGGTAGATGTTGCTGTTGCTAAACAAGGCAATGCGATGCATAAACTGCAATCTATCAAAAAGCAGATCAAAAGCCTGCTATAAGCATAAATACAATATAAGTAATATAAGTATATTAACAGAAAATGGGGTTCTAAAATGGAATTACAACAATTACAAGAAAACAAGCTAACAAACTTAGAGAGAGTTCTCAATGAAGTTTTTAGTTTAAAATTAGATTTTAATGCGCCTAGTGCTAAACTAGAAGCAATTAAAGAATCAACACACAATAAAATTGCAAGTCTAAGAAGTAGCGGACAAGATGTTACTAACAAGGATTTTCAAAAGCTACTACTAATTGCGGAAGGAATAAACATGGCGTTAGAGAAAAAGAAGCTAGAAGAATCAGCTGATTTAGACCAAGCTGAAGTATTACTAGCTGCAAAACAAATGGCAGATGATTTACAAAAAATGGCTGAAAACTTAGCAAGCATGCAAGTTGAAGACCTAATGTCAATCACAAATGCAATGAAAGAAGAAGTTGGCACAGCAGAAGCAGAAGCATTTAATGCATCAGCAGAAGCAGCAATTGGCTCAGCGTTAGACGCAGTTAAAGCAGCTAACGATCAGGTAAGCAATGCAGTGTTAACAGCACAAGGCATGGCACCTGCAACAACTGACATGGATATGGATATGGGCGCACCAGAAGGCGACATGGACATGGACGTAGATTCAGGAATGGATGTTGACTTAGATGCACCAATGGATGATGAATTTGCAGGCGCAGATGCAGCAGAAATTGATACTAACATTGATGGACGTGAAATGAAAGAAGATGCATATCTTGCAGCAGTTCGCACTATTAAAGAAGCTCAAGCCGAAGGCAAAGTTTCACCTAGTATTCTTAAACAAGCATTTGCACAATTGAAAGCGAAATAAAATTAGATGAGATATAATGATTTAATTGGTTATACGATAATAGACATGCTGGCAGTAATGACAGCAGAAGGTACCACCTCTATCTCATTAGAAACAATACAGCAAACCCTGGCATCTAACAACATGGACGTTGATACACAAACACTTACACAATTGCTTGATAATATCCCCATTGTAAATACTATCAAGGATAATGTAGTGTTTTTTAATAAAAATGATGTACCAGGCGAAGACAACCCTGAAAAAGATGACAATAAAGTTTCAGCACTTGCAAAGAAACAAATAGATAAAGAGATGAGCAAATGACAATTGGATTAAATGCCTCGCAGGCTAGAGCAAAAAGTTCACAAGACATGATAGTGTTCAATGAATGTACTGCTATTATGAAAGAAGTGATATCAGTTAGTGCAGCAGGCACATTTGATTGTTATGTAGATGATGGCACAACAATGACAGAATCTACTCCAACTACAATTAAAATTGGTACACAGAATAATCCAACAGTAACAGCAGGAGAACAATTAATTATTAATGATTCTACTATTATACTTGGTACGTCAGGATTAAACTTAAACTCTATTATCGCAGACATTAACGATGCAGCAGTTCCAGGTATAACTGCAACAAAAGATGGATTATACTTAGTATTAAACATCGCACTATCAGCTACTACAACTTGGTCATATGAAATTGGTATAGGTACAGCTAACGCAGCTTTAGGGCTCACAGACGGTATATATGTGCCGCCTACTCCAAGCAGTACGGCTTATTTCACGTCGTGGCAAGGAACAATAACTGATAGATCACTAGAAAACCAGATGAACATGGTTACAAAATATTTTTCTAACCTTGGATATAAAATAGACAGAATAACTAATTCAGCCACGTCGAAAACATTCAAATGGCATGTCTACTGGTAAATATAAAAATGAAAACGGAGAAATAACATGGCACATAGAATGACCTTTACAACAACACCACCACCAGAAGATGATGTAGTAACATATATATCAAGTGGCGGAAGCGCAATTACAGATGCATTTGTAGCTGATGGTAGACTTACATCAACATCTTCTACAGAACCAGATGAAGAAACAGGTGTGTTTAACACATCATTAATATTTGTAGATTCAGCAGCATGTGATGCATACCTTGCAGACATGGCAGCTATTAACGAATCAACCACAACAGGTAGTTATCGTTCAGATAGAGTTCGCGAAGATATTTAATTAATTAATTACAATGGTAATATAGAGATTTCTATATTACCATTTTTCCTGAAAAGAGAATACAAATGACTAAAAAAATTGCATTTATTGGATGCAGCCACCTATCATGTTTAGATGTACCAGGACAAGAGTACAACAACTGGACATACTTACTCCATAACAAATATCCACACCACACTTATAGAAACTACTCAAGAGGTGGCCAAGGAATAGAAGGTTTTCAATGGGCATTACTTGATGCAAAGCAGTGGGGCGCAGATGTAGTATTTCTTAATCGTACATATGCAGGACGCTGGTCAATGCTTACTGAGATATCTAATATATCAAAATTTAAATACATTGAACGTACCTGGAGTGACAAAGAAGATCTTACAGGTGATAATTGGAAAGAAATGGGCCCTGAATTTGAAAATATCTGGGGAACTGCCAATGACGATAGAATTCACCATACATCATCTGTGACTGACGAGGTAGCAATCTCACACAGTGTGAAAGATCTAATAATGAACAAACTTAGCAGAAATATGGATTTTTGGATAGGACAAACTGCTGCATCTGATTTACGTAAGAGTTGGGAACAAGAATGGTACAATAATGTAGAAACCCTGTATAACTTTGATAATATATTTTTAATAGACTGGGCAGACACACACGAACATGTAAGTTCAACTACGTGGGATACACCAGTAATTGAGTGGTTTGCAGAAAGGTATAATTTCCCTTCAACATCTGACAAAAATTTAAATTTACATGGACTAGCAGTGTCGTTGGAAGACACGCACTTGTCACTTAAAGGTAACACAGAGTTACTAAATGACTATATATTAGCTAATAACAAAGTTGTAAATTCACTTAAATAATCATTGACAAAAGTATATACTTCCTGTATTATATACATATGAATATTATTAAAAAATACAATTACAAAGAACTTAACCGCCAAACACAAGCTGACGGTAAACGCATGTATGAGAATCCATATGGCGATCCTGTACCTAGTGTAACAACAATCCTAAGTGCTACTCAGCCCGCTGAAAAACGCCAAGCATTAGCTAACTGGCGTAAACGTGTGGGAAAAGACGAAGCACAGCGCATTACAACAACTGCTGCAAATCGTGGCACTGTTATGCACAATATCCTAGAACATTGGGCATTGGGCGAATACGACACTTACAACCCTGGTAATAACATTGTTCACCAACAAGCCAAAGCAATGGCACAGGTTGTTGTTGATAATATTAAAGATGACGTTGAAGAAATATGGGGCACAGAAGTTATGTTATGTGCAGCAAACTTATATGCAGGTACAACAGACTTAGTTGGAATGTATAAAGGTAAGCAAACTATTATGGACTTTAAACAAACTAACAAACCAAAGAAACGTGAATGGATTGACGATTACTTCCTACAGGGTGCAGCTTATGCATTAGCACATAATGAGATGTTTGAAACAAAAATTGAAAACATTGCTATCTTTATGTGTAGTGGAGATTGTGAATGGCAACTGTTTGAAGCATCAGAAGAAGAATTCCCGTATTGGTCTCAACAATGGGCTTTACGTTTACAAAAATTTTATGACATGTAAGCATAAATACAGTATATAGAAAACGAGGAATTATCAAATGGTAACAACAGTAGCACAAATTATAATCAGAAAAGGCAGTTTAGCAAATATGCCTTTGCTAGCATCAGGCGAGCAGTATCTTGCAGAAAATGAACAAAGACTCTTTCTTGGACAGGTACCAGTAACTGGCACAGTTGATACCTCAGCGTCAGATGCAACAACAGCATATGTTTCGTTTACTGTTGAACAAGCAGGAACAGTAACTGAATTAGACTTAGACGATGTAAACGAATATAGCATTGTTGTAACAGATGGTGTTACATTAGTAAAAAGTACAATTCCAAATAATTCTATTACAACTGACGATACTGTTTTTACATTTAACCATGGACTTAGCAGAGTTATTGCTGCCGCTGACACATTTGAATTAGTGTATAATAAAGAAATTACTAGTTACCAAGGCGAACGTAATACTAGGCGTCAATCAGTTAGCTTTACAAAATCAGCAAACAATAGCATTCCTCAGTCAACTACAATTGACTTTTTAAGTTCAATTAAGAATGATATTACAATTGAGTATACGCTATTCAACGCAACATACATGCGTAAGGGTACTTTAACTATTTCTTTACTAGGTGCAACTACCAGTCACATATCAGATATATACAGTGGATCAGATGAGTTAAGTACTGTTGATTTCACAATATCAAATCCGTCTACTGGAAAGTTTCAGTTAGATTTTGATACCTCAATACTTACACAGCTACATTTTAATTATACTCAAACATCTTCTAAATTTGTAACAAGTTAGAATCAACATGAATGAATTTTGGCAATCTTCGCCGAAACAGAGACTAGTTATTTGGAAACAGTTTCGTCGAAATCTTATAAATATAACACAAGAAGAAAGATTACAAGCAGTTGTAGACTTTTGGAAAATGGCACCAATGTCACATATGTCAACTGACATTTATGATAGTAGCAAATGGCTTAAACCATGGGACTACATATGGCATGGTGAGTACGATGAAAACAGTATTGCGCTTGGCATGGCGTACACATTACATCTAGAAGAGTATGCTCAATGTAAAATACTTCTAGTGCAAAACACAAAAAAAAGTACCATATCATTGGTACTTTCGGTAGACAATATGCACATCTTAAACTATAATTATAGTGAAGTTACTGATATAAAAAAGCTAGAAGATGATGGCACAGTTGTACTAGATATAATTGATGTAAGTACGTTAACATAACACTTTATTCTTTCAGTGTTGGTGTAAATAGTCTTACATATAAACGAGATAGGAAAAATAATAAATGAGCAATATAACCGTCATTAAACGTGATCAATCCAAAGAAGATTTAGATCTAGAAAAAATGCACAAGGTTGTTTTTTACGCATGTGAAGGAATTGCAGGCGTTAGTCCAAGTGAAGTTGAAATTAAAAGTCATATTTCGTTTTACAATGGAATTGAAACATCAGATGTACAAGAAACATTAATTAAAGCAGCAGCAGACCTAATCACTGAAGAAACACCAAATTACCAATGGGTTGCAGGCAGACTTATTAACTACCATTTGCGCAAAGAAGTATATGGACAATTTGAACCAGTTAGTCTAAGTATTGTAGCTAAACGTAATGTAGAACTAGGTTATTACGACAAGAACTTTTTTGCCGTTTATACTTCAGATGAGATTGCACAACTAGACAGTTATATTAAACATGAACGTGATGAAAACATTGCGTTTGCAGGAATGGAACAGTTCCGTGGTAAGTACTTAGTACAGAATCGTGTTACTCATGAGATCTTTGAAACACCTCAAATTGCATACATGATGATTGCAGCAACATTGTTTTCTAAGTACTCTGATAAAACAAGAATGAAATATGTAAAGGACTTTTATGACGCTATTAGTAATTTTGATATTAGTTTACCTACTCCTATTATGGCCGGGTTGCGCACACCGCAACGTCAATTCAGCAGTTGTGTACTTATTGAGACCGACGATAGTCTTGACAGTATTAATGCTACTTCTAGTGCTATCGTAAAGTATGTAAGTCAAAAAGCAGGCATTGGTATTGGAGCAGGTAGTATACGTGCTATTAACTCGCCAATTCGCAATGGCGATGCATCACATACTGGTGTTATTCCATTTTACAAAATGTTTCAAAGCGCAGTTAAGTCATGTAGCCAAGGTGGTGTACGTGGAGGCGCAGCAACATTGCATTACCCATTGTGGCACTTGGAAGTAGAAGACTTACTGGTATTAAAGAACAACAAAGGCACAGAAGACAACCGTGTACGCCATTTGGATTACAGTGTACAGTTTAACAAACTTATGTACGAACGTCTATTATCTGGTGGTGATATTACATTGTTCTCACCAGCAGACGTACCAGGATTGTATGAAGCATTTTTTAATAACCAAGACGAATTTAAGCGTCTATACGAAACAGCAGAACGTAATACAAAGTTACGTAAAAAGACACTGCCTGCAATTCAGTTGTTTAGTTCGTTCATGGAAGAACGCAAAAACACAGGACGTGTTTATTTGCAAAATGTAGATCATGCAAATACACATAGTAGCTTCGATGAAACATTAGCAGCTATTAAAATGTCTAATCTATGCCAAGAGATTACACTACCAACTACACCATTGCAGGACTTCAATGATCCAAATGGTGAGATTTCGTTGTGTACATTAGCAGCCATTAATTGGGGCAATATTAAAACCTTTAAAGACTTTGAACGTGTGTGTAGACTAGCAGTACGTGCATTAGATGAATTACTAGATTATCAAAACTATCCAGTAGTAGCAGCAGAAAACTCAACAATGAAGCGCAGACCATTAGGTGTTGGTATTATTAACTTTGCATACTGGCTGGCTAAAAATGACTTAAACTACCAAGACATTGATGCAGACGGACTTGCATTAGTTGATGAATGGGCAGAGGCTTGGAGTTACTATCTTATTAAAGCAAGTGCAGATTTAGCAATTGAGAAAGGTACAATTACAGGCAATAGCGAAACAAAGTATGGAAAAGGTATTACACCTAATCAAACATACAAAAAAGAATTAGATGAAATTGTACCTCATACTGAACGCATGGATTGGGCAGGATTACGTGAACAACTAAAAGAAACAGGTACTCGTAACAGTACGCTAATGGCACTTATGCCAGCTGAAACATCAGCACAGATTAGTAACAGCACCAACGGCATTGAGCCACCACGTGCATTTGTATCAGTTAAACAATCAAAGCATGGGGTACTAAAACAAGTTGTACCGGGCATACATAAGTTTAAAAATAAGTATGATCTATTATGGGATCAAAAGTCACCAGAGGGTTACTTAAAAATTATGGCAGTATTGCAAAAATATGTCGATCAAGGCATTAGTGTTAATACTAGCTATAATCCTGTACATTACGAAGACGAAAAAATACCAATGTCTTTAATGATTCAACACTTGTTAATGTTTTACAAATATGGTGGAAAGCAACT
>Ga0114994_10004292_pt1 | contig 10358 bp, 10 predicted proteins | sample ArcticOcean_MG_C_9_FD_87043 | JGI IMG/M metagenome (GOLD analysis project Ga0114994, IMG submission 87043) | Marine microbial communities from western Arctic Ocean - ArcticOcean_MG_CB2_152 | ecosystem: Environmental > Aquatic > Marine > Oceanic | place: Arctic Ocean: Canada Basin | collected... | reverse complement strand
TCATCACTTTTGAATTTTGTGTAGTTTAATCCAAATATTTCTTTAATAATTTCAGAGTGTTTCATCGTTGATTCTCCTATTGATTTTTTAGTTTTTTTGGCAAGTGTATATCCTGCTTGTTTTGCAATTTTCTTTCGCTTCTTTTCATTTTTTGACCTACCACCTGTAAATGCGTTTGGAGTATCATATGGACCTGCTCCTGATGAGGAGCTCATTTCGTCAAGTTCTTCTGATTCTTCCAGCTCCTTCATTAATTGTGCTAAAGTAATATTATTTTCTGGCATTTTTAACCTCTGCAACTAGGTCAGAAAGTCGTAAAACATTTAAGAGTTTTTTCTCATCAATGTTATTCTTGCTTGCCAACGAATTTTTAAGTTGTTTTGCAACTTCTTTTAATTTGATTTTAACTACCTTGTCTTTCACATACCTTAATTCTGTACTGAGGCCTTTAAGATTTTTCGTTACAACTTCTAGAAGCATAGTTCTTAATCTGCCGGTATTAGATATATTATTTATATATTCTCGAAGTACAATAGCTTGGTTTTCATCTAATGCACTATATTTTTTATTAAACTTATCAACTAATACTTTATATGTAAGAAGTCTTAAGTCTTTATCTTTTCTGGCAAAATCTTCCATAATACTATCTGATTTTGTTATTAGGTTTGATTTTCCAGTAATATATTCAACAACAATTTCTCTAGAATTTAGCTTTGATTTTGGACTAATAAATGTTGTAGAATTTGAAGTCTCAAATAAGGTATATATTGCTGCATTTTGTGTGTAATTGTTTATTTTGGCCTTGAAAAATTGAGTTAAATCATAATGATTCTTTATCTCACGGATTAAATTATATTTCTCCTTTTTCAGCTTTGCAGGGTTTAATTTTTCTCTTTCAACTAAAACATAGTCTAAAAATTTAGCGGCCGTGGTTTCATTACTATACTTTTCCTTCAATATTGTCTGGTACAAGTAAAGTTCCTTTTTAATCACCGTGTTTTTACCAAAATACTCCTTTATTATCTTGATGGCCGCAGGGCTATCTACATTATTTAATGTATCGGTAGTTATCTGTCTTGCTAATAATTCAAACAGAATACCTGTATTTTTCACCTTGGAGTGTTTTGCCATGTTATTACCCTTTTTATATTTTTACACATAAATAAATATAAGACCCTATGCCTTTGTTTCCTCTTCGCTCAACAAGTTGTTCTCATCTAATAAGGAATGTTCATTTATTTGGCTTTTCTTGCCAAAATTAAGAGAATTTACTATTTCTTTAGTATTAATCTTAGTTCGTCTATCTCTATTTAGAACATCTCGCTTACGCGTTTCTGATCCTAATGGATCTCTTCCTCTTGGAGCTCTTTGGGTTCCATAATCAACGTCTTCTTCAGGTCTTCCTACATCAGAATCATCGCCATCTCTAGTTTTTTTAGTATCTCCAGATGCCGAAAGGGTTGCTTTATTTTTCTTCTTAGCTTCTTCTGCTATTTCCTCTCCTTTAGCTGGGTCTTTTCCTTCTGATTCTATTTGTGCGTGTCTAAACGTGTTTATAGTGTCTTCAACAACTTTGTCTCTTTCTGTATCTATATCGTCTTGGCTCATGTTCCAAATCTCCTTGTATATCCAATCTTCTGATATCATTTTGTTATCCTTTAAGGAGGCTGCTAGACTGACTTTCTTATCCCAAATATCTAATTTTTCTTGTTCAGCTATTGAGGATGGATTTGTTAAATTTAGACTAAAATCGACTAAATCTTCATTTTCATATCCTTGTGTATATAAATGTACAATTGCAATTTTAGTTAATTCAGATGTAAATATTCTCTGTAGTCGTTCGATGGTTCTTGCAAACCTTACATCTTCAGCAGCTAAAGTTGCTTTACCTTCTACTCCTTCGTCATATCCTAAGAATGCTTTTGGAACACGTAAACCTGCCATCATTCTATTTCTTAAATATTCAATATCATCTACTCCTGTCCATTCTAGTCCTCCTATATCTTCAATTGCAGTGTTTGCGTTTCCGCCTCTAACAGGTAAATAAAAATCTTCATTCATATTCTGAAGATTGAATTTCATATTATATTCTCCCGTTTCTTGGTCAATATAAGGTACTTTCTTCATTTTATTTATTACCTTTTGCATGTAGCTGTCGACTTCTGCTGGAGGTATATTTCCGATATCAATCTTAAACGCTCTTTTTTGTGGAGCTCTCATAATTCTGTGTATCATCATGGCGTCTTCCATAAGAGTTAATTGTTTCCATGTTTTACGAGGTTGTTCTATCATAGATTTTCCGTATGGTAGAAAATTTGTATCTTGTAATAATCTAAAATGAGCTATTTCATAATTTTGGTATTTTACTTTTCCTCCAATTCCTGGACTACCCCAAGATCTTGTGGATCCTCCAAATGTTTCATCATATTGGAATTCTACTAATTCTGGATTTGTAGGATCTAATCCTTCTTCTCTAGACATTGCATATGGAGATAGAGGATTAACACTAGTTATTCCTAGCTTTTCAACAATTCCTAATTGTAAATACATATCTCCATATTTACACATCATTCTAATCCATGGATATAAATTAAACTCAATATTTAATACATCATAAAATAAATTGTGCAATATATCTTCAATTTCCTTTTTACTACTTTTAATTTCTAATATATCTCCAAATTCATTTTTAAGGGTTGATTCATCTGCATAAATGTCTAATGCTGATGAGATGATTGAGTCACTATCCATCGCTTCGTAATCCTTAAACAGTTCATTTCTCAACTGTGTCATTCCTTGATTTGGGTCATATCCATGCGTTCCTCCTCCAGATGAATGTATTCGATTATATCTGTCGACCAGGATATTTGTTGCTAATTTTCCTGATGACTGCAATCTTGATGGATCTACAACCTTAAGTTTGCCATCACCAACCTGTCTAACTACCGTGCTTTGTGCGAATAATTTTCTTAATCTTCCAAATAATGTCTTGTCTGCCATTGTATTTTCCCTTATTTAATTAACCATGTCAAATCTTCATTTCCACCTGGAGTATCCCATTTCCAATCCTGATGGTTATTTTGAGTATACATTACATCCGATCTGCCTATATGGTTAATAGCGTTCTTACTTAATTGTATTCCATCATTTCGTAATCGTAACGCAGTATCTCTTACCCACAATCCAATTGCTAGTGACATTACTAAATCATCATTATAACCTCGTTGAGCTTCTGCTCTATGTCCTTTCCAAATAAAGACAGCTAGCTCATCCAAAAGTCTAGTTGACCTGGCGATGAATGTTTTTTCTCTAAAATAAATATCAAGTTTTGAAATTAAAAGTGGCCTGGTTTTACTAGATGTTGTAAACCCTGGTGTCATTTGACTTTTATCCTTTAAATCGTAACCTTTTTGTATTTGTACTGAGGCATCGGTTATTCCGTCCTCTCTATATGTATAATATAAGTTCTTATAATCTCGATCGATTGCTGACTGTATGGATCCGAAGCCTACACTTGCATTTTCAATCACAAGCAGTGCCTCATTATATTCAGTTGCAACTGTTACTAGCATATTTCCGAAATCCTTTGGAGTTTCATGACCTCTATATTCTGCAACTTGTGTTAGGTTATCTATATCTATCACAATGAATGCAGAAAAATCTGATCCGTCTCCTCTAGCGACATCAGCTACAACCATATAATCTTTAGAATAATCTGGATATTCCCAAATCCAATATTCTCCTCCTTTACCCCGTTGCTCAACAGGCTTTTGCATATGAGTTTCTTTATACCATTGTATTGTCGGTCCATCAACTATACTATTACCAGATGAAATAAAATCGCAATCACATTCTTGAGCTGCCATTTTCGGTCCTAATAATTGCTCTTGTTCATCTCTCCAATCTTGTTCGCGGTCTGGGTGCATTGACCAGTGAAGTCTAATTGTATTAAACTTATTTCTACCTTCTTCTGCAGTCATCCAGGTCTTATGAAAGAAATTACCTGTGCCGTTTGGTGTAGATAATATAATTGCCTTTCCACCTGTTGCTAGAGTTTGTTGGGATGATGCCCATATTTCGTCAATACTATCAACAAATGCTGCTTCGTCAATTATTAAAAGTGAGAGTGCTTCAGATCTTCCTGCGTCTTTTGAACTGGAGACTGCCTTTATTTGTGAACCATTTGAAAATCTTAAACTAAGTTTATTATCTTCAACAGTATTACTCTTTAGCCAGCTGGGTAGATGCGTGTGCATTTCTCGTACTTTAGTCACAAGATTTTTTGCAACTTCCTGTTTTGTTGCAATTACTAAGACATTTTTATCTCCGTGAAACAGCATAAGCCATAGTGAATATCCGGCTGATAGTGTAGATATACCTAGTTGCCTAGATTTTAAGATAATATTATAATCATGTTTAGATATTTCTAGCAAACTTCTTTCTTGAAATTTATACAAGTGAAAAGGAATTCGTCCACGGGTAGGATGTTGGATTTGACAATATTTTTTCATAAAGTACACCGGATCTGATGCACTTTTTGCATATTCTTGCTTTATTATATCCTTGAGAGATTGTTTTTGCCTCATATATATAAATATATTCCTAGTGTTATAAAAGACACATCGAGACTATTTCTTAATTTTTGGCGGTCTTTTTACTATCAGGAGCCTTTACGCGCTTTTCCATGGTTCTACCACCAAAATATGCACCAATTACTGTAATAAGAACTAATTGTAATAGATCTGTCCATTTTTCTTCTACTACGAAATTAATAGTTCCTGCATCGATGAATATCATTAATACTGTTGAGACAACTAAGAATACTAAAACTAAAGGTCTTACATTTTTACTTAACCAAGAGTCAGAATTCATATCTGCAGACCATCTATCCGTTATATTTTGTTCCATTTTAGCTTCATGGTCAGATATTAATTGTTGAATTTTTCTTGATGCTTCTAATTTTTCTTCTTTAGATGTATGTAGGTTATCTATAACTCCGCCTACACCTTTAACTAGGTCGGCTGCACCTCCTGCAAATAAATTTGTTAATAAACTCATGACTTTTCTCCTTTATTTTTAATATTCAAACGGGGGTGTGCCGTAATCTTTTCTACTTACAGCTGCCCATCCACGATTGATTTCATAGTACCAAAACTTACTAGTTTCAATCATCTTAAACTTACCCTTTGGTGTCTTAACAGTTTTATATCCACCGCGTGTTAGAAATTTCGTAACAGGAACACCATCATCCCATTTTTTATTTGTAAATTGGGCTTGTACTGTTTGTCCTGTACCGTGAGCCGTATATGTTTTTGCTTTAATATTTTCGTCGTTTAATTCATCGTTAAATGTATCTATAGGAGATTCATTTAATTTGCCTTCTTTCCACAACCATTCAAATGCATCTTTTACATATGCAATTGCCTTTTTAGTATCTTGTTTATGTTTTTTAGCTAATTTAGCAATGCCCTTAGTTGTAAATTCTTTATCCTTTAAGTCTGCAACAGCTTCATCAAAGTCGTCAGATAAACCATACTGTTTAGCTGTTTTGCTTCTTTCGTTTAATTTGCCTTCATTTGAAAAATCTTCAACAGGTTCACTCTTTATAGCATCATTAAAGTTCATTTCAGCTTTTTGCACTGTTTTGTGCATTTTAATGATTGATTGTTTAAGTTTTTCTTTCTTTTTTGGATCTGTTTCGGCTACGAAAGCTTTTCTTAATTTTTGCTGGGCAAGTTGAATCTTTTGAAGTGCTTCTACTGCCTTTGTAAATTTACGAGTCATTGAAACTTCTAAAACTGATTGAATTTCTTCGCGTATTATGTCTGTTAGGTTTGACTTTTTCATGTTTAATCCCAAAATATTATTTTTCCAACTATACCTATAAGAACAATCCAAATGGACCATAAAACTCGGCCAGTAGTTCTTCTAAATTCAGTATTCTTATTTACACGAGCAATTGTACCATAGTCTGGATTAAGAACAGTCTTCTTAATCATTGCTAGATCCTTTGCCATTTTTGCTTGATTATCTTTTACGTGACATATGTCTTGTTTTACAAGCTTTATTTCACTATATAGGTGTTCATTTGTTGGTCTTGCCACAATAAATCTTCTCCTGTTCGTTTACTATATCAAATATAAATATAGCGGCGGTACGGTTAATTAAAGGTCGTCTAGATGTTTTTTCCATTCTGCTAATTCTTTGTCGAACTGTGCCTTCATTTGTTCCTTATCTATGCCTCCTTGCCAATCTTCTATTTCACCAATCTCCGTGACGAATGTTGATTCACTATTTAGCCATTCATCAAATTCAGCTGATAAGTCATTTATTTCAGATAATTTATTCTTCTTTGATATGTCTTTTTTGAATTCTTCATATGTATGTATTGCTCTCATGTAGGTGACATCTTTTGTATGACAATCTAGACATTGTTTTTCAACCTTCCAGTGGTATTTATCAAATTGTCCCTTCATAATTTTGTCACAATTTGGACAAACTAACGGCATTCTAATCATATCTCTAACAACTTGTAATTTAGCGACATTTTGTTTTATGCCATTCTTTATTGTCCAAGTTTTAGTTCCTTCTTCCCAAATATCTCCTTCTATATTTTTATCTGATTTTTTGTATCCTACTTGGGTTTTTACAGATTTTGTATAGTCTCCCTTAACAATATTTCGCATTCGCTGTACCTTTGATTCGCTTATTCCTTTTTTCATAACCTTTTCTTTTTAGAATGTCATCATTCCTGTAATTTGATTGATTGGAGCGAATGCTCCTGTTAGTTTGTATGTGTTTCCTTTATATATGAAAACTATTCCTTCAGACGGTACTATTGTTTTGAATCCGCCAATAGCCTTTATCTTATTTAATTGTTGTGTCAATTTATTTAATTTTTTAAGGTCTCCACCTTTTCTAACATCACTAATTGCTTTTGCAACCTGTTTTCTCACATTTTGAATAGCTTTATCTGGGTTTGCAGCTAAGAACCCTTCAGCATTTTTAAGAACTTCTGCTCCTAATTCAAAAAATAATTTTTCAAACGGTAGCATATTTTTCTTTACTTGCGCTTGATGTTTCTGCTTGTCAATGTTAATTGCCTTTGCTAGAATTTTTTCGTCTTCAATTGTCTTTTTAGTTAATCTAAATGTTTTATCAAAAAATGCCCAACGTTTAACTAGTCCCATTTTAATATTATTATCTACATTACCTATTTTTTTATCAACGAAATTTTCCCAATACGCTTGATGATATTCTGCAAATGTTGATGAATCTGACATTCCGAATTTTTTCATCTGTGTGTTTAATTTTCCGGTAAAATATGGTTTTTTAGCTGAATAATCTTGGTGAGGATTTACCTTTAGTATTTTTGGGCCAATTACACTAAAATTCTTTTGTACGTTTGCATCAACCTGCTTTATCATACCTGCTAGAATTCTTGCGCCATCAGAAACAGAACCTATCGCTTTGCCATCTTTATATTGTAAAACATTGTGGAATTGTAGATGTGGTGCGTCATAAGTAATTACGTTTGAAGATGCTGGATACATAATTTCCATATTTACCCAATTATTACCGTCATCAAATATCATTTTCTTTTGTTTATCGTTAATACCACCAATTGCCTTTGATAAATCTTTCATTGCATAATTAAAGGCTTTTTCTATATTACCTCTACCTGCGAATTTGGTTGCAATTGACTTGGAATCTACTCCACCTCTTTTAATATCACCAACATTTCGAGCTGCTCTTAATCCATTATTCCATGTAATAAAAAGATTTTGACCATCTGTTTTTTCTGTTGCTGCTTTTTCAAGGTCTAAATTTCCTTGTAGGGATAGTTCTATTATTTTTTTGAAGTCTCCAAACGTTAAACCTTTATCATCAAATGGATGTGACATATGACCATAGGCTCCGCCCTCAGTTAAAAGTTGGGATGCTAGCCATGTTCCTATACTTTCTGCATTGATAGACAAGTCTTTTTTAAGTATCAGTGGCAAATCAACCTTAGGCCGTTTTTGTTTTTTAAGTAATTTTTGTACAACTTTAATGTCTTTATCTAATTTTCTAGGTTCCGTTATTTTATCACCTTCAAGATTTTTCTTGTCTTTAGCTTGTTCCGCTCCCATAAAACTTATAAATTCCATTCCAGCTGTTTGTGCTACTTTTTTTATTCTAGCTCTCCATTTAGAATAGGCTGTGGTTTCTTTATAGTTTTTAGGATTTGTAGGAGTACTTGCTCCTGCAACGCCAGCTGGGAAATAAGTTACTCCTTGTGAATAATCATTTATTGCAGGATCGTTTTTTAATTGGTCTAACTTTAAGTCATCTCCAACCAAATAATTAACTACTTCAAATCCAACCATTTCTGCAAACTTTTTTCCTGATTGTTCATATGCCGGTTTTGTAATAAAGTATGTTGGAGGTCCATCATCAACATCTCCTCCAGTCGTTGAGGTTGAATTAGCTTCAGCTATTATGTCAGAAAAATTGATTTTTGTACAGAATTCTAATATATATTCATTAAGCTTCTGTAACTTGTTGACGATTAGGTCATAGTTTTTAGTATGGCCAAACACACTCTTAAATATTTTTAATTTTTCTTTCTTTTCTAATGTATTATCACCTAGTGCTTTTCTTATTGCAGTACCACTCATCTCTCCATATCCAGAAACCTTTAATGAAATATGAGGAGCTATCATTAAATATGCTCCATCTTTATATCCAATTTCGGCTTTGCCTTTCCAATCTTGAAAGAATTTTCCTTTAAGTCTTCCTGCATCTTTCTTTCCTACGACAAATACTGCAGCTGTAGTTTCTGGGTCATATTTTTTTAGGATTTCTTCAGCTTTATATGGGCTTTTTACCTGTTTTACCTTTGAAATTCCATGACCTTTAATTATTTTCTTCTTTTCAGAAAAAGAAAATGGAGATTTTGGTAAATCAACTTTACCACTAGTTGCAACCCATACCTCATCAAATTTTGAACTAAGTTGTTTATACACTTGCGCGTGGTGTTTACCCATAGGTTGAAACCGTCCTGGATAGATTGCAACTACCTTTTTTATCTTCTTTTCTTCAAGAAGTATTTGCTCTGCTAGATATTTGGATAAATTTGTCATATTAGTCATCTATTTCTGGTATGTATATTATTTCTTCAATCGTCATTTCATCTACTCCTGTTCCATCTCCAACCCAATCTGTATGATTAGTAAAAGTATAACTAGAACATGTTGCTATATTTGCAAATTCTTCTATTGAAGTACTAACATCCTCTGTTGTTGATATCAAAATTTGTGTTTCAGCTATATTTTTAAGCTTGAAACTTATATCATTCTTATTAAGAGTGTCAAATACTTCCGGGGTTATTATATAATAATTCATTATTTTGCCTCTATATTTGAATTACCAGCTATTACGTCAAATGCAGGTTTATCTTCAACTTCATTGCTTCCATCGCTTTCAAAATTCCACCAACCCGAACAAGAATCATCATATGCTGAGTGTCCTGATACGTCCATTGGAGCTCCGCTATTATATAGTTCACCTACTTCATCTGCAGAAAGTACCTTGTCCCAAATGGTAACTCCATTAAATTTAGTTTCGGCACTATCACCACCTTTAGTGAATCCTGTCCAAGTACTAGAACCTAAAGCTATTTGTTTATCTGTTGTACCCATAGACGGGGTTCCTGTGTGGTTTCCACTAGCATAAAATCCTACGCCGCAATCAGTAGCATTCCAATATAATTTTAGATTAGAACTTGCGGCAGAATTGGTTGTTCCTCTAGTCATTGTTATTAAAGTATAATCATCATTACCAACATTTCCTCTATTTGCAGCAGACCAATATGTTCCTCCTAAACCAGCTGCTGAATATGCTGCCGCATAGTTTCCTGAATTTGAATGAAACAACCAAAAGTTTTGTCTTTTATTACTACCGTCTTGTCTCCACTCTGAATAAAGCCGATTATTACTTTCATTATACCAAAATCTAAATGTATCATTATTTACATTACTTGCTGAAACATTTGATGAAGAAAACAGATACACACTAGTATTTAGAGAGCTACTCCAACCTGCTTTTACCCAGAAAGAAACTGAAAATGCGTCATTATGATCGAAATTATATTCGCCATCAGAATCTGAGATATATACGGCTTGAGCTGTACCAGTTGTTATAGATTTTGCAACAGCGTTGTCATCTGTAAATGCGGTTGCAAAGCTTGTGACAACAGTATTTATTTTATTTATACTAGCTTTCGCTACTGTATTTAGTTTATTAATGCCTGATGTGGCTGTTGTTATGACTTTATTTATACCCATTATGCTGTAATCTCAATGAATGTATTGTCT
>Ga0114994_10004290_pt1 | contig 10360 bp, 8 predicted proteins | sample ArcticOcean_MG_C_9_FD_87043 | JGI IMG/M metagenome (GOLD analysis project Ga0114994, IMG submission 87043) | Marine microbial communities from western Arctic Ocean - ArcticOcean_MG_CB2_152 | ecosystem: Environmental > Aquatic > Marine > Oceanic | place: Arctic Ocean: Canada Basin | collected... | reverse complement strand
TCATAGTCCGGGGCCTTTTGGGAGGGGGGGGGGGGGCGAAGCCGGAGTGTGCGGAGGTGCTGATCGGAAAACCATACCCCCCTAGAGTAAGTGAAAGTACTCAGAGGACCGAGTTTTCGAGTTCAAGATATATCACTGCAGTGGCAGGCTTGGGAAGCGCAACGAAACTTTCATGGCCAGCCTCACCACCCACTAGTAGCTTAGAGTGTGTGATGTTGCTGGCCGTAGCTAGGCACCCGGGCAACCTCGCGCAACAAGATTGATCACGAAGACACGAAGAAAGGCAATGATAGGCGAACGACACCATATAAAAAACGCGGAAGCAAATGAGCTGCCCCACGCCGAGAAACGGGCAAAAACCATGAATAAGGCCACGCGACCACCTTTATTGGCGCCGTTTCGAGTCGATCGGGCAACCGCAATGTCGGATATCGTCATCCGTGCGGTCACCGACGACCTGAGACACTCAACTGCAGCAGCGGCTCATAAGATGTCGGTCTATGCGTGGTCCACGTTCTCGCAGTAAACGCGTTTCGGATCTATTTCGGGCGAATATTGCGCCGAAAGTGCAGCACTTTTTCCTATATGCCTTCTCAGCCAAAGACAGAGATGTTGCGCAGGTCTGTCGCGATAGAGACGATTTGACCGTGCCCACTGTGTCCGAGGTTCACACGCTCGCCGATGCCCATGAAGCAGCCCGCGTTGGGCGCCCAACGATTTTGTCGGGTCGCCGGGCAGCCAGGGCCTCGTGCCTACGCAATTGCGCCTCAAACGCCATATCGTAGCTCACCCAGTTGTATACTTAAGTGCTACTAGCAGCAGGCTACTAGTGCATGGTCAGGCTAGCCATGAAGGTTTCGAAGCGAGGAGGTCGGCCGACTTTTTTTGGTCACGGTATACGGAGAATAGGTACTGGAACTAAATGGTTACGGGACAGTATGGCGTATATACCAGACATACGCGAAATATACCGCGACGCCAATGAGAAGCGAGACGACTGGCGAGCGTACTAGTACTATTTGCCAGCGCTTTTGACAGGCGCGTAGGCGCAGATTTGAGAATTAGGGAACGCGTTGACGTAGAGAAAACGGGCAAAACCTTAAAAAAAAGACACGATCGCCTTTCTTCGCGCCGTTTCGACTCGGAGCCCATCGGGCCACCGCAGCATCAGATATCGTCGCCGCCTGTAAGGTCGCCGACGAAATGGGAAACTTTAACGTAGCAGCGGCCCATAAGATGTCAGTCTATGCGTGGTCGGCGTTCAAGTTCTCGCCGCAAACGCGTTTCGGGCGAATATTGCGCCGAAAGTGCAGCGCTTTTTTCTGTATGCCTTCCCAGGCTGGGCCAGCTACCATACCGGGATCGCTGCTACATTAGTACACAATCTTAAGTCACCCGGAGAGATTTCGGGGCTGTGACCACACCCCCCCGCATATGGTTACAACCGCGAGTACACCGTGCCGGCCCTCCCGAAGGCTGACTCCGAGTCGGACTCGGAGGGGCCCCCGGGCCGGCCGTACTACTAGGTAGGGCCCTTTCCTACTAGTAGGTTGCTCGCTGTTTTACACCAATACCTACACCAATGTGTATTGGTCTCCGATCCCAGAAATAATACTTACTGAGGCGGGGGCCCCCACCCCTAGGTTGTTTCGGGCACTGGATGGCGTAAGAATACATTAGGTAAGTGTGAGTGGTAGTGTGGTAGTGTGAGAGGTAGTTTCAAGAGGTCTTTCGAGAGTTCGCTGATGATGCGCGCTCCAGTTCATTTGGACGGGGAGTCACAGCGTGGATTGAAAAAAGAAAAAGATGTGCGTATTTCCAACATCATGGCAGCCAAAGGAGTCGCGGATGCGATCCGCACGTCGCTTGGACCGAGGGGAATGGACAAAATGATTCAAAAGTCTGATGGCGAGGTGCTGATAACCAACGACGGAGCCACGATCCTGACGCAAATGAACGTAGCGCATCCAACAGTAAGACTAGTTGTGCAACTCGTCATGGTGACTGCTTTTACCTCAGGCCAAAATGCTCGTTGAGTTAAGCAAGTCGCAGGACATTGAGGCCGGAGATGGAACTACTTCTGTCTGCGTGATTGCAGGATCATTGCTCGATGCCTGCCACCAGCTACTTGTCAAGGGGTTGCATCCAACCTCGATTGCAGAGGCATTTGTGCTTGCTGCCAACACATGTGATTCGATTCTACAGTCCTGTGCGCAGCCGATAACACTCAGCGAGCGGGATAGACTTGTTGATGCGGTGACGACGTGCCTCTCGTCCAAGGTTATCTCCCAGAATTCTGAGACCCTTGCACCGCTGGCTGTAGATGCAGTCCTAAGTGTCATTGACACAACTTCCGCAACAACGGTGGACTTAGAAGCAATCAAGATCGTCAAGCAAGTCGGTGGGACAGTCGATGACACAGAGCTGGTCGATGGAATTGTTTTTGCGCAAGGTGCCAAGAAGGCAGCTGGAGGTCCCACACGCATAGAGAATGCTAAGGTTGGTCTCATCCAGTTCTGTCTTTCAGCTCCTAAGACCGACATGGAAAATAATGTCGTAGTCTCCGACTACGCGGCCATGGATCGTCTTCTCCGCGAAGAGCGCAAGCACGTCCTTGGCTTGTGCAAGAAGATAAAGAAATGCGGAATCACTGTCCTCCTTATTCAGAAATCTATTTTACGCGACGCCTACAATGATTTATCGCTCCATTTTCTCGCCAAGTCACAATGGCACTGCGTCCTAGATCCCGGGAAACTTCTTTTTGCCCAAAATACACCATAGGATGGGCATTATGGTTGTTGCTGACATTGAGCGCAACGATATCTCATATATTTCTGAAACTCTCGACCTTCTTCCTGTTGCCCATGTAGTTACTGTGTCCAAAATGCGTGTGACTAAAAGTCACGACAAGCGGTGTTGGAAGATAGCGAAACGCAGGTAGATTCGCTAGATCCAGCTAAGCTTGGAGCAGCTCAGCTTGTCCATGAGATCTCGATGCCTGGATCATCACAAAAAGTCGTCAAGGTCACAGGTGTGCCACGCAAGAGAGCTTCGGTCACCATCCTTGTTCGTGGTTCCAATAAGCTTGTTCTGGAGGAGGCTGACCGCTCGCTTCACGACGCTCTCTGTGTTGTTCGTTCGCTTGTGAAAAAGCGATACCTCATCTCAGGTGGTGGCTCAGCGGAAGTGGAAGCCTGCCTGAAGCTGAGTGATATAGCCAAAACAAAGCCAGGTTCCGTTGGATTTTGCCTTAATGCGTTTGCCGATGCCCTCGAAGTTGTACCTTACACACTGGCTGAAAATGCCGGGCTTAATCCAATCCACATAGTCACACAACTCCGCAAGCGACATCGTGCTGGTGAAGCTGATGCAGGTATCAATGTGAAGCATGGCTGCATCGGAAATATGTACGCCCTCAACGTAGTTCAGCCTCTCTTAGTTAACACTTGCGCTATTCACCTTGCCACTGAATGTATCTGCATGATCCTGAAGATAGACGACCTAGTTCTTGTTCGTTGAGGAGGCTATTAGATAGTTTGGTGCGATGACTTTGTATTTGCCAGGCTGGTGGGGAATTTACTTCCCTCTCTTTGAACACTCGAGCTCCCGAGCCCCGGGATCTACTACCTCTCCATACATAAAAAATACAATGTTGGGGGTTTTATCGGCCTAGCGCCCAGATACCGGCCTAGAAAAGCAGGCAATTGACCCGGGGCCATCGGGTGGGTACATTAGGACTCGATCGTATCCCATAGTAGGCTCGGAAGCGACTTGGCTAACCGCGCTCGCGTTCAGAAGCCCCGTTTGACGCGGCCTCCTCGATTATCTTTTTCGGCCTCACAGAGCCAGTTTGCCGGACTAGGGCTGGTAGTGTTCACATACCAACGCCCCCCAGGCCCGACCATTAATGATCGGGCCTGAATAAACCTACTAGCGCGGTCGCTAAAACCTAACCCTAACCCTAACCCTAACCCCGTACCTTCAACATTGACCTGGCCCGTTCCTGAGGCGGTACGGCCGCTGCAAGCACGTGCCGCAGGCAGGTGCACGTGGCGCACAGAATGGTCAATCCGATAGGTACATTGCAAATTCCTAGTGGGTTTTGAATCTCAAAGTGATTTAATTAAAAAGAAGAGTTCGCGCCGTTCTAGGTTCACACGCTCGCCGACGTAGGCACCCATACTGCCCCTGGGCCAACGATTTTGTCGGGTGTGGTATTATGAAAAAGTAGAAGGGGCCCTGCCTATGGGGATATCCTTCCGAAGCCATAATTTGGGCTTCAAAGGCCCGGATATGGTTTCGCGGTGGCCCGGGTTGGCCCGGGCGTTGCGCCCGTTTCGCGCCGCCGCCCCCGATCTACACATGGCAGTCCACAACCATGGTTTTGCGTCCCAACGACGCCATAGGTACTAGGGAGGGCCCGCGCAGTAGAAGCAAGTTTTCTCATATCTCGAATACCCGCACGTTAGGCACCAGCAACTTTGCGACCTCGTCGTGGCGCGACAGCGACACCCCCGTAGTAAACTAGTGTCGGGGCGTCGTTAGGATACCCTCGGGAGGTAGTGATCCAAAATTCCGCAATAAACGGGCTCATTTAGATGGGGTATTCCCTACGGGCTCAAAGTAGACATGGGACGATAGGAAATGATTAGTGGACACTGGCAATTAGCGCCCGTTTTATTCGCGATTCGGGAAATGCCTGCTGGTAAACTGGCACGGGCCCGTGGGAGCTTATTACGATGGTTTATTGGGCTTGGTTCGAGGAGCCTAGCCCCTCGCGAATCCCCTCGCGAGCGCGTCGTCCGAAATAGCGCGTCGAGCCCGTAGAGGTCGCAGGCGTCTTTCTCTGGCAAACTCCTTGTAGTGGACGTCCGGCGCGTAGCACTCGCGCGGCCTCCTTGGCGAAGCAGACCGAGAACTTGAAGCCTGAGCGGTGCATCCAGTATGAGAGAACCACCCGTCTCCTGAAAAAAGACGAGAGCGCGCCGTGCGGTCCCCGAAAGTACCTCCAGCTCCCATGAAATAAAACAAAAGCCGCCGGCGGGTCACTCTTCTTGACCGACCACCGTATCTCGATAAGCCGGTGTCTTGGCCACCGGCAATTCGTGCCTAGGGGGCCTACTTACCCATCTGGGACGTGACCGGAACAGGCGAGCGAAACGGTTCGGCCTGGCAATTTTAGTGGCCTGCGATCGGCCAGTGGCGTCACGGCGTTTCGTGCCACATCGCGCATGCTTTTGGTACGCATCGATCTGAACGGCCGCGTTTGCGCGCACGCAACCCACGCTATAGGCACCCTCGGGCCCTCGGGAGACCCAATTACTAGCATAGGAGCAAGTTTCCGTTTTTTTAACAATGCTCCTGATATACCCGCACTTAAGGCCCACTGGCAAAGCTTCACTGGCAACATCGCAACCGCGTCTCGACGCGACAGTGGCCCCTCCCCCAGCAACCCGGTCTCAGGGCGCATAACGGACCCCAATGAGAGTCCAAAGCGAAACTCGCCGAGGGGCGAGTGGCCGGGAACCTGATCTTCAAATTAGGAAATTAGGGCAGCACCCCCCGGAGCCCCGATGGGGCCCCTTACGCAGTATCAGGCAACCCCGGGGTAATTAATCCTAATTAGAGCTAAGGGAAGATAACCAGGATGACACTCCAAAGAATTAATCATGACCGGCTTCGCTGACGCTAAGCGGTGAGATATGGACCTTTGCGGACGTCCTGCGTACTCCTTGACTCCTCAATGTGTGATTTACAATTGCATTCAGCCAACTAAAATTTCTATGCACTGCGGCTTGATTTATGCCCCTGGAACTCGGTGGATTTGCTGATGGACGATCCTCAGTACACGTTCTCATTGCCATCAAATTCGACAAGGCATCGAATTGTCTTTTTAGATAGAACCTGGTCAGGTTGAGCACTCCCTTATCTTACGGTAGGCAGCCTCGGCGAGAGTGAGCTTTTCCTTGAAAACACGCAGCTCGCAAGCAGCGGCCTCAGCGTGCGCACCAGCAGAGTTATACTCGCGTCCAACCTCCCTTAGCTGCTGCATTTGCGATGTCGTCAAGTTGGAGGCGTGCTTGCTGGCTTCAGAAACTGTTACGGACGCGAAAGAAGAGGCAAGTGCAGCCGCTTCACCCACAAGGCGGGTACACGCTGTAACAGCCTCCTTGGTAGGAATAGTCTCTGCATCATAGTCCTCCGAAGCTTGGACAAGCGATGATGTGTTTCTGATGGCATCGCACGTTGTCGCAATATCATCACCTGAGGTTGGAGGGGGCGGGTGCGTCGTTGGCACATGCGGGATGCCCAGTGGGGCGGCTGCCCGCGATAAAGCTGGCGCACGAATGACCATGCTGTCACTAAGTTCGCCTCGTCCAGAAGGCCGTGTAATGGTCCTATCTACTTGACGCACCTGAATGGCCTTGACAGTAACTTTTGGTGCCACTGCTGCCTCGGCATCAACGATGCGTGCTGATGCGCGCATGGGACCGCCTGATGCATTACTACTGCCACCATTTAACGCACGAGAAAAGTGAAATCTGTCTGGCTCTAGGCTTCGTTCCTCCTGAAGCTCCTGCTCGTGGAGACCAACGCGTTCTGCCAGCCGACAAGCTTGAGTCGCCTCGTCAGAGGTTTCAGCTAGCATTGCGCCGCGAAGGCAGACTCGGATTGCCGTCGAGCTTGTCTCGCGCGCAAACGCACGAGGCTTAGCGGGAAGTAATCGGCGTGAAACCTTTTTTAAAGTCCGTTGAGTAAGTGACTCATACATCCTATTCACAAACTTGATGACGGCGCCATCTTCACAGTGAATAATTAGATTCACCTCTGCGGGGGTGACAACGTCCTGAACTCCAACCTTATGGAACAACTTTAGAAGCTGACTCCAATTATCTTTCTTTATCCGCAGCGCAATCCCATTATCAAAGCTGTGCATCTGAACGTCCTTGTCATAGTATCGAGAGTAAATTTCGGCCACTAGAAATCCATTACTGAAGTCTCGCTTTACATTTTTGACGCTGTAAGCCAAATCCTACACAAGTACACTACCACTGTCTCGAGCTCCCCCCCCCATCATCCTCTGGCCTCAACCCCCTCTCTCATTTGCCTTTCGCACCAGCGACTGGATCCACCGAAGAACCTCCCGCGTCAGTATCTCCTCTGTAATCATCGTTCTAGCGCCGTCAATATATCTAGATCAATCTACTTAACAACTAGTAGTGCTAGTTCTTTTTTAGCGCGCAGCATAACAAAAGGACGCTGGCATTGGCTGGAATGTCTTCTGTGGCCGCTGCTTAGTGTGTTCATCGAAAGCAACCACCGAGACGCGCCGATTAAGCCACTAAGCAGCGGCGAGCGCGCCATATTGACAAAATTATGCCACTGGCATGATGACTCGGATGCGACCTCAGCAGCTCTAGGCAGCCCCGAGACGCCTGTTTGGGGCGCTCAGGAAGCGACTGCCTTCCCGAACTGTCGCATAGTATGCCCGCCATGGTGGCTGGGAAAGTCCCGCCAAAAACATCTGGCGGCCGTGACGTTTATGGCCCAATTCGCGTTCAAGTTTACGGCGAGAACGCAGACCACGCATAGACCGACATCCCATGGGCCGTGGCCAATGCTTAGTGTATTCGATCGTCCATGGCCAGACAACGATATCCTACGCTGCAGTGGCCCGACCGGCACGAAACGGCGCCAAAAAAGGCTGTCGAGTGTCATTTTAGCATGTTTTTGGCCGCATCCTCAGCGAGACGCAGCCCAATTGCTGCCGTATTTTTGCTGTGCGTCGTTCGGCTATTATTATCTTTCTTCGTCACCGGGTTTGTTGCATGAGGTTGCCCAAGTGCTGAGCTACGGGCCGTAATGGACGGCCATTTTAGCTAATAGTACTTTAGCCCATTTCCTAGCTTGGTGGATGTATTGGTTTTAGATGATCGTCGAAGTTCGAACTAGACCACGAGCCCCCTTACACAATGGCAGATACGCTCGCGATCTACCGAAATGCCACTGGGTGCGACGCGCGTAGATGCCGGCGTGGCGAGGTCGAGTGCAGGCGCCAACGGCAGGTAGCACCGCTCTCATTCTAGCTTACGGCCGCTAGACTACCGTGACATGACTAAGGTACCAAGTCGCTACCTCGTCGGCGCTTAAGTAAAGGCAGCGCCAGGCAGCCCGAAGGACCGCATCTGAAGGCGGTGTAAGTAGTGTGAGCGCCTTGTATCGCGCTTGTGGGGCGCGCAGCATAGTTACACCGTTTTCAGAGGCAGCACAACCGCTGGAGCGGTGCTAGTACCTGCCGTTGACGCTCGCGCTCGATCTCGCTACGCCGGCATCTGCGGGCCCGGGCGTCGCACCCAGTGGCATCATGATTTCGATAGCGGACCGTGACCGCCAGTGCCAGTCACGGTGCCAATGCCGCAGTACCGAAAAGTAGCTGTACCTATTCTCCACATGATGACTGCCAAGTGTGGTGCCCACGGTACTAGTCTGCCAGTCACGGTGCCACCGTGACTGGTACTGGGTCCGGGGCTCGCCGGGGGATTGGTTCTCCGGGCCCCGGGCCCGGCCGGGCCTGTAGCCTGAGAGACCAAGGAGGGCCAGTTCCCCGGGCCCGGGTGTTGCGTCCTATTCGACCGTTGTGCATCATTGGTTAACTTGAATCATGATGCTCTGAGTCTTGCATTCAAGTTCGCGTTTCGAACCGATCTTACCAAACATGAGTCCCATATGGGAACGTCGACTCAACCTTAGATCGTTTTGCTTTGAAACTGTTTTGGCTCCGAAATTGCCTTAAGATGCGCTGCAAGTTAAGGCACCGGCGCGCGCTGTTGCTGTGACCGAAGGACGATGTCCTGATGTAAAAACAGCTGCCTGACACCGCCACATGGCGGCTACAGAGGCGATTAGCAGTGAACCTCGCGTACGTTATCTGTAGCGCCTCTTTCGCGCCTTAGGCAGCCCGCGCTAGTTGCGCCATGGAGTTGGAGTCAATACTCGACGCTATGCAGCTTGCGGCAAGTGCGAAAACGACGCGCAGCGCCGACGCGACGTTCGGAGTGGTACGCGCCAAAGGGTCTATCTCGACCAGTTGGAGGTCTTCTGACTAGCGGCTCATTCTTTCAGCGTGAGGCGGGTAAGATAGTCGAAGATCTCTGACACTGCGTGCGTGGCCCCTCACGCGCCGCAATCGCGCCAGCAAATGGCTCTCGACCACCTGGGACGAGCTTTGCTCGTAGCAAGGCCATCTACGCGCCGCGCAGCCACTGTTGTGCCGACAGATATCGAATTTGTGAACCTCTTAGTCACTGGGATCGTGGTCTAACTCGGCGATCTGATGGAGATAGCGCATTTTTGACAGCCAAAATCGGTGCGGTCGGCCTGTAGTATATGTAACTTTCTGAAATCCCCGCCTCGCGTTTGGCAGTGGCAAGGTCTGATCATCATGGCGAGCTAAAATATACTTCAGCTCAGGCATCGTGACTCAGGCCGCTTAGTCCGACCGTGACTTGGAGCCTGAGTCTCGGGCTGCCAAAGGCCCGGGGCCCTTACTAGTAGCATTTCCCTTGCAGGCGTTTGACCGTGACGGTCCGAGTCACGGTCACCGTGACGGTCACGGTGGCCCGGGGGTCTTCCCCGGGAACTATTTCCCCTTCAAAGCTTCTTTACGGGGCCGGTGTGATTGCCCCAGACGTTCTTATTGGACGGCAGCCTATGACAGCTTCCTGACTCAGTGACTTGGAACCCTTCATGAGGGGGATACAGCAATTTTTCGGTACTACGGCATCGGCCATCAATTATCTCAACCAAACCGTCGAGTAAGACGACCGCGAGCTCACTTACATAATGGCGCATACGTACATAATGGCGCATACGCTCCCGATCTACCGAAATGCAACGGGGTGGACGCGCGTAGCAAGATCGAGCGCGAGTGCCAACAGCAGACCCACCGATAAAAAGGGAAAAGACCGTTTGAAAAAAGCCTGAGGGAGACTCAAGGAACCGCTCGAGTCCAAGTCGGGGCTAGTGACACAAGGCTCGCTGGGGCTCGCTGGGGCTAGAAGCGCTCACCAGGCAGCGCCAAGTCGCCTCCGCCGCATGATTCAAGTACGCCCCTTGGACTTGCTGGGTGCTTCCGAGTCGCGGGCGGCGCGTTCCACTCAGAGAGGGGGCACTGGCACCCTCTGTGGCAACTTATACTGGCCGCGGGCAGACCAGTCACGGTAGTGTCTGAGTCGTTGTGTCCTTAAGGTGCCCGGGACCCTGGCCCGGGGACCAAACGCCCGCAATTGACCGGCCCGCCAGCGCATAATCTACCCCCTAGGTAGTGGCCGCCCTCAGGCTCAGCCTGAGACTTTCAAGT
>Ga0114994_10004289_pt1 | contig 10360 bp, 6 predicted proteins | sample ArcticOcean_MG_C_9_FD_87043 | JGI IMG/M metagenome (GOLD analysis project Ga0114994, IMG submission 87043) | Marine microbial communities from western Arctic Ocean - ArcticOcean_MG_CB2_152 | ecosystem: Environmental > Aquatic > Marine > Oceanic | place: Arctic Ocean: Canada Basin | collected... | reverse complement strand
GGACTCTTTGTGGTCTTATCGGTGTGGATATGCACACTCGCATGCATCGTGGCGCTTTTCATGTGTCTGTTCAAAAAGCTCGTATTGCGTAAACGAAACGTCGCGTGACGGGTTTTACGGAGTGCTCCCCGCTGCTTTTATAACGAGTTGGACGAAGTTGTAGAGATTTGGGTCGTCTGGTTCCACGTTCGTACTCGTCAGCAGCAGCTCGAGAAGCCTGTCAAGTTTTCCGAAATTGGCGCTGTGTTTCTTCAATTGCTCAAATCTGTTCCTAGCCTTCGCAATGTTGCCTAGGTTGGTCGTAAGAACAAACGCCCTCTTGACCGTATCCACATTTACATCTTTCTCTGTCGCAAGTTTACTCTTTGATAGGATGGCCGTTAACCTTGCCCGTTTAACACTCCCTTTAATTTGGTCGTTTGCACTTTTGGACACGTTGTCCCAATCAGTCCTAGCCTGCTTCAACTCCGCCGGCTTCAACGCCGCCTGCTTCGCCTGCACCGCCTCCTTATCCGCCTTCTCCGGCTTCGCCTGCGCCGCCTGCTTCGCCTGCGCCGCTTCCTTATCCGCCTTCGCCTGCTTCGCCTGCTGCGCCTGCTGCGCCTGCGCCTCCTTCTCTGCCTGCGCCGCCTGCTTCGCCTGCGCCGCCTCCTTCTCCGCCTTCGCCTGCTTTGCCTGCTGCTTCAACGCCACCTCCTCCTGCTTCAACGCCGCCTTCTCCTGCTTCGACGCCGCCGCATTCGCTGCCTCGCCCTCCGCCTTCTTCTGCTTCAACACCGCCTCACCCTCCACCTTGTCCTTATCCGCTTTTTCAAACAAAATATTTAACTCACCCACCACCTCCTTCGCATCCACCCCCGCCGCATCCGCCGCCGCCTTCTCCGCCGCCGCCTTCTCCGCCACCGCCTTCTCCGCCGCCGCCTTCTCCGCCGCCGCCTTCTCCGCCGCCGCCACATTCTGCTTCGCCGCTAACAACCCGTCCAGCGTCTTGCGCGGCGGAGACGTTGGCGGGGGTGGCGGCGGCGGTGGCGGTGGCGGTGGCGGTGGCGGCGGCGGCGGTGGCGGCGGCGGCGGTGGCGGCGGTGGCGGCGGCGTGCGCGGCGGTGGCCTGTACGGCGTCTTATCGGGTTTGTATGTCGGCATGGCGTCGACAAAGCGTGGGTAGGCCACGCCCGTTTGTTTTTTAAACGCGAGCGACGAGAGGCTGGGTAGCGACATTAACAACTTTTAACTTTTTCACATTAAACATACACGTCTGCGGCTCTTATGAAACACGGTCCGAACGTTTCGCCCGCACATGCCCAATGTCACCAGAAATCAAAATTCAGAAAAGTAAAAGCCTTCTGATTTTGACACAGCGTCTTGACGGGTGAACTTTGAGAACGCATCGACGAACTTTTTGAGGCGACTGTCCTTTGGCTGCGGGAGTCGGCCGCGCAGCACAAATTTTGCGTTTTTTCTGTCGATCGCTTTGACCGCCAACGCCACGCAACAAACAAGGGTTTTCATGGCATCCCCGCCGTTTTTACTGCACACTACCACAGCCCTCTTTGGAGAGCGGGTCACCATGTCGGCTATTTCAAAGGCGTTGATTGCAAGTGCGGTTATTTCGGCGTGTCCGGGCTCCCACGACGGTTCATCTTTAAATTTGGTCTCTTGGACGTCGAAGTTTGCACCGATGGCGTTTTGTTTGTTTTCGTGGACCGCCTCGATCTTTACGTTTTCGGCATTGCACTTGAATTTCGAAATATTGAGCGGGAACACATGGACGTGGAACCCGGCCGCGTTTAATTTCTCAGTTTCGATTTGCACGTGCTGAAACGAACACCCGGTGATGCGCGATGGCTGTTTGGTTGTCAACTCACACCCGTCGTGTTGATCCATCCATCCAAATACCATTTTTGAAGTGAAGGCGATGGGAACCGGTGGCGGCGGCGGCGGTTGAACGACGACGTCGCTTTCGGGGTCGCTGGGGGGGTCGCTGTCCATTTGCGCCGCGACAAAAGTATTCAACCCTGGTGTGAAACACCGCTCGACGACGATTGTGCCCCTTGAAACAAAAAGCCGCATTGATCTTGAAGTGAAACCGATCCGCCCCCTTGCTCGTCGTCGTCGTCGTCGCTCGTCGACTCGATCGACGAGCGGATTTGGTTCCGGATGACAGAACGCGCCGCGTCGGTTTTCTTCAATACGACCCGCGCTTCGGCTTGAATGTCGCAGACGATTTTCCAAAGCATGTCCGGCGGCATCTCAGAATCGTTACATGCGACCGCCGGGTGGGGGGACCGAGCCAGAATCGATTGGATGTTCACCCGGTGCTTCTGAACTTTCATGAAACTGGGCGCGGTCGAGCCGCTCTCGACGGGCTCGGAGACGCATACCGAGAGGCTAGTCGACGATGCAGGTTTCGATGCCTTGAAGCTGTCGAGTGCGGCCTTGAGTTTCGAGGCACTCGCGCCCTTGGCGATTACGGAGCGTAAGCGTGCGTGAGACGACACCTGCTTGGATTTTGGCTTCTTCCTATTCTTCTTGTCGGACGATGCCGCCGATTCGCCGAATGCGGCCTTGTCTTTGCAGATAACGGAGCGGTAGAAGCTGAGTACGTGGTTGGCTCGAACGGATGGGTTATCGTACGCAATCGACGGGATCTGGTCGACCCCGAGGCCAAGTTCGGCGACGACGAGCCCCTTGATAGACGCCGATTCGAGGACATGGATGCGGTCGCGGTAGCCTTCGGACGCTAGGATCGAGTATCTTGGTGCAGATATGATCTCTGTCGGATTGCAACGACCCGACCAAGGCTGGTCGGTGGGGGACGTAAGGTCGTACATCCAGGCGAGTTTGTGCGAAAGTCGTAGGCAACGAGCCGTTCGCTGGAACAGCTGTCCGGGCGACTCTCCGTAATTCGCCACGTTTATCACAACCTGTACGTCGGGTACGTCAAAGCCGCGGTCGCCTATGGTCGTCGTCGCCCATATCACACCGGTTTGCACTTTGAAACTGTTCTTCAGCGACTCGCGGCCGATCGTCGTCCCGTGAACCACAAATGCGTCGGGGAAGAGCGTTGCGAGCGTTTCCACTTGCGAAATGTATCTCGAAAAGACCATGATCTTGTGATTGAAGAATAAGTGGAGCGAGATGAGCAGTTCCAAAACACGGCATTTCTCGGCCGACATCCCTCGGAGTTGTGCGTTTCCCGCTGTAAACGGTGCGCTCCAGTCGTCGTCCCTGCAAACGATCGACGCGATGGCGACCTTTGCGAGCAGGCCGTGCACCTCCAAATCGACCGACCGGCGAACGTATAGCATTTTCCCCGCGTCGCGTAGAAAACGGCGACCTTCGTCGTCGAGGCCGCGATGCCACGTCCCGCTGAGGTAGACGACGTGATCGGCACGGAGCGGGACGTGCCGTTTCACATTTCCTCTGCCATCGCCGTCGTCGAAATTGAGAACGACGCCATTGATCATTGCGCTTCTGAAATCTTTGGTGGACACAGCATCAGCTTCATCGAATTGCACCAACGACCAGTGCGATTGAAAGAGGAGGCGGCGTAGCGTCGTTCGCGCGTTTGAGCTGTTCGTAAGCGGCTTGAAGCAGCACACGTCGGCGATGGTGATGCCGTTCGCGCCGCCGTTTGGAAGGAAATGGCGGCGACTCGCGTCGCCGTCCGAGATGACGTCCTCCTTGATGATCATGCTGTCAATCAATGCGTTTTCTTCCGACTCGACCTGCCCTTTGACCTTTGCACTCGGCTCCGGGGAAAACTGCTTGTCGTGGGACGTCGGTCGCAGCAGCCGCACGGGCACGACCAGGTGGACATTGGTCGACTCTACGATCGTCTTCAGGATGTTCAACGCGTTCTCGACGTTGTTGGTGACGATCAGGCAATTGCCACCATGCACGATGGCCGTCAAAATCATGATGGCCGTCTTCCCTCCCCCGCACGGAATGCTCATTTTGCACGACCGCGATTTCGGCACGGGGAAGACGCGCGCGACGTGGGCGATTTCGGACGGCTGCGTGTCCGCGTCGGCCGACTCGTGTGTTGTGGATGTTTCAACGTCGTCTGAGGAATTTCGATCGGGGTCTTGGTCGATCGCGTCGTAGATCGCCTGCATCGCCACTGTTTTGTCCATGTCCTCAAATTCGTCTGGGTTGCTGGAAAACAGGTATTTTGTGCAGATGTCGACGGCCTCGAGTTGATGGGCGTGCGGGTTTAGGAACTTGCAATTTCCCTTGAACAACTCGAACTTGGCCTGTTCTGGAATGAGGTTGATTGCATGCTCGTACATACTGAAGATCGAGTGCGGGCGCGCGTTTCGCAGAAGGTGCTGCAACGAGAGGGGCTGCTGGTGCAAAGGTGCGTCCGAGTCCGAGTCCGAGTCCGAGTCCATACTTCACGTTCTTTCAATTGTCGTATAAGCGGAGATGCCGACACCTCCCTCGCTATACCCATACTTGGGTGGGTGCTGGAAGGCGGCATCGTCGCGTCACATGTACGGCACCCCACGTGCTATGGAGTTTTCAGTGCATTCGGATGCTGTTAAAGTGGCTCGAAGAGTCGAGTCGACCCGATCGAGACGAGGCACCGCCTCTTTTAAATCGTGGAATGTCGGCCTTTGATACATTGGATAATTTTTACGTGCCGGGCCGAATCGAGTTTTCTAGAAATGCGGTGTCCTATGGGGTTTTAGGCGTCTTCTCGCGACAGGGCTTACTTCCGGCTGTGGTCGTCGGAGACGGCAACTTTATTTACATTGTCGTGCGCGTGGAAGGCTCGTTTCATTTTCTGGAGCACGACGTGTTTCACCGATCGTCGGTGATCGACGACATTTTTGAAACCTCGAGCCGTGCAAATTTGTTTTACGAGACGTTGACCGACGAATGGGAAAGTCGGTTTTGTTGCACCGACGTCGAGTCGGTGCACGCGTTGCACCGCAACTGTTTTTTATGCACTGACACCCCGTACGGCATATCCTGCTTGGTGCAGTCCAAGGAGGGTGATTTGCTTGCGAAGCGCCACTCCGCCACCACAAGGCGCTGGTTCGACGGCGTATTGCGCGACGTGGCAGATTCGCAGGTCGGGATATCGAGGGCATTCGACGGCACGCGTCCTGAATTTAGGTTCGTGTTCCAGCGGTTCGACGCGATTTCGTCTTCGATGGTGTTCGACGAGGAGGTCGTCGACTACGAAGACGACGACGACGACGACGGCTACGAATTGCAGCGCACCTCGAAGTGTGCGTCGGTCGACGCGATTTTCCACCTTGCCACGTCGACACGTGTTTTTGAGCCGAGGCAGCCGCAGCAGCAGCAGAAATCCCCCCCTTCGAACCATGCCAACGAGCCGCCTACCGGCCTGCCCAGAGCGATGCCAACTTGCATGCGTTTGCGGCCGTCGGACACGGAGTGCATGACAGTCGCTGGACGCACGTTCGAGGTCAAGGCGAGTTTCCTGCAGGAGTTTTCGGCGTTGGCGCTTTCGCGCGCATGGGAGCAAAAAATGCTCGCCGAGTACGTTTGCATCAAGAATCAAGATTTGGTGGGTGAAATGAGCACACTCGCACAGATTTCGATGGCACTCGAGTGCCTGACGCCGCCCGTCGTGATTATTTACCGATGCAGCGCGACCCACGAGGTCAAAATGTTACGACATGGCATGCAACCGGTTCAAATCGATTTTGACGAGGCGCATCGCCTTGTACACAAGCATGGGACTGTCTTTGGGTACGACGAGTGCTACAACGACGTCTTCCATTCGCGTACGCGCGGGCGGAACATTGACTTTCGCCTATCGGACGCGACGGCGTCCGAGGTCGTCGACTGTCTCGAGGGCGCCGCCTCTTCCCCCCCCGCCACCGCCGCCGCCTCTGGTGGCTGCAGCAAGCCTCTGAAAAGGCTTCGAAACGCTCTGGGCGCGGCGTGACGGCGAGCGGGCGCCACCGCCTAGAACGAGGCGTTCTCCAACAACGTGACGGGGTACATTCTCAGAGCGGCACTTCTCACTTTCCTAAGCCACGCGGGCAGCTCGCGCTCGTCCATTGCCCTGGATCTCGACCCATTACTGTTTTCAACGTAGATTGTTTTTGCAATTTCGATCGCGCGACTCCACTTGCAGGAGTCGCTCCGCCATTCCGCCTGCGTCCCCGGCAGCAATCGGCCGATTGCCGTCACCGGGCTCTCGGCAATTGCAGCGGCGGCCTGCAGCAATGCGAGGTCGATGTTCAGCATATCCTCAACGTTTCGATGCATGGATTCGACGACACCCAGGCCCAGCGTCGTGACGCGCATGCGGCGTAGTTCATTCCTGGATTGGCGCAGCGAACGAACCGCAGCGGCGTTTCGTTTTATCGACGCCCTGGAGACGGCCACCACCCGTGCAAGCCCGACTTTGCCATGGACGGAGTGCTGACATTCGTGCGACTCGAGGACGTGCGCATTGATTGGCATTGCAATCGAAAGCTCGTGTTCGTAGTTGCGCACGCACATGAGCGAGCAAAACTGAAGCCGTGGTAGGTTGGTCATCACACCGGGCACGATCCGCGCCCAGTACGAGGCCGCGGGGTAGCACCACGACTCGTGTTTTGCCACATACTCGTCGTCGTCGTCTTCGCCTTCGGAGGAGCTGGCGTCGTTCGCTCCGAAGAGTTCGTGGACCGTGGCTTTCACGCGCCCTGTGCCCATGTCGAGCATTTTGCGCCTGCACGTGCAGCCGTCGCACTTCGCGGTGCATTTTTCATTGCTAAACTTTGCTACGCACTGGGTGATGAGCCGGCACCTGCCCACGAACACCGCGACGCGTATGCCGACTCCCTGTGGGAGGTCGTCTGGCATGTAGTGACCGGAGCGTGTGTAAAGCTGGACGTCGTCAAACGTGGAGAGTTTTTTTGCAGACTTGATCCGATCCTTGATAACTTCCAGCGACGACATGCCTTCAAACCGCCTCGGGTCTTTTGGGCCTATGCCATAGGACCCTTCGAATAGACTTACGCCGAACACGCCGTCAAGAAACCGCCGCTCCACGAGCGGCCGTTCAATCAAGCAGTCGTAGAAGAAGAAGTAAAACTTTAGGCGGATGGACTGTTTGACGAAGGCCCTGAAGGTCTTGTCTATTGCACTGTAGAGGACAAGGGATTTCCGCAGTAAATCGCACTCTCTGACGACGAACGGCTTGGAATTGTAGCAATCTATCGACCGGACGAACATGGAAATGGTATTATCGACCACAGACTCGACAGGGAGAGCTGTTCCGAGGCGACGCCTTTCTCTGTGCATCACGTACGAGTGCTGCACTGCTGGCTGTCACGAGTACGGAAAGAATTGCAAAGCGTGCGGCCGACCCTCCTACCACCAGATGTCGCTTGTTGTCCATGTTGATAGCGCGGAAAAGGGAGTCTCCGACGAGCCGCCGCTTTCGTGCGATCTGAAACGCCCGCCCACCTTCGACTCGTACACAATCTGCCATTCGAAGCCGTTTACGAAGGAGTTGGTGCTTCTGCCAAAGGGCATCGAAAGTTATCAACAGCCCGGTCTGTCGCGGCCGTCGACTGGGGCCGGCAGGCGCTGCATCGCGCCCTATCCAGCAAACGCGGACTTGATCAGGCAATGTTATACGGCGTTCCTTACTGCCAACGGAATCAGCCATTTGGACCTGCGCCAGCATTCTCACATGAATGGAGGTATTCTTGCCAACGGAATATGCGCCGAACTGCAGCACAGCATCGAACTCGCAGCGGACAAAGCAACGCCGTCCCTCGCCAAAACCGGACCGAATCGTTCGCAGAGAAGCCGCGCCGTTGCGGTCACACTGCTGCTGCCAGCCGCGACCGCCGGCAAACCCGCGTTGAACAAGTGCCAAATCGCGCTGCTCAACGCACTCGCGCAGATAGCACAAACGCCCATGACGAAGAGCGCATTGCCGTCGATTTTGGACGGCGGTGTGCCCAAGACGTGGCCGTCGTGCGAGGAACCACCGCGCTGCACACAGATGGTGCGACTTTCGGTCGTCGCTGGAAAGGACGACGTCGCCTCGTACATGAAGCGAATGCAGGTCAAATCCACGCACAAGGACATGACGTGGGCGACGTCCAACGCCCTGTGCGTTTCTTACACCGACTCGAAGCAGGCGAACTCGGCGTACGTGGTACTCGACATTAAGCAAGAGCCCACCGTCGCCGACGCCGCAAATTCCATCATGCAAGCGCTCACGACGGTGCAATTGCAATCCGCGTCGGTGCTGACTCTCCCCCCAGGGATGATCGCGCCGGACATGGTAAACCTTGAAGAGCCAGGGCCCAACGACCACGGACCGTTCCTCGATTTCCAAGCCGATCTCCAGCGAAAGTTCAAAGAGCTCCACCTGTCAAGGCCGTTCGTCGAAATCCCAAAGGCGGCGTTGTCCTTGTTGCTCACACAAGACTGCGATCAGCGCTTCGTTCGTGTGTGTTCGAATTCGCAGCCGTGGTGCGAGGAAGACCACCGACACAACGTTGGCATACTGTACAGCTCCGACGACGAAATACTCCGATTTTACTTGAAACGCTGCCGCGCCGACGTCCCACGCCAGTGGCCCAGGACCACCTGGCCGCCCTACATGCTGCTGCCCCCCGAAGGCGAAGAGGTGGCCGCCAACATCTGCGTGCTCTGGTTCAAGCCGGAATCTGTTCACATCGGCGGCGACTTGAACCTCTTCGGCCCACGCGTACGGCCCGGAATCGGGGTGTGCGAGTTCAACGATTGCCATGTGGGGCGGGTGATGCCGAACGTCGCGAGCATCGAGCGCCTCCGAAACGCCGGGTTCTTTGTGGTCCCGTGCACAGCACAGTCCGTGTTGCCCAGCTACGCCCCGCGAACCGACGTGCTCTGGCAGTCGTTCCGCGAATTTCTTCTCGAGACGGAGCAACAGATCATCGAGCCCTTGAGCTGTGACACTTCGACGGTCGTGGAGCCAATCCTGCGACCTCAAATCTCGCCCGGTGCATTGTGTCATAGCGAAAACGACAAAATGTACTCTTCCATACTCTCTTCGCACATGGGGCATCCGTGCGCGACGATTGGCCGCGCGTACGAAGTTCTGCAGCAGCACGCCGCAAAAGAATCCACGGAAGGCAGGGCCTTTCACGGACTGGTCTCTGTCGGGATGCTGAAATTTGGCGAGTCCTTCTCCATGGAAGAGTTGATGGCTGTTTGCGTCGACGTCCTAACGACGGGCAAGGATGCCGACCACAGCCAATTGGCTGCTGCTAGTTCCGAACTGGTGGTCAGGAGCGAATCGCCCAAGAAGAGAGTGCGCCCGCCGCCGACTGGTGCAAAAAACACGACGGCTTCGCTCGAAGATGCAGTCGTTCCAGTTCTCGACCAACTTGCGGCTCACCTCTGCGAAAGCAGTGGTCGGAAGCACACCATCGGCCTCTCCGGAATGAAGGACGTGGCATTTCCCAGCGGAGACCGCCTCGCTACACACGCGCTGCCGATCGACGACTACGACGTCCTTGAAACGGTGTGGGTCCTTCTTGGGTTCGCAGACGTTCAGAATCCAAGCCACGACACGATGCACCATCTTAAAAACTCTACAGATGAGCACCTTAAAAACACCTTTAATGTAGACATAACACTTCCAACTGCGAATCGCGACAGCACTTTATGGCACTTGGCAGCTGTTCAAGCATGTCTCGAAAACAAGCCAACGGGACACAAAATCGTCAAAGACTTCAACGAGTCGTTCGTTATCATCAGCAACCAGGACCACTCGAATAACGAAGTCTTCCGTCTCCAATGCTCATCGAACGGCAGCAACGGCACGTTTGGTAAATGCAAGGTCGTCGACATGCTTTTGACCACGCACAGAGCTACGCACCAGCGAAACCTCCTGTGGGTGCAACTCGCCAGCAACGGCAAGGCGATGCGCGTCGCATGCTTCTCGGGCGAGTGGCAGTGACCCTCCTTTGCACATGCATGTTTACTCGCGCACGCGCGCGCCGAGGGAGGTCCGGGGAGAAGAAGTGCAACGCTAAAATGTGGGCTGGGCGATGGACGAGGAAGGTCGCAAACAAGCGATGCCGGAAAATCGCGGAACGTCGTCGCCGAAACGCGAGCGCAACGGGGCGTCAAAAACGTGTGATTATTCGCTGGCAATCCTCCGAAAATTCTGTGCCGATTCGCGTGTTAAGGGCATTGTGCGCAGCGAACAGTCGAAAATTGTGAAATTGTGCCCTGGCTCTTTAGGCACGGGCAATGCACAGATGGAAGCTTTTGCCGCACTAAGAGTTGCATTTCCCTTTTGTACGGTCAGCGCGGTAGAGTGTGTGGCTTCTGGAAACACCGAGTTCCAAATACTGGTAAGTACCGACAGTGAAGCCTT
>Ga0114994_10004282_pt1 | contig 10369 bp, 9 predicted proteins | sample ArcticOcean_MG_C_9_FD_87043 | JGI IMG/M metagenome (GOLD analysis project Ga0114994, IMG submission 87043) | Marine microbial communities from western Arctic Ocean - ArcticOcean_MG_CB2_152 | ecosystem: Environmental > Aquatic > Marine > Oceanic | place: Arctic Ocean: Canada Basin | collected... | reverse complement strand
TCCATTCAACAACTTCTATACTTATTGATTCGCTACAGTTATCTAGGAATTGTAACATCTGGATTAAGTTTTCTGTTCCACAAAAGGGCGATAAAAAACGTCTGGTTGAGATGTCCCAGAAGAATGCCTATTTATTCATGAAGGATAGGCAGAAGAAGCAAGAACAATTAGATCCAGAAGCTGCCACATCAAGACTAATGCAAACAATGAAGGCTGATTTGAAGATGGATCTCGAGCCCAGACATATTGAATGTTTTGACAATTCGAACATACAAGGAACTAGCCCTACATCAGCGTGTGTCGTCTTCCGAAACGGTAAACCGGCGAAGCGTGATTACAGAAATTTTAATGTAAGAACAGTTGAGGGGCCCGATGATTTCGAGAGCATGAAAGAAGCTGTATACAGAAGGTATAGACGGTTACTCGAAGAGGAAGAGTCTCTTCCACAGCTTTTAGTTATTGACGGTGGCAAAGGGCAAGTAAGTCATGCTATGGAAGCTCTAGAGGAATTAGATCTAGCTGGAGAAATTAAGGTTTTGGGAATAGCAAAGCGACTGGAGGAGTTGTTTTTTGCGGGGGACTCCACACCGTACTATTTAGATAAAAGATCCCAAACTTTAAAGATTATTCAGCAGATGAGAAATGAAGCACATCGTTTCTCTTTAGCACACCATAGAAAAAGACGAAGCGCTAAATCACTACACTCTGTATTAGACGAAATAAAGGGAGTGGGCCCAGCATCTAAGGAAAAATTATTGAAACATTTCGGCTCTGTGGATGGAGTGAAAAAAGCCAGCACTCAAGAACTGGTTAACATTGTGGGAGAGGGGTTAGCTAAAGTAATCCGTGCTTTTTTCGACCTACCAATTGAACCTACGACCTAGAGCAGGGCCTCCTGAGTCGCGATATGAATTCACTATTTCGTCAACAATCTCCGCTGCCGATTTTATGTCGGAGAGCAGAGATGATATTTGGCCTATCTCTAACTCACCTTCATCTAGATCACCTTCAAACATGCCTTTTTTCGCTCTTCCTTTACCTAAAATATCCGAAAGCTCTTCGGGTGTCGCGCCCGATTGTGATGCCTCAACTAGCATCTTATAAAGTGGATTATGCATCATCCTAACGGGTGTGAGCTCCTTTAGAGTCAGCGTCGTGGCGCCTTCGCCTGCCGCAATGATGGCGTCTTTAAAGGCAATATGTGCAGAAGATTCTTCCGAAGTGACGAAGCGAGATCCGAGCTGAGCGCCTTCTGCTCCCAGAATCATTGCCGCCAGCACAGACTTTCCGTCGTGAATGCCTCCAGCAGCTATTACTGGTATTTTACACACTGAAGCAACTGACGGAACGAGACACATTGTTGTTGTTTCCTCTCTTCCGTTATGTCCACCAGCTTCAAATCCTTCAGCTACCACCGCATCAACTCCAGCCTCTTCTGACTTAAGAGCGAATTTCGCGCTGGACACTACATGTACCACCTTGATGCCGTGAGATTGCAAATGCGAAGTCCATTTTTTAGGGCTGCCTGCACTTGTAAATACTATTGTCACTCCTAGCTCCACTATTGAAGCCATATGCTCCTCTACGGCAGGGTATAATAGCGGTATGTTTACTGCGAAGGGTTTTGTTGTGGCGGTTTTGCACTTTTTGATTTGGTCCCTAAGAACCTCTGGGTACATACTTCCGGCGCCTATTATCCCAAGTCCACCAGCGTTACTCACTGCGGATGCTAGCTCCCACCCCGCACACCAAACCATACCTCCCTGAATAATGGGGTATTGTATTCCGAAAAGCTCGGTTATACGATTAGTTTCGTCCTTGTCGGCTGCCATCGGTGTTGAGTTATTTTTCTCCCTTTAGTGCGTCCCAGCCCTGAGCTCTAAGTTCAACGTCTTGTCCGTCTTTTGTCACCATGATCTTCTCGTCAGGGTTTTCTGTCATGTGACCGATAACGCTAAGTTTTGGGTGGTTTCGCATCTTCTCGAAATCGTCTTGGGAGACGGTAAAAAGAAGCTCGTAATCTTCTCCGCCGCTGAGCATACAAACAGTTGGGTCGAGGTTAAAAGCGAGGGCTGTATCGTAGGTTTTAGCGTCAATAGGAAGTTTATCCTCATATAGGCGAATACCCAGACCACTTGCTGCCATAAGGTGGAAGCATTCTGAGGCCAAACCGTCCGAAACGTCTATCATGCTCGTGGGTTTAATTTCTAAATCTTTCAATTCCCTTACGATGTCTGTCCTAGCTTCAGGCTTTAGCTGACGTTCTAAAATATATGCGTGATCTTCAAGCTCTGGTTGAGCTGTGGGCGCATCCTTAAACACCGTTTTTTCGCGCTCTAGAACCTGTAGTCCCATGTATGCCGACCCCAGTTCACCTGTCACGACAACTAGGTCTCCTGCGCTGGCTCCTCCCCTGGTGACGATATCCTCGGATGCTGCAAGTCCCATGGCTGTAATACTCAGCGTGAGCCCTGAAGGGTTGGAAGTAGTGTCGCCTCCCACTAGATCTACCTTGTAGAGCTCACAGGCCATCTTTATCCCCGAGTAAAGCTCCTCTAATGCTTCTACTGAAAATCGATTTGAAATGCCTAAGCCTATCACTATTTGGGTAGGAAGGGCGTTCATTGCGCACACATCAGAAAGGTTAGCTATTACTGCTTTGTAACCGAGATGCTTCAGGGGAACATAGCTCAAATCGAAATGAACTCCTTCGACGAGCATGTCTGTCGTTACCAGAACTCTTTTTCCCAAAGGATCTATTACTGCAGCATCATCGCCTACACCTAAAAGAGTAGAGGGTTGCATTTTTTTTAGATCTTTTGTTAGCCTACTAATAAGCCCAAACTCCCCTAGCTCTTGTATCTCTGTCCTTTCCATTTTATTCTTCGTCTCTTACGTCACAAATAGTTCCTTCAAAGTGAAGATCTAGGTCGACGAACGGATGATTAAAGTCCATTTCTACTTCATCTTTAAACACCTCTAAAATTAAGCCCAACACCTCATTACCGTCTTCATCACCCATGGGAACTACTTCACCTGCACGGACAGCCTCGTCGTCAAACTTCCCGTTTACTTCAAACACGTTTCTAGGGATCATCACTATCGCGTCATCTGTCATCTTACCATATGCTTCATCACAGGGAATCACGAAGTCAAACGGCTCGCCCGGCTTCAGCCCCTCCAATGCTTTTTCAAAAGCTTCAAGCACCTCTCCCGCGCCTACAGTAAAACCGAAAGCTTGTTCCGCTGGACAATCCTCTATTACTTCTCCGCCATCTACGGCTTCGCTTAATACATACTCGATTTCCACAAAACGCCCTTGCGCTACAGATTGATTTTTCATACTGCAAAGGTCAGTCGTACTTTGCGCTTATGCAACGAATTAAGACTGGATTGTGTTTTTTATTGATTTCTGGCCTCATCGCAGGCTCTTCTGCCCAAACCACTTCTACCCACAACGCCTCTAACTTAAAGGAATACACCTCTTCAGAGCGTACTTATGCGCCCATAGGTTGTCGCGGAATAGACCTCCCTTGCTTCGAACACGCTCCCGTAGTAACAAATAATAGGGTGGTTCAAGCTAATTACGACATGACTGCATCTATTGCTCGAGGAGACACATTCGATATAGTCCACTACGATATGGACCTTGACCTAACTGAATATAACCTACAACAAATGACCGCTCATGCTGGAATAAGCCTGAATGTTCTTCAGGGAGGGGCAAGTACTGTCAGTTTTGACTTGGTCGAGCTGGATGTCGATTCTGTCTTTGTAGATGGGATAGGCGTCGATTTCTCCCATGAAGATGAATTACTTGTGATTCCTGCATCTGAGGGAGCGTTTTTCGAGGGGGATTCTCATGTAATAGACGTTTACTATCAAGGCCAGCCTGGGTCTGACCCGTATTGGGGTGGTGTCTATTTCGCAAGTAATTACATCTATCACATGGGAATAGGACTCACGAGTATACCGCCTAACTACGGTAGGGTTTGGCACCCATGCTTCGACAACTTCGTAGAAAGAGCAACCTACACCTGGAATGTTAAGAGTGCGGGGGGGCGGAAAGCACACCTTCAGGGGACTTTTTTAGGAGAAATTTTTGAAGACGGAGACACCATCTCAAGGAGCTTCACTCTGCAGCACCCCATTACCACGCACCAAGCAGCATTCGCCGTTTCTAACTACGTCGATAGCAATTATGTTCACGTGGGAGCATACGGAGAAGTCCCGGTGCGCCTAACCGCAAAACCAGAGGATATTAATCAAATGTCAAATAAGTTCACAAATCTAGGATACGCAATTGATGCTCTTGAGTACTGGTGGGGTCCATATGCGTGGGAGCGGGTAGGATATGTTCTAACGACTCAAGGCGCACTTGAAATCCCAACTAACACTGCCTATCCTAGGTCTATGATAGAGGAGAGTGTCTATGCAAACAGCGACCTTTTTTCTCACGAATTGGGACATCAATGGTGGGGGAATGTTGTTGCGCCTTCAATTCATAATCATATGTGGATAAAGGAAGGGGCGGCAGAGTATTCAAGCCACCTGTACATAGAATGGAAAGATGGGCATGAAGATTTTGTTAACCTCGTCAAGGATAACCAACAATTTGTATTAGAAGAATGTCATGTTCAAGATGAGGGCTTTCATCCTATGTCGCCCATGCCAGATGAGCATATCTATGGAAGGCATACCTACTATAAAGGTGCGTCAATTCACCACAATTTACGGGCTTACCTCGGTGACGAATTGTACCGCGAGGCCTGTCAAGCTGCTATAGCAACTAATTTCGATAGCCACATGGACCCCGCAGGATTTATCGAGGTTCTCGAACAGTACACTGGGGTTGATCTAGATCCTTATTTCAACGCACAAATATTCCAGCCCGGATTTTCTACTTGGTTAATCGATTCGACTACAACAACTGGAAATTCTGATGTTGGATATGAAACTCATCTTTTCTTAAACCAAAAACTACGCGCCTGTACCTCATTCCACGAAAACGAACCTTTAGACGTAACGCTTTGGGGTACCAATTGGGACACGACTATCTACCCCATCAGAGTGGGTGGTGAGTGGGACCAAGCAACTATCTACCACGAAGCACCTTACGTGCTTATCGCTCTCAATGCTGACGGGAAACTTAACCAAGGTCGACTCGATAACACAGTCGCCGTTACAGAAACATCGGGTCTTTCCTCTATTCCGTGGGTGGAATTAAGAATGGGTTGTGATGAAATAACCGATAGTATCTTAGTTCGTGTCGAGCACCATTGGGCTGCGCCTGATGCATCGCCTCTAGATTTCTATTTTGAGGAGATAAGTGGCACTCATTTTTGGACAATTGATGGAACATGGGATGACGGTGTAGAGGGAACCGAAGCCTTAATATTAGATGCTAGATTCAGTTATTTCGGAAGCAATTTCGAGGGCCTAGATTACGACTTGTACAATGGTGGCGAGCAAGGGGCATTCCTTGCTTGGCGTCCTAGTTCAGACGCTACTTGGGTGCAATACCCTGACTATACTTGGCAGGCTGGATCCCTCGAAAATGGAAACGGTGTGTTCAAGGTCAGTGTTCTTAGGAAGGGCCAATACGCCTTCGCTTTAGGCGACGTATCACTAACTATTGAGGGGGAAGAGATAGCAGATGAGACATCTCGAATCCTAACGTATCCCTCACCAACTGATTCGGAAATAAATATCGTTAATCCTTCAACTGGAGGTAAATGCGACATTGTTATTTACGACATAAATGGAAGGCTTGTTATGTGTAAGACTCTCTTTTCTGAGATTACTTCCGTAGACGTTAGCTCTTGGGAAGCCGGTGCCTACTCCGCCGTCTTCACGACTGAGGTGAAGGGAGAAACCGTTTCTAGGTTTACGGTAAAGTAGTCTTTTTTGAGACTATTCTAGCTGACTTTACTACCCCAGCAACTTCTCGCATATAATCGCGCTTATCGAAATACGGTGCATAGGTATAGCCCTCCACAGTAATTAACATCGATGTCTCTGGGTCGTGAATTGTAATACTGTAAAAGGGTCCACCCATAAAGTCGTTTTCCATCCTCCAAAGTCCACGTATCTCTGCCGCAAACTCCCCCTCAAAGGGAATTTCATCATATGACGGATTCATTCGTCTCTCTACCACCATATAGCTTCCCTCAGTAGGACCTGATACAAATTCAGAAGTCAGACTGTCTCTCTTTTTTAATAAATAATCCAAAGAAAATTGGTGAGGTCCCAAGTACGGCTCCATGTGAATAAAAAAGCCCTGTTGAACGTCGTGATTGTTGCTTCCCTTCAGCCTCGTCATTTGTCTGTCTATCCAGGTGAACACAGAGTCAACTCTTACCGGATAACAGCCTTTAGGGATAGTCATATCTATACCTATCTCTTGCAAAACACGTTCTTCTAAGGCTTCATCAACTGAAAGAGATGAGATATAACCTGACCTTTTCACCTCCATATCATCAATCAAACTAACCATCTCTCTTTGCCTCTCAGATAGTTTTTTCGCAAGTCCACTGAAGGTCCTTGCTTTGCCTTCTATAAAGATTTGGCCCATAGAATGTCTATCCTTATAAAACTTAACGCTGGGCTCCTGAGTGTCAATTCTGTCCGCGATTTCCAGGAAAATAATATTGCGGTGGGGCTTCCAGAATTTATTGAAATCTTCTTTCGTCTTTTGGACCAAATCAAACATCGGCTCAAACGTCTCCATATGCATTTGGGGTAACACATGGTAAGGCATCATCAATGCGTCACGCAGGGTATCCCCTACTTCGCTTTTCCAAATAGCATCATCACATACGATTAATACTTCTCCTCGAGCCCCTACGATACTCGGCAACGGCGCCCTAGCACCCTCTTGGCTCCCGCAGCTCTCGACCATCATTAGGCCAATAATCGCTATAATAACAACACCTATCTTCTTCATCAGAGCTTGCTTGGATCTCCGTGAATAATGAGGCGTTGGCCTATTCTTATTGTAGTGCCTTTCAGTCCGTTCCATTCTTGTAAGTGTTTAACTGAAACGCCATGACTATGTGCTATCGTACCTAAGACGTCGCCTGATTTAACTCTATAATACACAGGTTCTGGTTCGTACCTAATTACAGGTGTGAGGTCTGGATTAATCGTTTTCATACTATCCGACATAGCTAAAAAAGTGGGTATTTCTTTTGTGGGTATTGTCAAAGCCCAAACCTCTCCCGGACCGGGCACTATTTTCTTCCTGAACATAGGATTCAATATCGTAATCTCCTCTACTGACATGTCTGTAAGCGCAGCTATCTGATCGAATCTCAGTGGTCCTTCTACATGTACTGTGTCGTTTCCTGAGTATCCCGGCATAATGTTATTCGGAATAATTCCATACTCTGCGTGGTATTCCATTAAATACACTACAGCAAGAAAGTTCGGAACGTAATTTCTGGTTTCTTGAGGCAAGAATGGCCTCACTTCCCAGTAATTATTCTTCCCGCTTCTTCTGATCGCTTTATTTACATTTCCCGACCCAGAATTGTATGCGGCTAAAGCCAAATACCAATCTCCGTACCTCTTATAGAGTCTATTCAAATGATTACATGCCGCCTCTGTGCACCTCCTGGGGTCCTTGCGTTCGTCTATATAGCTGTCAATCCTCAATCCTTCCGCTTTAGCTGTGTAGTACATAAATTGCCAAAGCCCCCTAGCTCCAGCTGGGGATCTCGCTTCGGGGTTAAGCCCACTTTCTACAACCGTTAGATACTTCAACTCCAAAGGCAGCCCTTCTCTGTCAAGTATTTCTTCAAAAAGCGGGAAGAACTGGGTCGCTCTTCCTAGCATTGTGCCTAGCCCTCTTTTTCTTCTGCTGATATATAGCGCTATGCGGCTGTGAGCGACAGGATTCCATCTTAAATCAAGGTCAGAAGTCCTGTCGAGGATAGATAGACGTAGTTTTATTATGGCGGTATCGAGCTCGGTATCAGGTTCTCCTAGTAAGTTCCATAGAGAAGTGTCTGAGCTAACGCAGCTAGATTGCTCACACCATCTAATCCACTCTTCCTCCCAAGAAAATAAGTTTGCGGTGGTATCGATTTCGCTGTCTATTGAGCTGTCTACAACGTGAATATCAGCACTAAGGGAGTCTGGTTGCGCTATGGCAAAACTCCCGTTGAGAAAACCTATGAACACAAGCAATAGCCCTCGGATCACTTGTCTTCCTTCTCTTTTGTCTTGTTGTTTTTAGTAGCGTCTTTGAACTCCTTCATGCCCTGACCTATGCCACGCATAAGTTCGGGTATTTTACGACCACCAAATAGCACTAAAATAACAAGAGCTACAACTAGCATCTCTGGCCCAAAAAAATTGAATAGCAGGATGTTTGTGAAAACTAACATTGTTCTTTGTTTGATGCGAAGTTCCGAAATCAAAGTCAAACATCAACACTAAATCCTAATCTTTCTACAATATAATGTTATCAATAAGCCTTACCCCCTCAACATCGGCAGCCACAATTATGTGAGTCCAATTTGAGTGAACTTCTTCGGGGTTAAATGTGTTGTCGTTTACTCCGCTTATGTATTCAAGCTTTACGTGTTCTGAATCCGATAGGGTTTTACGGGCAGTCTTAAGCGATTCTTCGGTCGACACACCCGCCTTGATGTCTTTGGCAGCCTGAAATAATGATTGTGATAATAACAGCGCGCTATTGATTCCGCTTTTTGATAGCCTTTTGTTTCTAGAGCTCAGCGCAAGACCATTCTCATCTCTTATAAGCTCACAAGATATAATCTTAGCTTTATAACGCCCCTCCTTAACAAGGCGCCTCACTATGGCCACTTGTTGAAGATCTTTCTCCCCAAAATACGCTCTATCAGGATCTACAATATTAAAAAGCCTGTCAACGACCGCTATAACACCATCGAAATGTCCTGGCCTGTGTTTTCCCTCAAATGCATCGGTGAGTTCTCCCCAGTTTTTATGATGCGCTATGGGCTTGCCTCCATAAACCTCTTCTGCCTTAGGTGCAAAAATTAAGTCTGCACCAGATTCCGTTGCAATAATAATGTCCTCTTCTAGAGTGTTGGGATATTTATCAAAATCGGAAGAGTCCCCGAACTGTGTCGGGTTTACCAATATGCTAACCACTATATAATCACACTCTTTAGCGGCTTTATTTATCAATGAAGCGTGGCCGTTATGTAAAGCTCCCATTGTGGGGATAAATGCCAACAGACCTTTTTTTATCGCCTGTTTTTCTTTAATCCAACTTGTGAGGTCGGCTTTGGTGCTGATTATTTTCATTTATTGGCGACTCTAGTAGGCGGAAACGCTTGGTAGGCTTGGATTTGGGTGTAAAAATAGCTATATTTGTCGTTCGACTAACCTGAAGAAAGAAAGTTTATGAGCAAAGCAAGAATCCTATACGTTTCCCAACACTTAGTCCCTTTCCTTCCTGAAACTCCTATGAGTTCTATCTCACGGCACCTCCCTCAAGGAGCGCACGACAAGGGTAGAGAGATCAGGGTGTTTATGCCTCGATTTGGCAAAATAAATGAGCGTCGCCATCAACTTCACGAGGTCATTCGCCTTTCGGGAATGAACTTAAATGTAGATGATGTAGATCATCCTCTAATTATTAAAGTTGCCTCAATTCCTACCGCTAGGATGCAGGTTTACTTTATCGATAATGACGACTTATTCAAGCGCAAGGCTGTTCTATATGATGCTAATGACGAGCTGTTTGAGGATAGTGATGTTAGAGCCATATTCTTTGTGAGAGGTGTTTTGGAAACCGTTAGAAAGCTTGGATGGGCTCCTGACGTGATCCATTGTCATGGGTGGATGGCTAATCTTCTTCCTTTATATCTAAAGGAAAATTATGCTGACGATCCTTACTTCGCTAACAGTAAATTAGTTTGCAGTATTTATGACGAAGGTTTTGACGGTTCTTTAGACGAGAGGATGTCTGAGAAGATCGTTATGGACGGGATCGACCCCAATAAAACTTCTACTCTTAAAGACCCCACATTTAACAACATGAACGCAATTGCAATAGAAAATGCTGACGCATTAATCGTTGCGTCAGATGAACTTGAGGCTGAAACTCTTGATAAGATGAAGTCTGCAGGTGTTCCGCTTCTAGATTTTCCTGGAGAGTCTGGATACTTAGCAAGCGTTAACTCTTTTTACGATGAAGTTCTCGGGGTAGAAGAGACGTCTGAAGCAGAATAAAGATAACTTCGCCGTACATGAAGCACTCATTTAAAGGCCTTACTTCCCTTGTCGCCATTTCGATTGTGGTTTTTATGGCTTTGTCTGGCTGTAAAAAGCCCGACTCATCTATAGGTTTAGGTCTACAGCCTGAATCAGAAAT
>Ga0114994_10004280_pt1 | contig 10372 bp, 11 predicted proteins | sample ArcticOcean_MG_C_9_FD_87043 | JGI IMG/M metagenome (GOLD analysis project Ga0114994, IMG submission 87043) | Marine microbial communities from western Arctic Ocean - ArcticOcean_MG_CB2_152 | ecosystem: Environmental > Aquatic > Marine > Oceanic | place: Arctic Ocean: Canada Basin | collected... | reverse complement strand
GTTCGGCTTCCCCTCAACATAAACTCGCAGACCCGAGATTTTACTCGTCCCACTGCCATCGAAGTCAATTTCGTTGACGAATACACCGTTGTTGGCGTCTACAAGCTGGGTGGTGCTCGCATTTCCGAGCCGCTTGTTTGGCTTGAAAGTTGCATCAGGTGCGGTAGTGAATCTAAGCTTCCAGCGGCCGTCCAAAACGCAACGATTCACGCCCTTGGCACCCTTCGACCCCCAACCTCGGAACGGGGCAGAAGGGGGTTGGAGGATCCCAATTGTAGTAGCGAGCTCTATTATCTCGTTCTTCAGGAGCTCAACCGCTTGCTTCTTGTCAGTTAAAATGTTGGCTGCTCTCTCGATGAACCATTCTCGTTGCAGTTGTTTGTGTTCGTCAGCTTTTTCAAGGAGCAGGAGTTTCATTTCGTTCAGTAGTTGGGTTGGTGAATCTACAGGAGGGGTTTGAACTGAAGCCAATGTTTGAAAAGATTGAAGTGATGGCAACTGAGTCACTGACATTCGTGATAATTTTGGGTTGGGAGTTGAAAATGATGTTAACGTTGGGATGCTATATGTAGTAGTGAATGCCGCAGCAGTACTTATAAGAAGATAATACGTGAAATACATCTGTAGGGTGGTTTTTTATTTTTTGGTGACCACAAAAAAGTTTGACCACGTGACAAAAAGGCAAAATTTAAGCCATGCAAGCTCTCAAATTGATTCTGCTGTGTGCCGCAACTGCCCATGCCTCCTTCAGCAGATCTCCTGTTCTGCCGTTGCCTCAAAGGACAGAACCCTTCAAATCAAATCAATTGTCAACTCCCCTCCTTTCGTGCCTCAATTTGAGGGGAGGCTCATCGGCTGCTCACATGGACTACCGGTACTTTGTTGCTGGTGGAGTGTGCGCAGCTATCAGCCACGGGATCACAACCCCGGTAGATGTGGTCAAGACTCGTTTGCAGTCAGATGCCAATTTGAAAGGGATGTCCCCTATCAAAGCAGCCAAGCAGCTCGTTTCAACTGAAGGAGTTGCTTTCTTGCTTGCCGGGTTAGGCCCTACCGTGGTGGGCTACGGGATCGAGGGTGCAATGAAGTTTGGGGTCTACGAAATTTTGAAGCCCATCGTTGGCGAGTTCATTGACTCAAAGGCTATCGCGTACATGGTCGCCTCGATCATGGCTGGCGCCGTTGCTGCCGTCCTCCTCTGCCCAATGGAGTCTGCCCGCATTCGCCTGGTAACGGACCCTAAATTTGGCAAGGGGCTTCTGGACACTCTCCCAAAGTTGATCGCGGAGGACGGTGTCATGAATCTCTTTGGCGGGCTTTGGGCGATGCTTGCTAAGCAGGTTCCGTATACCATGACGAAGCAGGTTGGTTTCGACCTGTTTGCCATCGTTTTGTATGGGTTGGCGAACAACTTCGACCTGCAAAACGTAGGTAGCACAAAGTGGATGATTAGGTGAGCAAAGAATTGGGAGCAACGCAACGCAACGCAACACAACGCAACACAGCACAGCACAGCACAGCACAGCACAGCAAAAAACACAATACACTAACCTAACCATTTTTTTAGCTTCGCGAGCGCGGCTGGTGCGGCGTTCTTCGCCTGCATTAGTTCGCAGCCTGGGGACATGATCTTGACGCAACAGGTGAGCGAGCGAAGCGAGCGAGTCTTCCTAACCCTAACCCTAACCCTAACAGCTACAACAACTAACCCAACCCAACCCCCCGGCGCAGTACAAGAACGGTTCGGGAACAACGTTCAAGGGGATCGTCAACGAAATTTATTCGAAGAGCGGCTTTGGAGGGTTCTTCGTCGGCACGCAGGCTAGGCTGGTTCATGTGGGGATCATCATTACCTCTCAGTTGATGATCTACGATGTGGTCAAGCAGGCGATTGGTTTGGCCGCAACCGGCAGTCACTAACCCAAAATTGAAATAAAAAGATAACTGAATTGAGATTTTGCAATAGAAAACCTATAGCATAACGAAGCTCTTATAAATTATTGACCTCACGGCATAGTAGTCCTCGCTCAGTGGTCCTTCCAGACTGATTTTCCCCTGCAAATTCTTCCTGACAACTATCATGTTGTTCACGATGAGCTGTTGGAACTTCTCGCTCGTGCTGAACACAGCTTTCATGTTTCTGCGCCGAGCGAAGAAGTTGCCAAAAAAATTTGATTGAGAGGGGATAATGTTAGTTCAGTAGTGGCTCGTATATATTTCTCGTCTTCCTCAACCCCCCCGCTCCGCCCGCTCCGCTCGCTCACCTTGCGATCATCTGAACACGCAGATCAGTGAGCAGAACGTCGCCTTCCGAAACCATGAGGGACAGATCCTTCATATCCTCGCCCTCCTTTGCGGACCTCGGTGCCATCACCAAGGCCCCCTCCTCCTTCGTCTTCTGCCCCGTGGCCACCAAGTTCAACAAGCTGCGCCGAGCGAAGAAGGTGCGAAGGGGTTAGTTAATAGTGGCTCGTATTATCGTCTGTACACGTACACTAGTTGTGACTAGCGAGCGGAGACGGAATGAAACTCACCTCACTGTGTAACCCGCTAGCTCTGCATCCGCCACTTCTAGCGCCTTAAGCGTTGCCTTAATTTCATTCTCCTCGCTGACCCCACCGAAGTCCTCATCCTGCGCCGAATGATGGATGTTAATTTAGCCATTTCGATTTCGATTTCATTTCTGCGTGGCGCTGCGCTTACCTCCTCTCCCATCTCATCGTCCGTCTCCGCAACCTCGTCCTCGTAGGGCGTGTCAATCAACCTCGCGTTGAAGGCGTTCGAACCGATCTGGGTCGTGACGGTCTCTCCGTCGTTGCCTCGGTAGAAATTGCCCTCACGCAGCTTCACCGCATTCTCCAATAACACCACTTCGTCCTCACCCTCACCCTCACCCTCATCCTCAACTTTATCCTCATCCTCAAACGGCTGCCTTCCTCCACCCAATACCATCACCGCTCGTGGCTGCAGCAAGCTGATTGTCTGCCGGGAGGTTTGGGCGTCTCCCACTCCCTCGAACGGCACGTAGTGCAGCTCGGCAAGGACTTCGAAATCGACAACTTTCGGGGAAATCTTGCTGTGCGGCTTCCCCCCACGCCCCCGAACGATTCCCGTTCCCTCAGACAGATCGCTATACTCCGCCTGCAGCTCTGCGAGCTCGTTGTCCTCCTCGTCCTCCTCATCGTAAATGTTCTGGCCAATCCCGAACCTGTTCTTAACCTTCTCGCCGTTCGCACCGTAACCCAGGTTGGAATTCATTTCTGCCAACTTGCCACCCTGCCTGTTCATCCCCGAAACGAGGTCGAAGAAGTTGTCGGGATTTACAGCAATTCCGTACTCGTCGATGTCAGCGTCGAACTCGGTGGTCTTCATGTCGTCCGCGACGTCCTGACCTATGCCGAGGGACCGCTCCCGAACCGAGAAGCTCATGTGGTTCGGGGTGGAGAATTTGATGAACAAGTTCCGGTCGAACCTGTGCCGAAGAGTGGGTTAGGACTGGGTACAGCAGCGAGCCAGCAACACAATACACTCACCTCGAATGTGTTCCCTTCTTCTCCTCCTTTTTCTCCACCACTAAATCATCCCCAAGTCCAAACTTCGCCCTGGCTTTCTCCATCTCCTCGATGACCTTGGCCTCGTCGATAACTCGCTCAGCGTCCTTCCGCTTGCGATCTTCTTCCCGCACGAATTGCTCAAGCTCAGCGCCCGCAAGCGGTGCGCGGGTGCTGACGACCATTGATATTTTCAGCTTGTCGTCGAGCTCCTCGTTGTTCTGTTTCGACTGGCACCACAGCGAGAGGAGCTGGGCTGATGCGGACTGGGTGGTGGATTTCAAATTCAGCTGCGCCGAGCGAAGCGAAGCGAGGCGCGTTTATAATAAAGCACCGATGAAACGAGCGAGCCAAACAAAATGAGTAGGTTAGTTTAGTGGCGCTCGAGTCTTCCACAAGGTCACTCGCTTCGCTAGCTCACCTTACTCAATTGCAATTTGTCTAACCCCCCGTTTGTTTGCTTGTTTTCGTCATCCAAAACATTCTCAGACACCCCACACCTCGAACCGTAGCCGCGACTGTCTGTTAGCACAATGGCGGACTCGTCGTCGCCACCCCACGCCGACAGAAGGTCACGCGCCGGTCCGCTCTCCAAGTCTGCGCCGCTCGCGAGCACGCAGACGGGCAGTCCTGTGGACTTTTGGAACGCAATCACTTCCCTTGCGGTGGAGCAAATCTTCACCGATTTCAAGGCGAACGGGTGCCCGCGCTGAGTGTCAAACTGCTTCCCCAAAGGGTCCGCCATCCACTCCAATTGCGACCTAGCAAAGTCCTTGGCGTTGTAGCTCATGGCGCCGACCCACGCCAATTTGTAACTGTTCCCGTGGCGCTGTGACATCCAGTATCGCTGGAGGACGAGCAGTAGCTGGGGAATGTAATCAGTGGAGACAAAAAATTATATGTTAGCTAATGTTTCCCATACACCACACAAAGTTGTGACTAGCGAGCTGTGAGCGAAGCGAGCCAGCAAAACCATACACTAGTTGTAACTAGCGAGCTGCGAGCGAAGCGAGCCAGCAACACCATACACTAGTTGTAACTAGCGAGCTGTGAGCGAAGCGAGCCAGCAACACCATACACTAGTTGTAACTAGCGAGCTGTGGTAACTAGCGAGCTGTGAGCGAAGCGAGCCAGCAACACCATACACTAGTTGTAACTAGCGAGCTGTGGTAACTAGCGAGCTGTGGTAACTAGCGAGCTGTGAGCGAAGCGAGCCAGCAACACCATACACTGCTCGCTTCGCTCACTGCTCGCTTCGCTCACTGCTCGCTTCGCTCACTGCTCGCTTCGCTCGCTGACTCACCTCCAAAACGCGCCCAGAAGCATCGACGGGAATAAGGACGTTTCCGCCCTGTCTCATGGCCCCCATGATCGCTTTCACCAGCTCGGACTCGCGCTTCTGCAAACCCGCGGTGAACATCGACTCCTTCGAGTCTATCGACGACAAAGAGAACGATTTGCTCGTGTTGGCGCGCCAGATCATCATGTCAGCGCCCGTTCCGTACTCGCGCAGGTCCACGCCGTTCAAGTGGCGCTCCTTGGACCGGTTGCATTGCTGCACGAAAACCACTCGTGACTCGTCCGACTTGCGCTCGAACAACCAGTACGAACCGCCAACAGTCACACCACTTCTGTGAGAGCTTATCGTTAGCGCAGTCGTTTTCCCAATGGTGATATCCAACGCCTCAGAGTACTTCAGCAGCTTGACCGGAGATGGGAGCCGAACTTGCTTTTTACTTCCTTGGGTGGAATTGTGATTACTTTCTGAATCATCTGAGAGGGGGCCAACCAAGGAAAACACAGCGTCTATATCGTTCAGATTGTAATTTAGGGCTTGCGCCTTGCCATCGGCAGCTTCGTTATTGAAGAGCTCGTAGAGGGCCACTTGCCCCATTTTGAAGGTGGGACCGGTGGTGTAAATAGGGGCGGAAAGAGAAAAATGCTTTCTGGCATATGGAAGGGCCGCAGTTGAGTTAGGAGAGGAGGAGGTGATCAGGATGAGGTCAACTGCTGGTGCGGCTGCTTTAAGGTTGATTAGGAGGGATGGATCGTAAGGAGGGGCCCAGCCACAATCTATCAGCACAGTCACTCCAGCAAACTTGACAAGCGTGGCTGATGGGGAGGGTGCTGGTGAGTTGAGGGTGGGGGCGAACGACCCATACAAGGGTGTGATTTGTAGTGCCATGGGCTTTGCTTCACCAAGAACACAAGAAGGTGCAAAGTTTCGTAATCTTGATCTGAAATGACTGAAATCATTATTTAACCAACCCCAAACGAGGGTTTTAAGGTTTAGTCCTCTGAACATGTCCATCAACACAGTCAATTGGTCTCCAGTTGTGAGCGTCTCACGGCGGTCCCGAACCCCATCTGTAGAGAACATCCACCCAAATCCTTCCAGCCCATTACGGAAATCGACCTTGCTGTCATCGAGTTTTAATTTGGTCGCGACGGTTATTGGTGGAGGCGTCTTATCACTCCCGTATGCTTTCGCTACCTGCGGACTCGCTACCGGAATTGGCTTTACCCTCCTTGCGGCGGTGATGGCTGACTTCAGCCTTTACATACTTTGTTCGTGTGCACGAAGAACAGGGACAGAGTCCTATGGCGATGTTGCGAAGGTTTGCTTTGGCGAGTTTGCACGGGTTTGCGTGACGGCCATCCTTTTCACCTTCCTCATGTTTGTGACGACTGCCTTCATGATCTTGCAGGTAAGTTTCTTCCGTCTCCTGACCCGATGGCCGCTGGCTGGCCACCACTAACACCCACTAAATCCCCACTAACCCCTAACCACTTGGTGCAGCGTGACATCATGGCGTCAATGGTTGAGTGGGCCACCGAGAGCAAGCTGACGTTTTACCAGGTGAGCGAGCGAGGCGAGCGAGCCTTGTGACATGACAGAGAGTGCGAGCTGCGAGCTAACTAAACAACTCTTGCTCTCCGTGTTTTTTTTGAAAATTCTTTTTCTCGCACCTTCTTCGCTCGGCGCAGAACACGGAGGTGCTGCTGGTTTGCGTAATAGTCACATTTCCGTTCATGCTCCTGAAGGACCTGCACAGCCTCCGCTACAACTGCTACGTGGGCTTTATTTCGGTGCTTCTACTACTACTCGCAATGTGCTACCGATCCTTTCTTGTGAACGACGAGGACCCACACTTGTTCGAGGACAACGTGGTGTACACCTCCTCCAACCCGTTCGACTCCCTTTTCTCCTTTCCTCTTGTGGCGTTGGCGTTCCTCAGTCAGTTCAACATGCTGTCGGTTCACTCGAGCTTGCAGAATCCGACGAGGAAGAGGCTGCAGTCCGTGATCCACCTGGCGATCGGGGCGTGCACGGTGCTCTTCCTGGCGTTTGGAATATCGGGCTATCTGTACGCGTACAGCGGGACCAAGGACAACATACTTTTGAACTTTGACCCGAGCGACAAGGTCGTGCTTCTCGGAAGGTGAGCGAGCGAATCGAGCTAGTCTTTTTTTTGGAAGAAAGACATAAGATACCCACCCAATTCGTTAAGCTCACTTCACTCGTTTCGCTCGGCGCAGGTTCGGGCTCGGAATCACGTTGATTGCCGGGAGCCCCATGATCGTCCTGCCTTGCCGCGACGCTATGCTGATCCTGCCGGCGCAGATTAAGAGGTGGCGGTTCGAGAGATTGGCAATTAGAGACGAAGAGACAGCTAGTTTGGGGGGAGGGGGAGTGGGAGTGGGAGGGGGAGGCGGAGGGGGAGGCGGAGGCGGAGGGGACAGAATGGCGGTCATCGAACCAACAAGCTTCGTTCACTTTACGAGCACTCTTTTCATAGCCGTGACCTGCTTCACTGCGGCTAGTTTTTTCCCCGGCGTTTCAACCGTCTGGAGCATCTGTGGGAGCAGCATGGGATTCATGATTGCCTACATCATTCCGTCGGCTTGCTACCTCAAGCTGCGAAGGAAGAAGGGGAAGAATCCCCGAATTATTGCCGCGTGGTGCATGCTCATTTTCAGCTGTGTTGGTTGCGTAGCTTGCACAATCCAGGCGGTTTACAGGTGCACGAAACCATATGCACCGGTTGCTGGCGACTATTTTGTCAATGACGACGATGACAACAAAATCGCTCCATGAATATATTGATCGATCATAATCCCAAATTTAAAACAATATATAATAAACAATTTTCGTTTCATAACTCTAAATTTCTAGGTTTGACTCCCCAAGTCAAAGTTTTCGACATTAGCCCAACTAGCAGACAGACGAGTATGGCTATTGTAAGTTTTTCTATTCGCTTCATACACTTTTCGGTTTGGAGCATGGCGTTCATGAATCCAGAGTTAATGATCTCAAGATCGGCAAGCTTGCTTTCTATAAGGTTACAGGACGGGCAAATATTAGTTGTTGTGGTAGGTGATGTTGGTGATGTTGGTAATGTTGGTAATGTTGGTGGAGTTAATGCGGTTTGCATGGGGGTCGGAGGGGGCTGCGAATCGTCGGAGAAAACATCGTCGTCGTCAACTTCGTCATCGTCAACGTCAACGTCAATACTCAGCTCGTTCGTAGCAAAGAATTGCTTCAGATCGAGGGCTGCGGGGGAGGGAGAGGGGGGGGGAGAAGGTGGGAATAGCTGTATCTCAGACAAGGTCAACTTAATTTTCTTCGCCTCCGTTTTCACAGAAAAGGGTGCCTTGAAATCATTATCACCCCCCTTCTCGTTCGAACCCTCGTCAACGAATTCCCCATGCACAAGCAAAACTTTCCTGTCAATGCCACTCCGCGCAATGCTCTTGACGTTCCGGATGTTTGGAAACTCGTCGAGGAGACGAATTTCTGGATCGCCAATTTGGAAACTTGAAACAACGTCAGAGTCACTGAAGCTTACCACTGCCACTGTCGCAGCCGCGGAATTTTCACCCTTTTCTATTAGCGCCAAGCAGCTCGGCTCGCAAGCATCTAAAGTGAGCACGGCGTGATTGACTGTCGTTTGCTGCTCAATGTCGAAGTTAAACAAAACCAAGTGAGAATTTGTTTGGCTGGGGAGAGATTTGTGATCATCCGCTGTTGCAGCTGAGACTGAAATTGGTGCTTGCGCATGCCGCGGAGGGGATTGTGTCAGGCTGCTGATGTCGCCCTTTAGCATGTCCAAAAAGCCACCACTGTTGCCGCCAACGCCGCCGAATTTGACGTCGATGACGCTATTGGAGGAGGAGAAGGAGGAGGAGGAGCAGGATTCTTCGAAATCGTCAGAGTACGGGTGCTCGTCGTTTTCATCCGACAGCGGAGTAAACTGCTGCTTCGTCTTAGTTGTTTTGAGGGTGGACATCGCGCCAACAACGTCATTCAAAGGAGCCGACCTCACATCTAGTATCATACCAAGATTATTGCTATTACCGGTGTTCGGAGGAGCGCTCAAGCTGATTTTCCTGTTCGCTGCCCCAAGAAGAGCAACGTATCGACCGTCAGAAAGCGCGGCGAGGCCACGCAGCGACGCGCTGTCTGAGACAATTTTCTTGTGGGTTGTTATCGATTTTTTTTTAGTTTGTTTGTTGAAAACGAAGAAAGAGAGATCATTGTTTTCTTCGTTGCCCCAAACAGTAACGTGAGAGCGAGGAGAATTTATGGAGACGCCGTGTCCTCGGAAGCCGCGGACGGTGTGCTCAAAATTGCACACCTTTGTAAAAGAGAGAGGTAGGGAGAGGGAGGGGGAGGGGGAGGGGGAGGAGGGGGAGGAGGGGGAGAGGAAGGAAGAGTCAAAAACGTACAACTCAACTCCCATGTTTGAGATTATGGTGAGAGTAGAAGAGTCCCACAAGGCGGATTTGAAAATCTGATTAGGGTTGGGAGAGATAATTTGGAGGAGCAGCGAGTCTATTGTTTTTGCTGCGACCGACACTCGGTAGATTAAGATCGTTCGCTTGTAGACAACAGCAAGAAGGTCCGATGAGAGGGACTGGTCAACGACTGAAGCGCTGAACCACGACGAATGCACAAAGGAAGAGTCTGATGAAGGAGTTTTGGGATCGAGGACTGTCGCAAAGGAGAATTCTTCATCAGCTGATGCTAGGACAACCTGTGATCCTGTTGGCGACTCAAACGAAAGGACATTCAAGGCAACACTATGTATTTTGGTGCCCAGGGAGAGTCTATCTTTGGTAATCATCATCGACAACAAAGGAGAATGGTGGCTTGGGTGCTGCAATTGTGAGCTCTGCGTGTATTTAACTGCTTGCGGGAGCTTTTGGAGGCTTGTAGAAACTTGTAAGAACACAAGGATTCAAAAAACGTTGAGCATTTCGCGAGGTATTCACAATCTCCAAATCACGCGTATTGCCACCTTTGACCATCCGACGGACCCAACATGACAACCAACGAGCACCACAAGTGGCTCAAGAAGCGTGATTGGCTCGCTGTGTATGGAGTCATGTATGACCCAGATCGGGACTGGGATTTGATCGGGAGAAAGTACAAGGAGAGAGATGAGCAAGGACGACTGCCACATCATTGGATGGCAGCGAAAGCTCAGACACACACACATACTCTTACCCATGTGGGCGTGCAGTCGATTTGCTTGAATCCAGAGGCCCTCACCACACGAGACAAGGAAGGCAAAACTCCCCTTGACATTGCCAGTAGGAGTGGAGCCTGTGCTGAGATCATCGGCTTGCTCTCCCTCACTCCCGAGGAAGTTCGTTCGTTGGAATGGAAGGGGGTGGCCCGCTTGTACGCACCAGTGGGTTATTGGAAGAATGAGATGAATGGGTGGATCAAATCACGATCGTATGCAGACTGTCACAAGTGGATCAATGAGCACGATGACGAGTTGGTGCGTGAAGTGCTCAAATACTTCAATTCT